>MDSV01141741.1_pt1 | contig 16863 bp, 14 predicted proteins | sample 810851 | NCBI WGS metagenome assembly MDSV01 (sample SAMN05326640, study PRJNA326480) | marine metagenome | isolation source: seawater | place: Atlantic Ocean: North East | collected 2012 | reverse complement strand
TTTTTTACTCATAATTTTCTCCTTTTATCCTCTTTCTCCCTTATCATATTCGGCATACATATAAGGATGGTTTTCTTCAAATGTTGTTAATGTCTTAGGGTTTTCTATTCTTCCTGCCTTTCGAATTTCACTACCCGTAATATTCAAAGATTTATCCCCTAATGTTTCTATACAATTATTAACACTTATTAGTAATTGTTCAACTATATCTTTATTCTCGTCAAATATATTATTTGTTTCTCCAATATCTTTGCTTAGATCATATAGTTCTTGAACTTCAGTCCCTTCTTTTTTAAGATGCAGTTTCCAATTTTTATAACGATATGCCTCTAAATCATCCTCATTATAATAAAAGAAGTTATCTCTTTTTGATGATTTATCGTTTGAAAAAAACAAATCTGTCATCTCAATACCATCAATCTTTTTTGAAGGTTTTTTACCTTGTATTAAGTTTGTAATCGAGGGTAAAAAATCCATAGTAGTTGCAATTTGATCACACTCTGTGCCAGGATTTATATTTCCAGGCCATCTTACTATGCAAGGAACTCTTTGTCCCCCTTCCCACGTTTGACCTTTTCTTCCCCTCAGCTCTCCATTGCTTCCACCTTGATTTTGGAGTCTAGAACCATTATCACTTGTGAATATCACAATTGTATTATCATCGATTCCAAGTTCTTTTAATTCATCAAAGATTACTCTAGTTGACCAATCTATGCTTGCAACACATGCTCCATAATCTCCATTTTCAGATTCATTTACAAATTTTTCTGCAGCATATAAAGGTAGATGTACTTGCATATGCGCTAAATAAAGAAAAAAAGGAGTTTCTTTATTTTCTCTCATAAAACTTACAGCGTCTTCAGTATATCGTTCTGCAATAGATCTTTGATCAGGTTGTTCTTGAATAACTTCTTTGTCTCTTATCAATGGAAGAGGAGGCCTTTCCCAGTCTGTAACTTTTGCTAAAGTTGAATCCTCTGGGAAGTCTTGCCAGGCTCCTTGCCCACTTTGTATTCCCATATCATTGCTGTATGGTATTCCAAAATAAGAATCAAAACCATGATTTGTAGGAAGAAATTCTTCCTGATCTCCGCAATGCCATTTACCAATTATTTTTGTACTATAATCTGAATCTTTTAATATTTTTGCAATTGTATCTTCTTCAGTACTTAATCCTATTCCTTGTCCTGGAAATAAAACCCTCAATCCATCAAATGTTCCAAAACTAATTCTTTGGGGGTAACAACCAGTTAACAAGGAAGCTCTGGAAGGAGAACATACAGGTGAACTAACATAAAAATCAAGAAACTTCTTTCCTTCGTCAGCCATTTTATCAAGTGTAGGAGTTTTATTTATTTTTGATCCATAACATCCTAAATCACCATATCCAAGATCATCTGCAAAAATTATCACTATATTTGGTTTACTTACCATACTCCATTATCCTTTTTGATTTATAATTATTCTAGATTTTTATATAAAATTTGATGGATTTCTATGTATAAAATACTTAGTTTTTATGAATTTGATGACATTAGCCTAAATAAGGTTACAAAAAATAAAATTAAAATATTAGATTTTTCTAAAAATAATCAAATTTTAGGAACGATAATACTTTCAATCGAAGGAATTAATGGAACAGTTTCAGGACCAGTTAAATCAATAGACTCTCTTTCAGATTTATTGATTGATTTGGGGTATAAATGTAACATCAAATTCTCATTGTCTGAAAAAAAACCTTTTAAAAGAATAAAAGTAAAAATTCAAAAAGAGATCGTAACATTTAAGAATTTAGCTAAAACTGCTAAAAATACAGGAACATTTATTTCTCCAGAAGATTGGGATAAATTTATTTCAAAAGATGATGTGAAGCTAATTGATGTTAGAAATTTTTATGAAACTGTTATTGGTAAATTTCCAAAAGCTATAGATCCAAATACTCAAACTTTTACTGAGTTTATAAATTATATTGATGAAGAATTATCTTTGGACAAAGATCAAAAAATTGCTATGTATTGTACCGGTGGTATTCGATGTGAAAAGGCATCTTCATATATGAAAGAAATAGGATTTAAGAATATCTTTCAGCTTGAAGGTGGAATTATAAATTACTTAAATAAAGTAAAAAAAGATAAAGGGACATGGGATGGAGAATGCTTTGTTTTTGATGAAAGAGTATCACTAAAATATAATTCTGAAGTTGGAAATTTTGATCTATGTCATGGATGTAGGAACCCTATAGATGAAGATGATAAAAAATCTATTTACTTTGAAGAGGGAGTTAGTTGTCCTAATTGTATAAATATTAGAAGTAATGATCAGAATGAAAAATCTAGGCAGCGGCAAGCTCAAATAATTTTTACTCGTAAAAGAAGAGAAAATTTATAGAGAATTTTGTCCTCCCAAGAACAGCAAATTAAAGATTAGTCTCAATATTTGAAATAGTAAAAATCCAAAAACTATTATTACTATCCATTTTGAAATTTTTCTAATGAGAATTTTGTTTTTTGATTCTTTCATCTTTTGATTGTAGTTCCTGAAAAAACTTTTTGTACTTCTCCATTAATTACAGATTTTTCTCCATTTACGAATACATATTCAATTCCACTTGGACCATTTTTTGGATTTGTAAAACTGGCATTATCTTTGATTTTTTTTTGGTCGAAAATTACTAGATCTGCAAAATAATTATTTTTTATTTCTCCGCGATTTTTAATGCCAAACTTTTTAGCAGGCATTTTTGTCATTTTATATATAGCATTTTCTAGACTTATGATTGAAAGGTTATTCACATATTCTTCCAATATCCTTGGATAGGTTCCCCAAGCTCTTGGATGAGGCTTTGAACCCACATCAATTCCATCTGTTCCGATCATTGTTAATTTATTTTGAAGAATATTTCTTACATCTTTTTCATTCATTCCAAAAGCAGCAACCAAAATTTTATCTGAAACTTCAGACAACAATTTTTTGACAGTTTCTTCAATTGGTAAATCGTACATCCCTTGAATATCTTCTAATGTTTTACCTTCAAGCGAATTTTCATTGGGGACTGAGCATAATAAGACTTCATTTGGAGCAGATTTACCCATGGGACTACTATTATTTTCATAGTTAAAAGTATCATTTAATAGAAGCGCTTTTAACATAGTTGATCTAGCGGTATAAGGATACTGATCTACAGTAATATCAAGACCGTCTCGAGAATATCTATCAATTAGATCAAGTGCTTTTTCAGAATTACCCCAATTGTCTTTTCCAACAGATTTTAGGTGAGAAATTTCTACTTTAACATCTGACTTCAAACCTATATTTGCAGTTTCAATTATAGATTCAATAAGACCTTCAGCTTCATTTCTCATATGAGAAACATAGACTCCATCAAATTTCTTAATATTTTTTGTTAGTTCTATGATCTCTTCTGTTTTAGAATATCTACCAGGTTCATAAACTAATCCTGTAGAAAATCCTAAGCATCCGGCTTCCATTCCTTCTATTAATATATCTATCATTTCAGACATTTGAGAATTATTAGGATTTATATTATTAATATTACTCATTGAATGCCTTCTGATAGTATGATGGCCAACAAGTACTCCTACATTTAAAGATATTCTATGGTTGTCTAAGATTTCAAAGTAATCTTTAAAATTTTTCCATTTTTTTTCTAAATCTTTTACTTCGTAAAGAGCTGACATTTGCTCTTTTGCAGATTCAATAGGGGAAACTCCAAATCCGCAATTTCCAACAATCATTGTAGTGATACCTTGAAGTATATTATGCGATACTGTAGGGTCAGAAAAGACTTTGAAATCATCATGTGAATGAACGTCTATAAAGCCAGGTGTTACAATTTTGTTTTGGGCATCAATTATTTCTTTTGCATTTGAATCTTTTGAAACACCTGTTATGATTTTTTTATTTTGAATTCCAATAGATAATTTTTTGGGTTTTCCATTTGTACCGTCTACTATTAATCCATTTTTTATTAAGAAATCAAGCATTTACTTGAATTTTCCACGGCCTAAAATTTCAACCATTTCATCGAAAACTCCGTCCCTGTAAACAAAGTAATTATCATGAAGATTAATTGTAGTGTCTGAATGCATTGGTCTAACAAAAACTTTATCCCCAATCTTTAAGTCAGAGTCTCCCTCTATTTCACACTTACAATGTTCTTCTGATAAGGAAAGAAGTTTTATTCCTTTTGGATATACGACCTCTGGTAATCCTTGATCCATTGAGACTGATTTTAATCCACAATCAATAACTATACTATTTCCTCTTCTAGAAACTACAGTACACAATAATGACAAAGCAGGTTGAAAATCTCCAAATATTTTCAAATAATTACCATCCATAAATATGTATGACCCACATTGCAATTCTGTAATGCCTGGGATCTTACTTGTTATGTTGTATGTTCCAGTACCTGAGGCAGAAACGATTTTTACTTTGATTCCATTATCCTCTAAGATTTTTTTTGCATTTATTAATTTATTCATTGCTTTTGTAGTTTCATTAACTCTATCTTCAAAATTCCCAATGTTAACCGTGTGACCCTCGTATCCCATAATTCCTTCAAATTCTAGCCCAGGCTTATTTATGATGAATTTAGCAAAATCAGCTATCTCATCTAGTTCTACACCACATCTATCCATCCCAACATTAACCTCAATAATGACACTTAATTTCATAGAGTTTTTTTCAAAGTGATGAGATAAATCTGAAACATTATCTTTGTTTTCTACCGCAACCATAACCTTAGATTTTTTATTTACATCAACCAATCGTTTTATTTTTTGTTCAGTAACAATTTGATTAGGTATTAGTATCTCCTGAATTCCTCCAGAAGCCATCATCTCTGCTTCCCCAAGTTTCGCACAGCAAATGCCTATAGCGCCAGCATCAACTTGTTTTTTTGCCCAAAAAGGACTTTTATTTGTCTTAGAATGAGGCCTCATAGAAACATTATTATCATTTGCAAAACTTTGCATTTTTTTTATGTTATCTTCAGCAATATTCAAATCAACTACAATAGAAGGAGTATCAATTTCCGTAATTTTTATACCTTTTTTATAATTTTCAGTGGTAGTCATAATGCCTTCTTTTTTTATTTGTTTACTTTTTAATCTAAAATAATAATAACCCAATTTTTTATACATAATATAATATTTATATATGACTTACGAAAAAATTGGATTAATTGGATTTGGATCATGGGTTAAGGAAGCATATCTTCCATTTATTAATAACTTAGATACCGGTCGAGTAACTCATATTTCTACACGATCGCAAAATTCACTTAATAATGCAAAGTTGTCATTTGGGGATGATGCAAAATACACTTTAGATTATAAAAGTCTTTTAAATGATAAAGATTTAGACTTAATAATCTTAAGTGTTCCAGATGAAATACATGGAGATCTACTATCAGATGTTTTATCTGTAGATGTTGATTGTATATTTGAGATGCCCCTAACATTAAAACAGGATGATTCAAAAAAAATACTTTCTAAAATCAAATCACAAAAAAACTTAATAATTCCTAATCTTGAAATGTCATATTTGCCTATTGTTCAGTACTTAAAAGAAAATATCAAAGAAAAGAAATTCGGAAAAATATTATCCGCCAAACTTTTATTATCAGCAAATTGGTGGGATGGTTTTAGTTTATACTCCTCTTCAGCATGGTATATTGACGTACTTAATAAAATATTTGATTTATATCCAATTAGGGCACTAAGTAAAGTAGAACCAAAATCTAAATTTCCAACTGAATCAAAAGGAACTGCGGTTTTGGATTATAAAGATTTTTTGGCTGAATGGGAATTTAATATGGAATCAACAGATGGATTAAGTGTTATTTTGGATTTACTTTTTGAAAATAATTCTATGAAAGTAAACTTAATGACCTCAGAAATAATCTCAGAAAATAAAAAAAAGATTGATTTTTTTGAACCTTATAATGGATGGCCGGGAATGAATGAATTTCTTCAAAGTACATTTTTTAATGGAGTTAAAAAGAAAAAAATAAAATATGACATAGAAATTGAATCTCTACAAAAGATTTCTAATGCATTAGAATTATCAATGAAAACAAATCAATGGGTTGAAATATTATGAAGAAATCAATATTTATTTTTTTATCTCTGCTTATTATTTTATCGTGCTCAAATTCTGAAACAACAAAATTTATTTCTGATACAGAATTACTAGGAGAAAAGATAGAAATTTCCATTCCAAATTCAGGGATAGATACAGCTAGTGGAAAAATTTCTCCAACTATAAAATATAAAATCATAGGAGATGATTTAGTAGTAAATTATCCCGAAAATACTCCCACTATATTGCTTTTTGTGGCCCATTGGTGTCCATATTGTCAAGAAGAGATTCCGGAAGTAATAGAATGGATAGAACAAGACAATGTGATAGAAAAAGGTGTTAATGTTGTATTAATAGTTACCAGTATTGATTCGGGGAAATCAAATTATCCACCTGATGAGTGGCTCTTTAATGAGAAATGGCAATATCCAGTTATATATGATGATGAAGAAAACAAAATTGCAGAACACTTTGGAGTATCATATTTCCCTTCATGGGTCTTTACTGAAAATGATGGGATGATTGCCTTTACTCATGCTGGGAAAATAACAAGAGAAGAATTATCAAAATTAGTTAATTGAGTAAACTGATTATTTATGATTATCCCAAACTAAAAAATACCTCCAGATCATAAAAATTATCTCTGAAAATAAAAGCATTAATTGATTTAGAGGTTGATTCTTTTTCCAAAATATGGGTTATAATAATATTCACTATAGGGGGCATATGCCCCTTTTTGTATTGGTAAGGGAAAAAAATAACTATACACGGAGGAAAAGTATGTTAGAAAAATTCCGATTTGGACTTGTTATAGTAGCTATAGCCGCATTAGGTCTATTTGCTATTGCATGTTCAGACGAGGAAGTTGAAGAAGCTACTAACACTACAAGCGCTACCGGAGCAGCTGCTGCAGCTAAAGATTCAGGAGCTACTCCTGATAAAGCTAAAGCTGCAATGGAATCTAAGCCTGCAGAAAAAGCTGCAGAGCCTAAGCTTGTTGAAACTTCTAAAACTTCAAAAGCTGCCACAGCAGATGACCAAGCTGCTGGTTTAGGAGAAGGTGATGTATCATGGCCGAGTTTATCAAACGAAATGCCAAGTTCATTCAACGAATCTCCTATGTGTGCTGCAAAAGCTGCAGCTGGAGAAATTCCAGCTCTAGAGGATAGACTACCTGAAAACCCACTTGTTATTCAGCCTGCTGAAAGCATTGGAGAATATGGTGGAACTTGGTACAGAGCTTTCACTGGTCCAGCTGATGGACAAAACATGGAAAGACCTATGAAAGATCACATTTTGTTCTTCGGAACAAACATGACCGACGTTCAAGCTAATATAGCTGAGAGTTGGACATCAAATGCTGAAGCTACAGAGTTTACATTAACTCTTAGAAAAGGCTTGAAATGGTCTGACGGAGATGATTACAACACTGATGACATCATGTTCTGGTATAACCATATGGTTACGAATGAAGATCTTGTTCCTAACCCACCAGCTTGGATGAAATCTGGAGGAGAACTTCTAGAATTCTCAGCTGTGGATAAAGAAACATTACAGATTAACTCAAAAGAACCTTATGGTCTTTTGATTACTCTACTTGCTTCTGTGATTGTTGCAGGACCACATACTAGAGGTGACTCTGGTCTAGGTCTTTACGCACCATCACATTACTTAAGTGATTTCCATCCTGATGTTATAGGTTTAGATGAAGCTAATGCTAAAGCACAAGCTGAAGGTTACGAAAACTGGGCTAAGTACTTCTTGTTCTTAAACCACGCTAACGCTAACCCTGACTCACCTATGATGACAGCTTGGTATGTAACTAAGCCAATTACTTCTGATCAATGGGCATTAGAGAGAAACTGTTTCTACTATGCTGTTGATACAGCAGGAAACCAACTACCTTACATGGACGGTGTAACACTTGATCTAGCAGAAAACCTAGAAGTTCTAAACCTAAAGGCTATCGCTGGTGAGTTTACTGTTCAAGGTAGACACATTGACCTTTCAAAACTACCTGTTTTCACAGAGAACTCTGATAAAGGTAACTACAGAATTCAATTCTGGAGACAACCTGAATCTGGTATAGCAAACCTATACATTAACGAATCTTGGGAAGGTGATGGAGGAGCTGTTGATACAGAAACTGCATCTTTCTTAAGTAATAGAGATTTCAGAGCAGCTCTATCAATGGGTGTTGAAAGAGAAGAAATTAACGAAGTGTTCTTCCTAGGACTAGGAGAAACTGGTGGACTATGTGCCGGATGGGACGACCCTAATGACCCTGGTCACTACATTGGAGAACATCTAGTAGAATTCAATCCAGATGAAGCTAACGCAATGTTAGATGCAATTGGATTAGATAAAAGAGATTCTGACGGCATGAGATTAATGCCTGAAACAGGAGAGAAAATTGTAGTAGTGCATAGTGTTGCTGTTGCAGCTTTCGAAGATTACGAGGGAATTGACTCTATGGTAATCGAAATGTGGAAAAATAATCTAGGTATAGATGGAAAACTTGACGCTCAAGAAAGAAGCCTATGGTCTTCTAAGAGAGACGAGAACGAAACTATGCTTAACAGCTGGGAGTCATCAGGAAGAGCTGGAGCTATCATAACTCCAAACCATCTAGGAATAGTTGGTGGAGATGGATTCATTGCTCCTAAATACTCTGATGCACACTTAGCAACTGGAGAAATTCAGGATGGATGGATAGGTGAATGGCAGTCACTATATGACGAAGCTGTTACTGACTCATCTAAGTATGCTGAAAACCTTCAAAAGGTTGTTGAACTTAACTGTGTAAATGCTAACCCTATCACTACTGTGATGAACAAGCCTACATACACAGCTATAATCAAAAAGAACGTTAGAAACGTTCCTAATCCACTTCCTTTCTCATACCACGCACAAACTTCAGGAAACGGTTTCCCTGAGACATGGTGGTTAGAAGGCGGTAACCAATAATCATAAATTGATTATTTTTGAAAAGAGGGCACTTTTTGTGCCCTCTTTTTGTATTAAATGTTAGATAATAATCAAATAGAATAAATAAACTCATCTTATGTTAAATTTTATTGCTAGAAGAATAGTGTTTATGATAGTTGCTCTATGGGCAGTTACTCTTATTTCATTTTTTATTATAAATCTTCCTGAAGGTGACTATGTCACTGCTTATATAGCTACTCTTCAAGCTACTGGAAGTACAGTTGATGCCGCTGAAGCTGCTAATCTAAGAAAGTTCTATGGTTTAGATCAACCTCTATATCTACAGTACTTAAAATGGATGAATCAAATATTTCTTCAACAAAATTTGGGATTTTCCTTTGAGTACAATCAGCCAGTAACTAATGTTATATCTGAACGATTGCTATTAACAATTATTCTTGCAATAGCTTGTGTTATTTTTATTTGGGTTATCGCAATTCCTTTTGGGATAATATCAGCAGTAAAACAATATTCTGTATGGGATTATTTATTTACATTTCTAGGATTTGTTGGATTGGCTATTCCGGATTTTATGATAGCTCTAATTGCAATGTATCTTTTCTTCGTTTGGTTTGATTTCAGTCCTGGGGGATTATTTTCTCCAGAGTTTGTTGGAGTTCCATGGAGTTGGGCTCGTGTGCGTGATCTAATTGATCATATATGGATTCCGATGGTAGTTCTGGGAACGGCAGGAACAGCTTCACTAATGAGAATTACTAGAGCTAATCTACTTGATGAATTGAGTAAGCCCTATGTTATTACTGCAAGAGCCAAAGGATTATCTGAGTGGAGACTAATAATGAAGTATCCTGTTAGATTAGCTCTGAATCCTGCAATTAGTCTTACAGCTTATATTCTTCCTTATCTAATATCAGGAAGTATTATTGTAGGAGTTGTGTTATCTTTACCAACTGTTGGTCCTATGTTAGTAAGAGCTTTAGTTGCTCAAGATATGTTTTTAGCTGGAGGAATAATTTTGCTTATAGGCTTCATGACTGTTATTGGAACTTTTGTTTCAGATATTTTATTACTGATAGTTGATCCTAGAATTAGGTTAGGGGATTCATAATGGTTAGTAAAATAATGAATTTTTTCAATTTAGGCAATAAAGATATTTCAAATAAAGTTGATGACTCTATAGAACTAGCTACTCAGAGACAATTAATATGGAGAAGATTTAAGAGACATAGATTAGGCTTTACGGCTTCTATTGTTGTTGTCCTTTTTTATTTTGTAGTTCTATTCGCTGATTTTTTATCTACAGCCCCTCCAGTTGATTATGCAGCAAAAAGAGGATATATGCCTCCACAAGGGATTCATTTTTTTCAAGATGGAAACTTTATGAGTGTTTGTGATGTATCTGGAGAAAGAAATATGGAAACATATCTTATGGAGTTTGAGGCTGACTGTGATAATTCTCAACCTATTTCATTTTTTGCAAAGGGTTATGAATATAAATTATGGGGAATAATTAAGACAGATAGGCATATTTTAGGCATGACAGATAGTACTCAAGACCCAAATGCTTGGATTCATTTGTTTGGTACTGATAAACAAGGTAGAGATGTTTTTTCTAGAACTATGCATGCAACTCGAGTCTCGTTAACAATTGGTCTTGTTGGTGTAGCCTTAAGTATTGTATTTGGAATATTTTTAGGAGCTATTTCTGGGTATTATGGAGGCTTGATTGACTCTTTAATACAGAGATTTATAGAAATAATTCGATCGGTACCTACTATACCTTTATATATGGGGCTGTCATCAGCATTTCCAGATGATTGGACGATAAACCAAGTCTATTTCATGATAACGGTTATAATATCTCTTTTTGCTTGGACGGACCTTGCCCGTGTAATTCGAGGAAGGTTCTTGGCATTGAAAGATGAAGACTTTGTTACTGCAGCAAGATTAAATGGTGCGAAAACAATGAGAATTATATTTATACATATGCTTCCATCTTTTTATAGCCATATTATTGCTCAAGCCTCTCTTTCGCTACCCCTAATGATAGTAACAGAAACTTCGTTGAGTTTCTTAGGTCTTGGATTAAGACCACCCGCTGTAAGTTATGGTGTTCTGTTAAAAGATGCGCAAAACGTTCAATCTGTTGCAAATATGCCTTGGCTATTTATTCCTGCCATAGCAGTTATTCTTGTGATATTGGCTTTAAACTTTATGGGAGATGGAATCAGAGATGCAGCTGATCCATATCAGGAGGTATAAATTTGGTTACAAAAAAACAAATAAATAAGGAATCTGCTTTATTAGAAGTAAGAAATCTTCAAACATATTTTTATACAGCTGATGGAGTTGTAAAAGCTGTTGATGGAGTTGATATAAATGTGTATCCAAAAAAAACCTTAGGAATAGTTGGAGAAAGTGGTTGTGGTAAAAGCATAACTACAAAATCTATTTTAAGATTAATTGATAATCCCGGTAAAATAATCAATGGTTCAATGAATTTATATGACAGTAATCATGAAAATCCACAAGATATAGCCACACTAAATATTGATGCTCTAAAAAAGGTAAGGGGTGGAAAAATATCAATGATTTTTCAAGAACCAATGACTTCTTTTAGCCCAATACATACAATTGGAAATCAAATTACTGAAGCAATTACACTCCATTTAGACCATACAAAAAAAGAAGCAATGGAATTAGCTGAAGATTGGCTTATTAGAGTAGGAATGAATAATCCAAAACAAAGATTAGGTCAATATGCCTTTGAATTAAGTGGAGGGCAAAGACAAAGGGCAATGATTGCAATGGCTCTATGTACAAATCCTGATATTTTGATTGCAGATGAACCAACAACAGCTTTGGATGTAACAACTCAAGCACAAACTCTAGATTTATTAAATGAATTGCAAGAAAAAAATGGAATGTCTATAATTATGATTACTCATGATTTAGGAGTTATTGCTGAATTAGCAGATGATGTAAATGTGATGTATTTGGGTAAGGTTGTTGAAAGTGGGACAATAGAACAAGTGTATAAAGACCCACTCCATCCCTATACTAAATCTCTACTTAGTTCAATTCCTTCTATGGCTACCAAGCATAGAGAAAGATTACCTATATTACAAGGCACTATACCTCATCCAGTTGCTAGGCCTTCTGGATGTAATTTTCAACCCAACTGTGATGGAGAAAAAAAAGAATGTTTAGATGCAAGTCCTATTAGTATTGAGGAATCACCTGGTCACTTTGTACTATATTGTGGAGTATGTTATGAACAAGATAAATGTGCCTGGTATCCACGAGGTATCTAATTAGAGGAAATAATATGACTACAAAATCAAAAGTTCTAAACGACAATATACTTGAAATAAATAACTTAAAAAAATACTATAATCTTACTTCTGGAATATTAAAAAAAGTAACTGGTCAAGTTAGAGCAGTAGATGATGTTTCCTTTAATATTCCTAGAGGAAAAACTATTGGATTAGTTGGAGAAAGTGGATGTGGGAAAACAACTATTTCCAAATGTATTTTAAGAGCAGTTGATCCAACTGATGGAGATATATTTCTTAATAATGAAAATGGTTCTCATAACTTAGCAAGCTTAACTGAAGGTGAACTAAGACCTCTAAGGAAAGAAATGCAAATGATCTTTCAAGATCCTTTTTCTTCTCTCAATCCTAGAATGAATTTGTTTGATATAGTTAGTGAACCTCTTCTTTTGAATGGTATTAGAAATAGAACTGAACGACAAGATAGAGTAGAAGAACTACTAGTCAAAGTTGGACTAAGGTCAGAATATATGATTAGGTTCCCCCATGCTTTTAGTGGTGGACAAAGACAAAGAATAGGAATAGCAAGAGCTTTAGCTCTAAATCCCGCTTTGATTGTATGTGATGAACCTGTGTCAGGTCTAGATGTTTCTGTTCAAGCTCAAGTTATAAATCTACTTATGGATTTACAAGATGAACTTGGGTTGTCTTATCTTTTTGTTTCTCACGACTTAAGTATTGTTCGACAGATTAGTGACCAAATCAATGTTATGTATTTTGGAAGACAAGTTGAATCAGGAACACCTGAAGAAATTTTTAATCAATCTAAACATCCTTATACTGAAACTCTGATTTCTGCGATTCCTAACCCTGATCCTGATTTTAAGAAGAAAAGGAATCCTATTTTAGGAGTAACTCCTAATCCTTCAAGTGTAGCTTCTGGATGTAATTTTTTATCAAATTGTCCTGAACCAACAGAAGAATGTGTTACTTCAACACCAGTATCGATTGAAGAATCTCCAGGTCATAGTGTTTTATACTGTTCTTGTTGTTATGACGAGTATAAATGTTCTTGGTATCCCAGGAATGAAGCTGAGTAAATTCTTAGATTGATTATGAAACTAAAATTTTATTTAATTACAATTTTTTTAATCTTATTACTGTCATGTTCTAGTGATGAAAATATTATACAAACTGAACCTCCTTCTCAAAAAAAAGATGTCCCGTCTATTGATTATAGTCAACTTCAGTCATGGAGATCCGAGCTAAGGACAGAAATTTTAGAATCTAGAAGAAGGATAAATCTTTCAAATGATTTAACCTTAAGGTCTCAAATATTTGTTAATGAAACATTAGATTTTTATGTTTGGATTAAAAATAATTTATCAGAAGATTATGTAGATAATTCATGTGATGATGATTTGTTTAAAAAAACTATTAGATCTCAGCTAAGTCCAGTTGAATTATTGATACAAATTTCTCCTCCTACAGATGATCCATTTGAGTTATTCCCTTTGCCTTCTGAAATAATCCATATACTTGGCTCTGAAGGTTCTGTAGGTCTAGAAAAAGACACATTCAACTTAATTGATCCAAATACCCTTGAATGGTCAATTGAATTTGGAAGTGAACCATTGAGATTAGAAAAAAAAGATGTATGGTATATTGTACCTACTAGGTTAACGGAACAGATTTTTAAGGGATGTAAAAAATGAGTATTAAAGTTTTTTCGGGTAATAGAATGATAGATACTGTCAAAGGTGAAGTAATTAAAAAGAACGTATCAATTCTAGTAGAAAACGAAACTATAATTGCAATAGATTCACCTGAAAAAATATCAAAACATCAAGCTTTTACAAATTCAGAAAAAATAAACTTAAGTGGAACTATATTGCCAGGTTTAGTCGATTCTCACGTCCATTTAATTGGTTTTGGAGATGGAACTCCAGGAGATGTTTTAGTCAAAACAGATGATAATTTATTAGCAATTAATGGAGCTCAAAATGCTATAAAACATTTAAATTCTGGAGTTACTACCCTAAGAGATTTAGGTGCAAAGAATATGTCTGGTTATATGATAAAAGAAGCATCCAAGAGAGATATAATTCAAACACCAGACTTAATTATTTCAGGTAGACCAATCACTATTATTGGAGGTCACTTAAATTGGTTTGGAGAAGTAGCAACTGGAGTAAAAGAATGTGTCGCTTCAGTTCGAAGATTGATTAGAGACGGAAGCGATATGATAAAAATAACTGCTACAGGCGGAAGTACAGGTACTTCAAATACTAGGGTCCCATCATTTAATTATGATGAAATGAAGGCAATTGTAGACGAGGCTCATAAATTTGGAATACATACAGCAGCACATTGTGTAAATACTGAGGGTATCAGAATTGCTGTTGATGCTGGAGTAGATACTATCGTTCATGGAAGATTTGTAAATATAAGTGGTGTGTTGGAATTTGATGAAAAGCTAGCAGATAAGATGGTTGAAAATAATATCTTTATAAATGCTACATTACATCAGGGCCGAGATAGGATTTGGCAGCTTCAAGCAAAAGATGAATCAAGTTTGAGCGATCTAGAAAAAAATGAAATAGAAGCCTTTAATATTCAATGGGAAGAAGCGGCAAAAATATGGGAAAAGGTACTCAATAAAGGTATTCAACTAGTTGCTGGATCTGATGCTTCTTGGCAGCATTACAAACTTGGGGGTACAAGTTTCCAAGATGAAATACACGCACATGTATCAATTGGAATGACTCCTATGCAGGCAATTCAATCTGGAACTATATATTCTGCTCAATCTTGCTGGGTTGAAGATCAAGTAGGTTCTTTAGAAGTAGGAAAAATAGCAAATATAATTTCAGTAGAGGGAGAGCCTGAAAAAAATATTTCAGACTTAAGAAATATTAAATCTATAATTCATAGAGGAAGAGTTCACAAATTATTTGACTAGTCTTCTAAAGGGTTCGTTTAATATTGGGGCTTCAAGATAATCTTCATAATTCGAATTTTGAGCTTTTGCTATAGTTTTTAAGCTTTCATCTATTGCTAATACTGTTACATCAATATCTTTTTCTGTGTGAGACATAGTAGGATGAAAAATTGTACTCATGTGTATGCCTTGCTTAGCCATCTCCTGGACAAAAAGAGTTTTCATCCTAGGAATTTCTGATGAATCTGAACTCATAAACTGAATAATGGGTCCTGATGGAATACCTGAAACTTTTACATCAACTTCAGAATTTTTCATTACGTCATTAATTTTTTTCTTTAAAGTAGTTCCAAAGTCCTCAAACCATTTTTCTGAGTTATTTTTTAGTAAAAATTCAATAGTCGCTTTTGACGCTGATAATCCAATATTATCACTCCAATAAGAGCTAGAAACAAACATTCTGTCAGCAGGTTCCATTGCTTCTACAGAACCAACTACTGCTCCCATAGGATAACCATTAGACATTGCTTTAGCAAAAGCAGTTATATCAGGGGTGACTCCTAATTTTTTTTGAGCTCCTCCAACAGACATTCTCCATCCACAACTTACTTCGTCAAAAATCAATAAAGAACCATTTTCATGTGCTATTTTTTTTACTTCTTCTAAATATCCTTTTTTTGGAAATTCTGATCTCATAGGTTCTAGCATTATCGCAGCAACTTCATCTCCGTGCTCTTTTACTAAACTTTTTAGGTTATCAATATCTTCATAAATAAAAGGAATCGCTGTTCCTGCTAATGCCTTAGGGACTCCTATAGGTTCTATTCCAGCAAATGGAAACTCTCCATCTTCTGGGTTTACTAAATAGTTTGCTGATTGATACCAATCGTGCCAGCCGTGGTAACCACTAAAAAGAATTTTATCTCGGCCAGTTGTTCCTCTAGCTATCCTTACAGCTAAAGCACAGGAATCTCCTCCACCTTTTGTATATCTAACCATTTCAGCACTTGGAATCTGTTCAATTAGCAAATCGGCTAAATCTAACTCTAAAGTACTGTTTACTGTATGAATACTTCCTTTATCAATTTGTTCCTTGACGGCATTATCTACATAATCATGTGAATGACCTAATATAATAGCAGAGACTGCATTCATCCAGTCTAAATACCTATTATCATCTACATCTATGAAATACCCACCTTTAGATTCTTTGGCATAAATAGGATTTATACCATGAGCAAATTGGCTCGACCTTCTACTGATAAGCTGAGTTTTTCCAGGTATTAATTTCTCTGCCTTTTTATAAAGATTTAGTGAGTTGTTTATGTTATGTTTTTTCATATAAGAGACTTTTTTTTTATATATTAATTTAAAATGTAAGGTTGAAAAATGAAAATCGCAATATTAAAGAAACCGTATTGTATTGAAATTGAAGATCAAAAACTAAGAGAAAATCTAAATCCCGATGAAATCAGAGCGAAAACAATAGTGAGCGCACTGAAACTTGGGACGGATAGAGGGAATTTTGAAGGTGCAGAAGATGTTCCTGGAGCACCAACTTATCCTAGATGGGTAGGAGATTCAAATATTGCT
>MDSV01082033.1_pt1 | contig 16863 bp, 15 predicted proteins | sample 810851 | NCBI WGS metagenome assembly MDSV01 (sample SAMN05326640, study PRJNA326480) | marine metagenome | isolation source: seawater | place: Atlantic Ocean: North East | collected 2012 | reverse complement strand
TGGAAGGACGTCTGTAAAAATAAAATATAAAGTATGAATAATCTGAAGAAAAAGAAATGAATACAAAAACAAATCTTTAAATTTATATGATGGTATATTTGATATAACAATTGATATTAATAATAAAAAACCAACTAAAATTGGAAAATGAGATCTGGCTAATCTGCTGGCTTTTGATAATTCCATTATAATCAATGGTATTAAAGAGATGAATATTAAAATTATTTTAATTATAAAATTATAATCTGCTTTTATAAGCAAATATAAAATAGAAAAAACATATAATGAGAATATGAATGGTATAAATCTTAAAAAAAATTTAGGTAACCATGAGATAGGAGCAATATAATTACCGGACGTATTTATTCCAAAATAGCTAGAAGGCCAAGCTCTAAAATGATTACCTAAATTAACATCTTCGTTCATCCAAGCTAAATATCTTGCAATATTTTTTAAAAAACTTGGAGCTGTTAAAATAAAAATGATAAATAATATTCCTGATAGAAAATAAATCAAATTCAAAAATAGAACATTGTCTCTAAGTGAAAATATATAGATAGTAAGAAATGTAAATAATATTGTAGAAATAATAAAAAATTTATTTTTTATTTTTTTAATTTTTATTTTTCTTTCATAAGAATAGTTATTTGAAATTGAAAAGTTTTCTACTTTTTTATTTATAATTTTATTTAATCCATAAATAATAATTGAAGATAAAGATAAAAAAAAAATAATCAGGTAAATATTTTCAAAAAGAAATTTAATATCAAAGTTTTTCAAATTATCAAAATTCACAAATAAGAAAAATAATAAAATTAAAGGTGGAAACTTCCTTGATGAGCTAGAAGAAGCAAAGCAAATGACTAAAAATGATCCTGCTAAAAAAAAGGGGATTATCTGAAAATTAAAACTTTGGTGTGATATCATCATAAATATTGATAATAGAAACCAAAATTGCGAAAACAATATATGACCTACATATAAAGATAATTGATATGGCCAAAGCGAGGTCAAATAAAATAGAGTTATAATTGTTGCAGTTTCTTGGTTAAATAATTTTGCAATAATTAAAAAAATTAATATTGAGGATAAAAAATTTGATAAAAGAGATAAGCTAACTATTATGATGTCATTTGAATTCTTAAAAAATTTTGAAATTACACTTATAGCTAAAAACCAAAATTCTCGTAATTGTGCTCTATTTAGAGGCAAATTATGCATTGAGCTAAGCCAAGAAAATAATTTGTAATTCTTAGCATTAGAAATTATTTTTTCATTATCTGTCAAAGAAAGTTTACTTGTGGATGTTTGTTTAAGACTTCTATTAAAATAATTTATCCCCAAGGATTTATAAAATATGAATAAATTAATAAGTAAAGAAATACTTATTATTAAATAAAAATTTTGCATTAACTATAATTTATTTATTAATCTTTATATTATTTTATCGAAGGTTTCTAATATGCTCTTATCATCTAAATTATAACTTTTTAGCAAATAGTCTCTTCCACCATTTTGAAAAATATAAGACTCTGGTAGACTTAAATTTTGAATATAATTGAAAATTTTATTTTCAGACAATTTTTCTTGAATAGCGCTAGTCAAATTACCATTAGGAGTTTGCTCGTCCACGACAAGAATTTTTTTTATATCCTTTAATTTTTCAATAAGATTGTTTGATATTGGTTTAGAACAAAATATATCAACTAAAAAGCATTTATCGTAATTTTTTTTTAATGTCATTAAACAATTGTGAAGGATTCTACCGTGAGAAATTATTGCTACTTTTTTATCAGAGTACTCACCTATTATTCTAAATCCATTTTCAAAATTAAATTGATTTTTATCAAAATCTATATCGTCTGTAGGGTGTCTATCTAAACGGATATAATTTAAATTATTTTTATTAATTGTCTCTTTTGCAATTTGACTAGTTATAAAATTATCAGATGCTGTATAAATTTTTGTACCTGAAATAGCTCTCAAACAAGCAAAATCTTCAGTGCTGTAGTGAGTTGGTCCCGCATCAGCATAACCCAAACCAATACCAACTGATATAATATTCATTGGTAAATTCATCATAGCTGGTCCGCACTTCAGTTGTTCAATTGTTCTAAGTGAAATAAATGGAGCCATGGCATATGTAAAAACAGATTTACCCTCTAAAGAAAGTCCAGTTCCAATATCAAACATAGCTTGTTCAGATATACCGCAATGTATAAAATTTTCTTCAAAATCTCTTCTTATTGAATCCAAAGCTGGCGCACCAAAATCTGCGCTCATAACATAAATATCTTTATTAGTTTTAAGCTTATAATAAATTTCTTCTAAAAAAATATCTCTTTGTGCCTTCATTAATCTAATTCTTTTCTACATTTTTGTACTTCGTCTTCATTAATTTCATTCCAATAATGCCAATGGGCTTTATTTTCCATTAATGAAAAACCTTTACCTTTCACAGTTTTAGCAAGTATAACTTTTGTATTGTCAGATGACTGACTGAATGCATCCTCTAATTCATGCAAATTATGGCCATCAACTTCTTTAACTGAAAAATCGAAACCTTCAATTTTCTTTTTTATAGGGTCGAGTCTTAAACAATCATCAGTTTTTCCTAAGATGATTAAATCATTTTGATCAATTATTATATTTAAATTTTTTAATTTATGATGAGCTGCAAAAAGCAATGCCTCCCAAGTAGAACCTTCATAAAGTTCACCCTCACTAATTACTACATAAACTTTTTTATCAATATTTTTTTTTTCATAAATATATGCCAACCCACAACCTATACCTACACCATGACCTAAAGAACCTGATGTAGCATCAATTCCAGGTATAGAAATATTTCCAAAAACCCTTAGGATAGAATTTTTTTCTTTATTTCCCCAATTATCCCACTCATTTTGAGGTATAACACCAAATTCTTTTAATATTGGATAAAGTGTTACAGTTGCATGACCTTTACTAATAATTATTTTATCATGAAATTTTTTCTTTTGCTTATCAAATCTTATGTGAGAATTATGAAATAATGTAACAGCAATTTCAATCATTGAAAATACAGATCCTGGATGTCCTTGACCTACTTGTAAAAATTTTTCAAATAATACCTTTCGATAGTATTTACACAATTCGTTAAGGTTTTTTTTTTTGTGTCATATCTAATTTATTAATGAAATTAATTAAAGACATCTACTGCATTTTGTGAATTATTCAAACAATATAATTCTTTGTCTTAAAAATATAACAAAAAACTTCATAAAATTTTAAAAACTAAAAAAATTATAAATGCAATATAAAGGTATTATCTTCAATTATTAATATTTTCTTCAATAATTTTTCTTTTTAACTTTATTTTATTTACTTCTTTAATGTTTTGAACTGCAATATCTCCAAATCTCAATTTAATGCTCTCCAAAAATTTTGAATTTGAATGATAATCCAAAAAAGCATCATCTCTTAATTTTAAAACTTCCCATGCCTTTAACTTTTCAGTTGGCAAACATATTGTGTCATAAGAATGAAATGAAAAGCCAGAATATGTTTTAGGAAGCTCTATACCTTTATCGCTTGCTTCTTTGTATAGCAAACTACCTGGTAAAGCCATTGCTGCATAAGTGTTCCAGCCTGCTGTACATAACTCTAAGCTTAATTCAAAAGTTTTTTGAACTGTTTCTTTATCATCACCTGGTAATCCATAAATATAATTTGCCATGACATTTATATCAGCATCGTGAACCTGCTTAACTACTTTTTTTACATCTACATCTTCAAATTTTCCTTTAGCAACTTCCAATCTAACCTTTTTATCTCCACTCTCGATGCCTAAACATAACCATTTAATGCCGGCTTTTCTAACTATTGATAAAGTTTCTGGATTTTTTATTGTATCAATTCTTGAATATGCCCACATCCTTAAACTGTCATCTTTATTAAGTTCTTTTAATTTTTCACATAAAGGTAGATAGTATTTTTTATTTAACAAAAACATTTCATCTGTAATTCTGATTGTTCTTACTCCCATTTCTATTAACTTTTTGAATTCTTTAATTACAAACTCAGGACTCCAAAATCTCATCATACTATAATTTGATGAAACTCCTATCTCCTCACTATCATTTCTGTTTATTAGATTGATCATACAAAAACTGCATTTAAATTGGCATCCTAATGACGTTTGTAAAGCAGCATAAGGACTCCTTTTTTCAAAATCATATTCTGCATGCCACATTGGAGATCTATAAAGATCAAGTGGTTTTTCTTTATATGGTAGAAGATCCCAGGCATAACCTGGCAAATCAATATCCATTCTATCATTTGGAACAACTTTTTCTGGAGGATTTATATTAATTTTACCGTCTTTCCTAAAGGCAATACCTTTTATTTTAGAAAGTGAATCTTCGTCAAAACTTTTCAAACTTAAAATGTTTTTTAAAGAATACACTCCTTCATTTGTAAAAACTAAATCAATGCTTTTCTCATCTTTTAGAGCTTTACCGGGCAATGCTTGAACGTATGAACCTAAGTATGAAATAAAAATGCTACGGTCTTTTGATTTAATATAATTACTTATACTTATTGCTCCCTCCATGTTTGTTGTGCCTGCATTTACATTTTGGCCATACACAACAAATGTAACCACTCTTGGTTTATATTTTTCTATTCTTTTAAATATTTCGTCATTGCTTAATTCTTCAGCATTTGCATCAATTAAAGATACCTTAAAACCAAAATTTCGCATAGACTCTGCAAGTAATAGAGCCCATGTTGGTGGCTCAATAGCAGAATATTTTGATTTTAGAGACTGATAATTTTGACCTACAGAAGGATTTATAAATAAAATATCCATTAATTTTTCATTAACCAATCCATAGTATCTATAAAAATTTTAAAATCTTTATCCATAAACTTAGTAAATATTTTTCTTAACTTGAATTTAATACCTCTAGCAATTAAATGTCTGTTTTTCAATTGTATTTTAATTTTTTTTACAAATTTATTAAATTCATATCTAAATTGTTTTCTTTCATCACTTGTTTCCAGTAAATTTACAAATACATTTGAAACATAATTAAGTGATTTTTTTTGATCTTTTGTAAAATTTTTTGCTTTATTTAAACTTCTAGCACTTTTTGTTGCATATTTTTTTTCAGGAACTGTGCGAATAAATAATGGAAATTCAAATTTATAAATTTTTGTAAAATATGCAAATAACAGACTTTCTAATATTTCATCATTTATTATTCTTGTAGGACATAAATTTCTTTTTGACTTACTTGGCACATATTTCATTGTCTTTTTGAAGACTTTGGATCTAAATACACACCAAAAAGGAACTCTATAATCATTTAATATTTTGCGTAATCTTTCAATAGGTTTTTTTTGTTCAGAATAAAAATTTTCGTAAATAGAATATCTTCTGAAAAATAAGAATTTTCTTTTTAAACTTGCGGTTATTGTTTTACCATTTAAAGCATTTATTTTTCTTTGTTTATTAAGAATTTTAATTGATTGTTCCAATCCACTTATGATAAAATAATCGTCATCACCAGACCAACACATGTATTTAGTTTTAATTTTACCCGCTATAGATTTTCCACACTCAAAAGGAGTTCCTATTCCTCGAAAATGATAAAAATTCTTATTTCCATTTTTTTTAATACATTTTTTTGTCTTTATGAAAATATTTTTATCTGAACTATCTAAAAAATATATCTTACCTTTGAAACTATAATGTTCATAATAATTTATAATTTTTTTAATATAATCAAAACGATTTTTGGTCGGAATTACAATTGTAAGATTCATAATTTTTAGAGTAAGCTGTCAATATATCATATATATTAAGCTTCAAGTTAAAAGATAAAATTTTGAATATAATTATAAAAGGTATATATATCAAAAATAAATTAATTATTAAATGAAGAACACAGACAATATAATAAAAAAAAATATTAATATTAATATTAAAAATTTAAATAAATTAAAAAACAACAAGTACATAAAAAAAATAAACGAAATTGTTGAATTATGTTTGGCAACTTTAAAAAATAATAATAAAATTATATTTTGTGGGAATGGTGGTTCTGCTGCAGATAGTCAACACTTATGCGCAGAATTAGTTTCAAAATTCTTGAAAAATAGAAAACCATACGCAGCCATAGCTCTGACAACAAATACATCCACTATAACTTCTATTAGTAATGACTTTGATTATTCATATATTTTTTCAAAACAAATTGAAGCAATAGGGAAAAAAGGAGATCTATTGTTTTCAATTTCAACTAGTGGAAAAAGCAAAAATATTATTAAAGCAATCAAAGTGGCAAAAAAAAATAAGATTAATACAATCTTATTAAGTGGATCTAAAAACAAAACATATATTGCTGATCTTACTGTAAATGTACCAGCGAGTAGAGTTGATAGAATTCAAGAATTACACATTCACATCGGGCATATATTTTGTGAACTAATAGAAAAAAACTTAAATTAAATACAAAATACTATAATTATAAAATGCCTAAGAGTAATTTATTTGAAAATAAAAACCTTCAAATTGTTATTTTAGTTGGTGGCTATGGCAAAAGATTGGGTAAACTTACTGCTAATACACCAAAGCCGTTAATTGAAATAAACGAAAAACCATTTCTAGAGTATTTAGTAAACTACCTAATAAATCAAGGATTTAAGAATTTTTTATTTTTGGCTGGTTTCAAAGGCACAAAGTTAAAACGATTTATTAAAAAAAAATTTTCAAAAAAATTTCTTAAATTAGATTTTTTTATTGAAAAAAAACCAATGGGTACTGGATATGTATTAAAAAAATCTCAAAAAAAATTAAGTAAAGAATTTATTTTAATTAATGGTGATACTTTTACAAATTTAAATTATAAAAAATTTTTAAAAAATATTAATCCAAAAAAATTAATCAATTTATGTGTTTCAAGAAAAAAAAGTAATTCAAGTGGAAACTTTTTTATTAAAAAAAAAAAAGTATATTTTATTGAAAAACCTAAAAAAATATCAGGCCTAATTAACTCTGGTATATATTTTTTAAATAAAAAAATTATTAAATTTATAAATATTAAACATAATTCATTTGAAAAAAATATTATTCCTATTGCACTTAAAAATGACCAATTAAACATTATTAAAAATAATATAAAACTAATCGATATTGGTACGTTTGCAGGTATGAGGGAATTTAAGCTTTACTTAAAAAAGAACTAAAGATACTTTTTCTCAAAATTTTTAAACCAATTTTCTTTAAATCCATAAGCTTTATCATCTACAAATAAATCATAAGAAGTTTTACACATAATTAATTCATGATATTTTAATCCCCAGTCATTAAGCTGATTTTTGGTCAATGCATAATATTTTTTTTTTACAAGTCTTTTATTTCCCTGAAATTTCCCCATACCTCTAGCAGTGTAAACTTTTACAAAATATTTATTTGTATCAAATAATTTGTTTACAAATTTTATTATTTTTTTTTTTGGTTTAGATTTTTTATAATTTTTATTTTTTGAAGTAGTACATATTACGTTATCCAAATCAAAACATAAAATTTTAACTTTTGGTTTATTTTTCATTTAGCAGTTATTCTTTTTAATAAATTTAAGATTTTCTCTAATTGTTTAAAGATTATATACTCTTATATTTATCTTCAGTAAAAGAAAAAATATAATTTAAAAATTATTCAATATTCTTTTTGAAATTTCCTTTGATGATTTATTTGAGTTTTCAATAATAGCTTTTATAATTGTTTTTCTTCTATCATTAAATCCTTGCGCTAATGTTCCTGGTACAAACAAGTTATTTTTATTTTTTACAGAAAAGTCTTGATTTACAATAACCTGATCCTTTTTTTCAGAATAATTTAATATACTTTTATAAATTGGTATAGTCTTTGATGCATCGTATATGTTTACAGGTCCTGTTACGTTAACAACTATATCAAAATTATATTTTTTTTTTTCACCAAAGACATCAATAAAATTTTTGTTTAAAATTATTTTTTGTGCTTTATCATTTATAATTTTAATCATTTTACTTCTTAACATTTTATCTTTTATTTTTATTGTCTCAGGAAATGTAAATCTTGTTAGACTTCTTATTTTCTGAAAATAATGTACCTGATATACATTTAATTCTTTCTTTGAAAATTTTTTTAAAAAGTAATTCAAAATATTTGAAGATAATATTTTAGTCCAAATTAAGTATTTATAATTTTTTTTATTTTTAGAAACGTTCAATTCATTTTCAATTGCATTATATAATTCTTTTGCAGAAACAATATCCTTTCTTGATTTTTTTAAAAATTTCAATTTTATTTTTTTTTGAAATGAAATGTTTGCTGGCTGAAGGGTTTCAAATTTTGTCGAAAAACAGTTGATTTGAATATTTTTATAATTTTTTTTTAAATTATAAATTTCCTGTAAGCTTTCTAGGAAGCCCGCTTTTGATCCAACAAAGCATAAACTTGAATTACGTTTTAATTGTAGTTGATTTTTAATTATTTTAATTAAATAAGAAGTGCCACCTTCAGCATAAAAATCCCAGATATAATTTTTATTTGATCTTTTATTAGATGAAAGTCTTTTAGGTGGAGTAACACCTAAACCTAATGTTAAATTTTTTGCAATTATAAATTTACTTGATAAGTTTTTTCTTATGAATAACAATTGATTATTTAGAAGATTATTTTCATTAATTGTAAATTTTTCAAATCTTTTTTTTGATAAAATTTTGAAATAATTTTTTTTATAATTTGAAAATTTAATTACATCTCCTTGATAAAATTCTAGATTTATTTTTTTATTAGAATTATAAAGTTTTCTAATTAGTTTACAGAAAGATTCCTCATGAAAATAAGAAAAAGCAACTCTAGGAAGATAAATTTCTTGTTTTTGCCTAATATTTTTTGAATTTAATACTTTTAAATCTTTCTTAAATTTTTCACGATCATATTTTGATCCAAATGAATTTATAAAATTTTCAATCTTTTTAAAATTTTTTGGATTTAGATAATATTTTTGTAATTTTTTATCAGAAAGTCTTAATGGATTGTTAAAATAACCATGTGTTGAGGTTTTTTTTCCGTAGGCTATACCTCCTGGTATATTTTCAGTATCTTTATCAATTATACATAAATTTATTTTTTTTTTAGATTTGCAATTTAAAAATTTATTTAATAAATTTATAGTAGTGTTTAGTCCAATTACTCCTCCACCAATAGATACATGATCATAAATCATGAGCTCTGTATACAATCATATTAATAAAATTGAAATAGACAAAAAGAATCTTTTAGAAATTTGTAATATTGAATTTAAGGTATATTTTCCATTAATAAAATTTGTTAATAAAAAAAATTTTCTTTCCATATCAAATAAAATGAAATTTGATAAAAGTATTTTTTTTCCATTTCCAATATATTTAAATATAAAAAAAAAATTTGATAAAAGTTGTATTGAAGGAAAGAAAGTTGGGTTATATTTTAAAGAGAATAAAGTTTGTGATTATCTAATAGAAGAAAAATATTCATTAAACATGAATGAAAAAATAAAAAATGGAAAAAAAATTTTTGGCACAAACAAATTAAGTCATCCAGGTTTTTCTAAATTTATTAATGAAAAAGGAATTTATTTAAGTGGAAAAATTTTAAATTTTAATAAAAAATTAATATCAAAAATTAACTTTTCAAAGCCAAATGAAATAAAAAAAAAAATAAAAAAACTAAATAAAATTGCGGGTTTTCACACAAGGAATGTTCCACATAAAGGTCATGAATGGATACATAATTTGGGAGTTAAAAAATGTGGAAATATTTTAATTCAGCCAATTGTGGGACATTTCAAAAAAGGCGAATATTCCGAACAAGCTGTAATAGAAGGAAATAAACATCTAGTAAAAAAAAGAAATTATGAGTTCAAAAAGAATCTAATTAAATATAAATTTTTTTTTTCGTTTATAAATATACAACCAAGATACGCTGGGCCAAGAGAAGCTTTATTACATGCATTAATAAGAAAAAATTATGGTTGTACTCATTTTCTAGTAGGTAGAGATCACGCAGGATATAAAAATTTTTATAAAGAGTATGCATCACAAAAATTATGTAAAAAATATCAAAATAAATTAAAAATAAAAATTATCAAATATAAATCACCAAAAATTTGCCTAACATGTAAAATAATTACAGACAAAAAATGTAATTGTTTAATTTCAAGCAAAAAACAACATGTAGATATTAATGGAAGCAATATTAGAAATCTTATAAAAAGAAATAAAAAAATTCCTAATTATCTTTTTGATAAAACTTGGATTAAAAAAATTCCAATTAAAAAAGTTTTACACTAATTTTTTAAATTACTTCTAGTTCTATTTCTGTATATTTTTCTTGATGAGGTTTAAGATATTTTTTTACACTTTTAATTGTTTCAATTATATTTTCCTCAAATAACATATTTTGCCATTTCCAAGGTTCTGAAAAATTTTCTCTTTTTTGCATTTTTTTTTTAAATGAAATATTTTTCATACATTCATTATGAAAAACAATTTCTCTTCCCATTTGAGTTTGAAAATTGTGTGTAGTTAAAAAACTGCATTCTTTCATAAAACTATTAAAATATACATAATGACCACCCTTTTTAACGTGAGGATTAGCAACAAATGGCCATTTATTGTAATCTAAATTTTGGATATCTTTAATTTTTAATAATTTTCCATCAATTTTAATTTCTGAGTTTTCAGTTTTTTTATTTTTTACAATTTCCAGAATGCTTTGAATATCGTGTTTATTCTCCAATTTATAACCTTTATATAAAACGTAATTTATACCTGCATTTCTACTTTTTAATGTAAGGTCAATAGATTTAACTATATCTTTACTGGTTGTGTTTTTAGGAATTGACATCATATGTAAATGTGCTCTGTCAAGACCACCTATACAAGCACACATGCCATGCTCAAAAATACTTACTTTTCTTTTATATTTTTCAGTAATTAAATTTCTTAATAAATTAATTAGTTTATTTAGTTCATCATATGTTTCATTTTCAATTAAACTAAAAGATGGAATAAATTCTTTAGTAATGACAATCATATATCCTGGTGTAAAAGCCCCATATCCAGAAATTACAAAAAAATTTTTTGTATGTGCGATTAATCTATTAAAAGGTGAAATTTTTTTTGGAAATTCTGGCCCATTTTTTGAAACTTCATGAAATTTTTCCCAAGATAATTGGTCAATATTGTTTTGGCTTTCCATTAGTCTTTAATCTCGTTAGAAAATGTTATAGTTAGAAATCTATTACATCAAAATATTAAAAAAAACTATATAATTATGAAAAATAAAAAAATTCAAGTCGCAATAGATAGTCCAGCGGCTAGTGGTGCAGGTACACAGGCTAAATTAATATCAAAATACTTTAATTTATATTATTTAGATACAGGTAAATTATATAGAATTCTTGGCAAGATATATTTAAAGAATAAAAAAAAAATTAATTATACAAAATTTAAAACTAAAATATTACAAACTAAACCATCGGATCTTAGTGATAAAAGTTTATTAAAAAATGACATTGGTATGGCTGCAGCAATTATTGCTAAAGATAAAAAAATTAGAAAATTTGTTAATAGTTATCAAAAAAAAATAGCAAAAAACCCACCAAATAAATTTAATGGAGTTTGTCTGGATGGAAGAGATATTACATATAATATAATGCCAAAAGCTGAATTTAAATTTTTCATGACGGCAAGTATCAAAATCAGAGCAAAAAGAAGATTCAAAGAACTTAGAAAGTTAAATCATAAAATCACTTATCCTCAAATTTATAAAAGTATTAAGGAAAGAGACAGGAGTGATTATACAAGAAGAATATCGCCTCTAAAAAGAACTAAAGACTCTATACTTATTGATACTTCAAACTTAAGCATAATAGATTGTTTTACTAAATTAAAAAAAATAATTTTAAAGAAAATTTAATATTTATGAAATTAAGAACATTATTTTTAATTTTAATTTTTATTCTTTTTCCAAATATTTCTTATGCCTATGTTGATCCAGGAATTTTTGCTCTAGTCTGGCAATCTATTGTTGCTTTTATTTTTGCTGTATTATCTTATTTTCGATTTTTTTACTCCAAAACAACTCGTATATTCAAAAATTATTCTATATATTCTGAAAAAAAGCTTTTTGTATATGCATCCAACACAATAATAGCATTTTTAGCTCTAATAGTCCCAATTCTACATGTAATCAATAAAAATAAGATATACTTTGTTTTTGATGATTACTTAACTGCATTTTACTACTTATTTATAATTTTCTGCCTAATTACATTCATAGTTTATCTTTCATTAAAAATTTTGAAAAAAAAAACAAACTACACTTTAACAATTGCAACTTTTTTAATTATTTTATCTTATTTCATTACTTCTATTGAAGAATATATTTTAGAAAATTTAATAATAGGAAATCAGGTCATATACTTTACAATACTGCTTGGACTTTTAATTCCTTTTCTAGCACTGATAACAATTAATTACCTTGGTAAATTTAGATTAAATTCACTTAAAGTTTTTTTATTTTCATTCTTGATAATTTTAATTTCTATATCGGTTTTTAATTTAATCAAAGATAAAAATTTCAATACTGTAAATGATGAAAATATTTGGAAATTTAATGTACCAGATTATTCTGAAACAAATATTAGTGATAACATTTATTTTATAATGACAAATGCATATTTATCACCTAATTACTTCAATATTCTTTATCCTAATCAAAAAAATAATTTTTTTAAAAAACTGAAAGATAATAATTTTTATTTAAAAGAAAATTCTTACTCAAATTATTCAAGTTCAAGATTTTCAATACCGAGTATTTTCAATTCCAATTACTTCTCACATGACATTACTAGAGAGAAATACTTATCTAGTTTTGAAATAAATAATAATATATTGGATAATAGTTTTTTAATTAAATCACTTGAGTGGAATAATTATAATAGAAAATTTGTATGGTGTGACTTCCAATATATGTTTAAAAGAAAATTTTGTTCAAAAAAAAATACATATTTAACACTAATGGAAGATATAAAGATCTTTGAAAGTATTTATTTTTATAACTCAATCTACAGAATTTTTAAAAGCTTAAAACTTACTTTGTACGAACAAGAGTTTTTTAGTAAACTTGCTGATAGATTTACTCAAGATAAAGATGAAAATATTTTATTATATCTAGAAAATGAAATTAAGAGTATTCAAGATAAGAAAAAAAATTTTCTTAATATTTATTTTGAATTACCTCATGTACCATGGATTTTAAATAGTGATTGCAGCTGGAAAAATATACCTTTAAGTGAAAACACTAAAAATGGAATGTTAATTAAAGACGAGAGCAAAAGGATAAAAGGTTACATTGATAATCTGAATTGTGTAAATAAATATTTAATTAAGCTTTTAGAGATCATTTATAAATATGATGACGAAGCAATTATTATTTTTTTATCTGACAATGGTCCTTTTGTCAGACCTTACAAATATTTAAATAATAAATTAGAAAACAAAGAGTTAAATCTTTTTGACCAAGCTTCCTCGATTTTAACTATTGGCGGTGGAAGTAAGTGTTTAGAAAATATAAATTATAAAGATCTTACTCATGTTAATTTATTTAAGCTAGTTCTGTATTGTAAAAATAAAGATAATTTTGACCTTCTAGAAAATACAGTTTATCTAGAACCAAAAATAAATAATCAATTTAAATTTAAAATAGCAAATACAAATGATTGAATTTATAAGGTCTTTTAAAGAAATTAAAAAATTTAAAAACCTTAATAAAGAATACAAAAATATAGTTTTTTACACAGAGGATAATAATTACAGTTTTTTTTTTAAAGAAATTATTGACGAATTATTAAATAGGGGAAGAAAGGTTTCGTTAATTACTTCAGACAAAAAAGATATATTTCTAAATTATAAAAACAAAAATATAAAAGTTTTTAACATTTCAAATTTTTTTTTATTACAATATTTTTTTTCAAATATTGAATGTAAAAACTTTATTTTAACAACGCCTGACTTGGGAAGTGGAATCTTAAATAAATCACCATTTACAAAAAAATATATTTATCTTTTTCACTCCTTAATAAGTACTACTGTTGCTTACAAAAAAAATGCATTTAAAAATTATGATATATTTTTCTGTCCTTCTAAACTACATCTGCATGAGCTTACAAAATATTTTGATAATTTAAAAAAAAATGTAGATTTATTAAAAATTGGATACCCAAAAATAAACGAGCTAAAAAATTTTAAACCTTCAAATATTGATAAAAAGAATAAGATATTGATTGCTCCTACATGGGGTGCAGATGGTGTAATAAATAAAAAAGAAATCATAGATCTTATTAAAAAATTACTTCAAGAAAGATATAAAGTTATATTTAGACCTCATCCAATGTCATTCCAAAAAGATAAAATTTCAATAGAAAAAATTTTAAAACAATTTAGGGGAGATGTGAATTTTTATTTAAGTAATGAGAAAAATAATCTAGAAGTATTTTATAATTGTGAATGCTTAATAACTGATTGGTCGGGTGCTGCTATGGAATTTAGCTTGGCTTTTAAAAAACCTTCAATTTTTTTAAACACAGATCAAAGAATAAGAAATAAAGAAATTAAGAAAGGCAATCCAATTTTAAGTGAAACTTTCGAAAATATATGTAGAGACAAATTGGGTATTATTTTGAATGCCAGTGAATATGAAAGAGTTGTAACTAAACTTAATGATATAAAAAATAATCCAAATATATATTTGGAAAATATCAAAAAATTTGAACAAGAGTACCTCTTTAATGTTGATAATGCTCTTGAAAATACAGTTGATGAGTTAGCAAGACTATCAGATATTTAGTATTATAAATTTTTAGATAAATTTTTTATTAATAATTTTTTTAATAGCCAAATTATCTAAATTATTTTTTTTTAATAGTTGCTCTCTTGTACCATAAGCAAATATACTGTGGTCTTCTAAGCCAAGCCTTGTCAAAGATATTTTCAAATTATTATCTGATATAATCTCACTTAAAATAGAACCTATTCCAAAATTTTTGGAATGCTCCTCAATTGATATTATATTTTTATATTTTTTAAGAGAATTAATTAATTTTTTATTATTAAAGTTTTTTAGTCGAAACAGATCAATAAGATGAATATTTTTTTTATTATTAGAAATAATTTTATGAAGTTTTTGCAAAAAAAATCCAGTGCTTATAATACAATTTTTTGAACTTGTTTTAGAAAATTTATTAATTCTGAAACCATCTTCTAATTTGTAATTATCATATTTTAAACTTTCACAAAATTGTCGATCTAATCTTACAAAAGTTGGTTTTTTAGATTTATTTACATACTTCACAATTTTTGAAGTCATAATTGAGTCTGATGGGTTAAAAATATCCATATTCGCTAAAACTCTTGTAAAAGCAATATCTTCTGTTGAATGATGGGTTGGACCGTCTTCGGGGTATGAGTACCCCGATCCTACACCAAAAATTTTAACTGGTTGATTCATGCTGCACAAATCAATTTTTAAATTTTCAAGTGTCCTGTAAATTATAAAAGAATTTATACTGTAAACATAAGGTTTATAACCAACAATTGCCAGCCCTGCTGCAGTCGCAATTATATTTTGCTCTGAAATACCTGCGTTTAAAAACTGACCAGGTAATTCCTCTATATATTTATCTAAGGCTGGTGCACCCTGATCATTTGTTAATAAAATTATTTTTTTATCTTTTTTGGCTATTTCTCTTAGAGTCGAAATAAATGAGTCCCTTAAAAAGAGTTTTTCTAAAAATTTATTTTTCATTTTTTAATAATTCTTTTAAACCTAAAATTTTTTGTTGCTCGTTCAACCCTTTAGAATGCCATGTTGGGTCATTCTCTATAAATTTAATTCCTTTTCCTTTAACAGTGTCGCAGATTAATATATTTGGCTTTTTATTTTTTGATTGTTTGAATAAGCTGAGGTTATTATAAATTTTTTTTATATTATGCCCATCACATTTTTTAACGTTCCAGCCAAATGATTTAAACTTTTGATCAAGGGGCTCAACGCTAGTAAAATTTGATGTAAAATTTGTAGCTCCAATTTTATTATTATCAATTATTGCAATTAAATTATTTAAATTATATTTTCTTGCAAACAGTGCCGCTTCCCAAATGGATCCTTCACTACATTCAGCATCTCCTAATAAAACAAATACTTTCTTATTTGATTTTTTAATTTTTTGACCCAAAGCAATACCACAACCAACTCCTAACCCGTGACCTAATGCACCAGAAGTCATCTCAATTCCTGGAGTTGAAATATCAACATGACCTCCTAAAATATTTTTTCCAGCTCTATAGTGAGCCTCATAATATGATTTGGGAATAATTTTTTTTTTTGCTAAAACAGCATACAACAAAGTTTCTCCATGACCTTTGCTTAGCAAAAAGTAGTTTCTGTCAATTTTTCTAAAGTTTTTGCTATTAATATTAAGTAAATTAGTATTGTATAATGTGATTAATATTTCAGTTGCTGAATAAGCAGTAGACAAATGTCCACCTCTCAACTTTACTATTTCAAAAATATATTTTCTTAAATTGTGGGATAAATTCTCTAATATTTTAATATTCATTTTGCATATCAATAATCAAATTAATTAAAACTTTTTTCAGTGCATAAATCAAGCCAATTGAGCTATTAGTACTGGTCAGCTTCATGCGTTACCGCACTTACACATCCAGCCTATCAACGTGGTGGTCTACCACGGCTCTATAGGAAGAACTAGTTTTGAGGTG
>MDSV01027296.1_pt1 | contig 16865 bp, 17 predicted proteins | sample 810851 | NCBI WGS metagenome assembly MDSV01 (sample SAMN05326640, study PRJNA326480) | marine metagenome | isolation source: seawater | place: Atlantic Ocean: North East | collected 2012 | reverse complement strand
TCGGTCTTCCTGATAGTTGCCAATATAACGTTCGCCATTGGAGCGATACAGGGTGCCACGACCGTTGCGCTTGCCATTTCTAAACTGACCCTCAAAGCGATAGCCATTGGCAATGTGATAGGTGCCAGAACCATTCTTGGCATCTCTGCTGAAGCTGCCCTCGTAGCGATCCCCGTTGTTAAGATATAGGGTACCGCGGCCTTCAAAGGAGTTGTTGCGGCAGCCCCCTTCGTAGCGGTTGCCATCGCTCCATCGATAAATACCGCTGCCGCTTTCACAGCTCCCGCGCAGCCACCCATTTTCAGCAGCCTCTGCCGGCACGGCCATAAACGCTAGAATGAGGGGGGCAGCAATTGCAGCAATAAGCAAAAGTCGATCACGCATTGGGCTAATTTCAGGTATGGTTTGAGAGGGGCGCATGATAATGACTTAGACAGTGCTTGTTCGGTACTGGGTCTCACTTCTTTAGTTTTAGGCTAAGAAACAGTTCCAGTCAATCCAGAAACTGCCCCGGTTAGTTTATCCAGTCGGCAGGCGCGTCGTTAGAGCTGAGTACATGGGTGAAATACTCCCAGATTGCCGGGAGGGTTCACGCCGCCGCACGCTGCAATCGCTGGGCAGCAGTCATGGAAATTTTGCTGAATAACGCTATGCTCATGCAAAATACGCTGTGCCGCTCTAACTGGAGCGTTTCTGCAGTAAAAGGAGTGCTCACTATGCTCAATATGGATTTTACGCAACGCGCCGTTTTTAACAGTAATGATTCTGAATGGGTTGCCAGCCCCAAAAGCAGGTGTCTGGCGCAAACCTTTAGCCAGGGAGGATGCCGAACGTGGCCACGCCACCAGCGTCGTGCGCTATGACCCTGGCGCGAGTTTCTCGGAGCATGGCCATCCACTGGGCGAAGAAATTCTGGTGTTGGAGGGGACTTTTTCTGATCACAGCGGTGACTTTGGCGCTGGGACCTATTTACGCAACCCGCCTGGATTCGTCCATGCGCCATTCAGCGAAGAAGGCTGTGTCATCCTGGTGAAGCTTCACCAGTTTCAGGCCGATGATCTGACCCATGTACAGATCGATACTAACAGCGCGCAATGGATGCCGGGCCAGGGTAATTTGAAAGTAATGCCACTGCATGAGTTTGGCACTGAATCAGTGGCTCTGGTGCATTTTCCGGCGGGAGAACGATTCCACAGGCATACCCATGTTGGTGGTGAAGAGATTTTCGTATTGAGTGGTGAATTCAGAGACGAACATGGGCGTTATCCGGCGGGCACCTGGCTGCGCAGCCCGCATATGAGCCAACACACTCCTTTTGTTGAGCAGGATACGGTGATCTGGGTAAAGACGGGCCACCTATCTATCTGAGTAGAGGTTGCGCATAGTCCCGAAGTTAATGGCAACTGGGGTACTCAGGCGCGCTCCAGTATCGTGCCCTGACGCTTCCCTAAATTGAGAACCAGAGCTCGATATCCGCCGTATTTCTGGAAACTTCGCGGCATGTTCGGTACCCGCTGGCACAGAGTACCATTCCCCCGCCGCAATATGCTGGGTCTCGCCGTTCATCGTCAGTAACAAACTGCCCTTGGTAATGACGCCCACGTTATCGGTGTCGTGGCTGTGGGGAGCGATAACAGTGCCGGCAGGGTAGATGCCGAATAACACATCACAAGACTCTGCGCTCAGTTTGAAGGCGTCAAACTGCCCATCAAAAGCGGGGAGTCCACGAATTTGTGAAGGGAAATAATCGGCTAGACTCACTTAGATACTCCCTAATTAGTTAAACAAGCGTTGATGCGGGATGGAATTTCATAATCGGTGTCAGTTATCGCTCGGCTAACCGGCCCAGAGGCACTGGATTACCTGATTCCGCGATAAATTGTCACCATTTTGGAGCGGGAAAAATGCTAATATTTGCAGTCGGAAAATGTAATTGTAACGCCCAATATATTGCGGCGCGAACCCGGGATTGAACAGGAGAAGGCTGATGGCCGGATTCGTCAGTAGACGTGAATTTTTAAACTTGCTCGCAGCTACCGGCGGCACTTCATCGGCGTTGAAAGTGGGCACCGCTCTAAACTTGTTGCCGGGATCAGCCGCCGCCGCCTCATTGGATTTGCTCAACCTGGGTAACAACCAGCGCAAGGTCGCTATTCTGGGTGGGGGTATCTCCGGTCTCACCGCCGCTTATGAACTCTCCAAGCAGGGTTATGACTGCACAATTCTGGAAGCCTCTCACCGCTGTGGTGGACGCATCTTCACCGTACGCCATGGTGATCTCATCGATGAAATCGGCAATCGCCAATACTGCGAATGGGACGACGAGCCACATATGTATTTCAACGCTGGCGCGGCGCGCATCCCAAGCACTCATAGGAATTTATTAGCTTACTGTAAAGAACTCGACGTTGATCTGGAAGTATTCATCAACGAAAACAAGACTGCCCTGGTGCAGGACGACAAGATGTTAGGTGGCAAGCCCATCCGCAACATCGATTACACCACCAGCATGCGGGGTTTCATGGCTGAACTCATGGCCAAGGGCATGAGCAGCGCTGAAATGGATGCGCCTTTCTCGGAGTCTGAAGCAGAGACACTGCTGAGCATGATTCGCTCCTTTGGTGATCTGAATGAAGACGATGTATTTAAAGGCAGTTTCCGATCTGGCTATGCTGCTGGTGGATTCCTGGAGCATGGTGTGCAAAACGATATGGTTGCATTCCGTGATTTGCTGCAAACGCGCCTTGGACGTCAGCTCATGGGTGCAAATGAAGGTGACACGGGTCCCATTTTGATGCAGCCAACCGGCGGCATGGACAAGATTATTCATGGATTCCTGAATCACGTCGGCGATAGAGTGAAGTACCGTGCAATGGTGACTTCAGTGCAGGTCACCGACAATGGTGTGAATGTTTCCTATGATCAGGACGGTGTGGGCCACACTCTGGAAGCTGACTACTGCTTAAATTGCATACCAACTCATCTCATGGTTGGTATCGATCACAACTTCCCGGACGACTACGTTAAGGCTATGAAGTACGTACGTCGCGGCGAGGCATACAAAGCTGCATTTCAGGCGAAGCACAGGTTCTGGGAGGATTTGGATATCTACGGAGGGATCTCCTGGTCAAACACCAGAAGTCGCCAGCTCTGGTACCCAGTAAACGGTATTCATAAAGCCAAGGGCGTCGTGCTTGGCGCTTATGACTATGGAGGCGGCATGTATCACACCATGATGACGCAGGGAGAGCGGATCGAATCACACCTGGTCGATCACGAAAAATTGCATCCCAATTTCCGCGACCTGGTTGAGAAACCGATTACTATCGCATGGCATCGTATGAACCACATGCTGGGCTGTTCGGCGCGCTGGTCGCGTAATCGTTTCGAAGGCTGGACGCACGAAGAAGAGCATCTGTATCACACCTTGCAGGCCCCGGTTAATAATCGCCATTACTTTATTGGAGACCAGATTAGCATGCATTCTGCCTGGCAGGAAAGTGCAATTCTTTCTGCGCAATGGGCGCTGAATAGTATGGATGCCCATGTTCGGGCCGAATTATCCTGAGGCACTCAGCGATGAGCTTAAAATTGAGTTCAGAGACTGTAGGCACCCTAAAACCCTTATGGAATAGCAGTAAGTTATGAATCGCAGAGTCATGCAAAACACCCTGGTCCTCTTAACCACCTTGGCAGCGGTCCTGCTGCAAAAAAGCGCCACCAGCGCAGAGCGGGAGCCTTTTAACGACAGGTATTGCACCACCTGCCATGGCACAGAGGGTAAGGGAAATGAAGGCATACAGGCGCCTCGCCTGGCTGGCATGGAAGGCTGGTACCTGAGACGGCAGCTGGAGAACTTCCGCGCCGGTATTCGAGGCACTCATCCCATGGACCGCGAAGGTATCGCCATGAAGCCCATGGCGAATCTCAGCGATGAGAGCATGGCTGATATTGTTGAGTGGGTCGGCGGCTGGCCCTATGTGCCTGCTGAAGTCACTATCACCGGAGATGCAGCGGCGGGGCGCTCGCTCTATGGCGTCTGTGCGACCTGCCATGGGGATCAGGCTCAGGGCAAGGTGGCCATGGGGGCACCAGCCCTGGCGGGCCAGAATGACTGGTATCTGGTCACCCAACTGAAGAACTTTGTGGCCGGTTATCGAGGCAAACATGCTGGCGATGCCTACGGTCAGCAGATGGCTGCCATGGTAGGTGGCTTGGGCAATGAAACCGCCATTCTCAACGTTGTATCCTACATAAATACCCTGGAAGAACGCTAACCCCCTGTGTATTAAACAATTCTTCTGCAAACTTGGTCTTACAGGGTGCGATGGATATACTGCTACAGCGGTAAGTCTCATCAGGGGCCTGTATGTCACCAGGGGCTGACGATTCAGGCACGTGAACCACGCAACCAAACTTGACCAGCGCATTGAACCTGGTGAACAGCTCAAGTAGCTGTGCCAGCGCACAATAATCGAACCGCGATAACAATAAGATTAGCTAAGTCAGGCGAACACCGGCCCGCGCCGAGGAGAAACAACCATGTCAATGTACGGCATTTTTAACCTCATACTATTTGCTGCTTTATTAGGCTTCCTTTTTCAACTCTCCAAGATGGGGATGGGTCTGTCCCGTCGTGTCCTTGTAGGTCTGGTGCTGGGCAGTATCTTTGGTTTCTATCTGCAACTGGTGTTTGGCTTAACCGCTGTGGCCACCAGCGAAACCCTGGAATGGACCAATGTTGTCGGAAATTCCTATGTGAATTTGCTGCGTATGATCATCATTCCATTGGTGCTAATCACCATGATGGCTTCGGTGTTGCGAGTCGAGGAAATCAAGTCGCTGGGTAAAATTGGCGGCACAGTGGTAGGCATCCTTGTGCTCACTACGATGGTCGCAGCCTCAATAGGTATTGTGATGGCTACTCTGTTCGGTCTCAATGCCGGAGAGCTTGCCAGCGGTGCCAGAGAGTTGGCGCGGGCAGAGGTGCTGGAATCTCGCCTCGCTACGGATCGCAGCATCTCGCAGCTGCTTACCGGCATGGTGCCCAGGAATATCTTCGCTGATATGTCTGAGGCGCGACCAACTTCTATTATCGCAGTGGCGATCTTCGGAATGCTTATTGGGGTCGCGGCGCTACTCGTGAGCGAAGAAGATAAGGAGCATGGATCGCGCATCAAGTCCTTCGTCGACACGACCCAGGCTGTCATCATGCGACTGGTAAAGCTGGTTATCAGCTTGACCCCTTACGGTGTGATGGCGCTAATGACACGTGTAATCGCGACCACAGACGGTGGCGCAATTCTCACGTTGATTAGTTTTGTGATTGCTTCATATATCGCTATCGGGCTGATGTTCCTTGTGCATGGCTTATTGATTGCCTTCACCGGCGCCAATGTCCGGGAATATTTTCAAAAGGTCTGGCCGGTGCTGACCTTCGCGTTTGCAACCCGTAGCTCGGCGGCAACGATTCCACTGACCATTCGCGCCCAGATTGAAGAACTGAAGGTGCCTCCGCCCATTGCCAATATTTCCGCATCTTTTGGTGCCACTATCGGCCAAAATGGTTGTGCGGGTCTGTATCCAGCGATGCTTGCGGTGATGGTTGCGCCCACAGTTGGTGTCGATCCGGATATTGGCTTTATTGCCAGTTTGTTGGTGGTAGTGGCCATTGGCTCTTTCGGTATCGCCGGAGTTGGTGGCGGCGCAACCAATGCAGCACTGGTGGTATTGCCAGCCATGGGGTTTCCGGTGACAGTTGCTGCGCTGCTGATTTCCATCGAGCCATTGATTGATATGGGGCGAACAGCGCTCAACGTTAACGGCGCTATCACTACCGGCCTATTGACCAACAGGTTCTTGGGCGATGAAGTTGAAGATACCTTGCCCAATATTGCCGCACAGGGATTGCAGGAAAACTAACACTGGACAAAGAATTACACTAAAACCGAGAGAGAGGAAACATGGGAAAGAATAAATTTATTGCACTGCTAGCAGCAGGCCTTTTGGGCGTCGCTGCGGTTGCAGGCGCGCAGGAGATTACTCGAAATAACGAGGGCAACTACTTCTACACTTCAATCACAATCCCTCCTGGTGCTGAAACCATGTACCTGTCAGGGTCAGGCGCTCGGCCAATGGCTGACGGCAGCTGGGGTGACATGAAGCAGCAGACAGTAAACACGTTTAGCCGTTTCAAGCAGACTCTGGAAGAGCAGGGTTGGTCGATGTCAGATATTGTTCAGGTTCGTGCCTTTGCCGTTGCTGGTGACGACGGACTGGATTTCGCAGGCTTTAATGAAGGTTATGCCGAGTTCTTTGGCACGGCGGACAATCCCATGAAGCCAGTGCGTTCATTCGTAGAAATCAAAGATTTGGTTGTCGAGGGTTGGCTGGTGGAAATCGAAATACGCGCTGCGCGTATGCCAGACTGATCTCGCGCTGATAGACCTTTAAACAGGTCGGAGCAAGTCAAAAAATTCGGCTTAGCAGAAACGCGGGCCGATTTTTTTTGCCTCGGATTTGCCGGGCAATGCTTAAGTGAGGCAGGGCTCGTATTCCAAATAGATTCGAGGAGAAGCGCAGGCGCCTGCAGGCTTTGGGTGAGCTGGCGCCGCAGTTTTATCGCTCGAGCAGTTGGTATTTGACAAGGGAATTGATAACGCACATCTACAATAGTTGCTGCGAAAACAAGTCGCTGCGAAAACAAGTCGCTCATGCTGATTCCCCAGCTCACGCCGCCATGGCTAGGGAAGAACAACGCTTGTTTGGATTTGGTAATCACCGAAATCATTGGGGGAAAAACTGGTGGCACCCATCCAATAGGTGCCGGGAGACAGCGTGGCCTCGATTCTGGAATCGGTCGAGAACTTGGAATCATCGTTACGCAGAAATACAGACCCTAACTGCTGGTCGGATAAAACATCGACCACTAATAGTACCGTGTCAACCAGGCTTGACGTCAGTTCGATTCGCAGCGTGACGGTCTCTGTGACTTCGAACTGGTAGATATCGATGAACTTGTTATCGAATTTCTGGTCATTGGATCTCAGCGCACCCTTGATTAAAGGGTTAGGGTTAATTTCTACATCGATTCCATAGATCGATGTAAATGTTTCGAAGGACGAACCTTCGCTGGCAGTTTTGGCATTGACCGTGAGATTGTAGGATCCTGTATCCGCTGCGGCCGCTGAGGTTACTCCTACCCAATATGAGCCGGCTGCAATAGGCTGCTGCAGGTTTGCGCTGGAGCTTCCTGCTAGATTCTCATCGCTTGCAGTGGAGCCAGGTACCAGCTGCTGGGTTGAGGTTACGCGGGCCAGGATCAAGGAGGGGTCAAACTGCAAGGAGCTGAGCGAAACTGAGATTTCAGAATCGTTCTCGAAGGTAAGTTGATAAACATCGATGAATTTGTTTTCCAGGCTTGCATCAGACGTGGCCAGGGTGGCAGCGAAATTGATCACGTCGTCGGGTCCGGAAAAACTTGTCTTGCTTGGGAGTTTGATGGGTATGTCATAGATCGATGGAGTAGAGATTGTGCCGCCATAAATGAAGTTGGCGCCGCTAATGTCGTCTGGCTGTAAGGTGGCAATATTGCTCGCGAAAGGCTGCATGATGGCACTTGCAGATGATTCGTGATCCAGACCCAGTGCGTGGCCCAACTCATGCAGAGCGACTCGTTCAAACTCGCTGGTTTGTGGCAGCAGCGGGCCGCTATAGATATCCCAATTCTCGTTGGCATTGAACACGATATCGGCCTCGACAATATCCTTCTTGCCAGTACAGCCCGGATTTGTGCAGCTTAAGGTGGTGAGAGTAATGGCAAGGACATTGCTGCCAAACTCGGTACCGCACCGGTTATCGGCAAAGCCCACGCCACCGATGCCATTGCCAAGTGCGCCGGTGTTTTGGCCAGCGCAGGGATCCCCGCCCTGGTCCTCCGCAAAGAAATTAAAGTTGGTGGCTGTGGTCCATGCAGCCATGGCGCGCTTGAATGCCGCGTCCCAGGTTTCACCGCTAGGTGCAATACCAGGGATACCTATAAAGAAAGTAGCGGAGGCATCGGGCCAGGCGTTGTCGGATGCTTCGAACGCCAGCAGGCCCTGGCTGAAGAACGCCAGCACAAGGATCAGAGTATTGGCTCGGAACAATATTTAGTTCTCGACAAGCGTGCGGATTCGGGCCTTGAAGTCTTCCACTGTCATGGCTCGATCAATCAGCAGGGGACTGGCTTCTGTCACTATGCCTGTGGCTGGATCAGAATCGCCATCTATAATCGTCAGTGGGCGCTTGATGGCGCGCGGGATAGTTCCCGTGGGCAAAACTTCAGTAACCGGCATGCGGTCGACAGTACTAATGCGGCGCTCGCCTTCGTTGGCTTTGATGATGTAGTGTCCCTGCGACCAGCCAATCAGTGGATTAATGAGATCGCGGCTGATGGATTCCACGAAGTAAATACCTTCTTCATCAAGTGCCGGCATTCGCAGGCCGCTCACTTCCATTACCTGGCCATTCAGGGTACCGCCCGTGAATTTAAGCTCCAGAAATTGCTCTGAGAAACTGCCCTTGACAACATCTCTGACTTCAAAAGTGACATAAGTCACCACCATGCCGGCAGCGTTCTCCTGAGTATTGTGTTGGATCACCTGGCCCTCAAACACCAGTTCGGCGCCCTGGGCCACCGCATCGATATCCATACCCAGGATGGTAGTTGCATTGACAGCAATGGGAAGGAGTTGCAGCACTACCCAAAGCAGCGCGGCCCTGCGCAGACGAACGGTATTGAAATGGTTAAGCATGCAATTTACCTCAGGAACTGCCGAGACTGCTCTGGCAGCATTGGTTGAGAAGTATAGGGTAGCCCTTTCAACTAAGACAGCGAACCGACCCATATCCTTCCACCGACTGTACGTTTATTTAGTTTACCCGCCCGTTTGTCTGGCGAGCAGCGGGAGTATCCCAAGTGATTGAGTTAGTCATATTCTTAATAACGCATAGACATAGAATAAAGATGACAAGCCTGACGTTGTATCGAATGCTGAAACTGCAGCCCAAATTCTCGCCCTGACAATACTGCATTGCCGCAGCTGTAACTGGAAGAAATGGATATGGGGATAGTTGGGGCTATGCACGTGATATTCATGTAAATTCTAGAATAGTCCCCAGCCAGATAGTATGCTCGGGTTTTGCCCAAGATACAGAATCACAGTGTTTCCCTGTCAGGCGAGCAGTTTGGATCATAACAATTAGAATGCAGTCTAATCATTTCGCCAATATCCTTTCCGGCAGTCTCATTGCCCTGGTGAACATTTCAGTCGCTGATTCAGTTGCTGCGCTGTTATTTGCCCAGACTGATCCACGCCTTATGGTGCCTGGTATTGCTATTCTGCTGATTGGCACCCTCGTCACCGGTCTGGGCGGTTCCTTATTCAGCCATTTTCACTCGGTAATCTGTTCGCCCCGCAATGGACTGGTGCCTGTATTTGCCGTCATGGTAACTGGCATCTACGCCAGCTTTGGCTCGGAATACTCAATCGCCGCTGAAGCCACAATCATTGCCGCATTCATGGTGACAACCCTGTTCCGTCTCGATAAGGACAAGCTCGAATCCATGTCTCGAAAATTTCCTGCCTCTACTGCTGCACTTCACACCTATATCGTTAAGGTGCTGTCGGAACGCCTCAGTCGCGCCAACCGAAACCTGAGTCGCTACATTTAGCGGCTCTGTCCTGGCGACTTCCCCGAAGGCTAATCTGTTATCGACTTGGTGTTCACTGCCAGGATAGGACGTTGCTGGGGCTTGGGGAAAATCAGAAAGTGGGATTTTCTACCGGAAGTAGGACAACTGGCACCATTTCACTGTACTGAAACCAGTCGCCGTCTATCCTGGCGATGCCGTCGCCAGCCTCGTTCATACGTGTGGTGCCGGTGAATTCGAGATCCAGTCTGGGGATGCGAATGGTAATTCGGCGCCCATCCACCAGCACCGTGTCTGCAGGCATACCGTATATACCGAGCCCGCTGCTGGTCAGTGAAGCGGTAAAGTCCTCACCGTTTATGCTGAAGGTGAACGTCAGGTTCATATTGTCACGGCCAATTACCAGCGGCCCTTCCCAGGATCCCTCCAAAGTTTTTCTCGCCGATTCCTGTGACCATGCCAGGGTGGCATAGGCGAGACCCACGCTAATCAATAGTGCTTTCAGGATGAATTTCATGACTGTCATGGTAATGCAGCTCAACGACTGACTGCAAATGCTCCTGCGGCAGCAAGTGGGCGTAGGTCTGTCGAATTTGGGGAATCCCGGTAATTTGGAAGTCTGGTCAATTGGAGGGGGTTGTCAATGCACAGATAGATGGGACAATACCGACAGAAACTCGCATTACCGCAACAATTTCGCATTCAGAACGAGAGTTATTGCAGTGGATCAGGAAATCGAACAAGTCACCGAAATCTATAACATAAATACCGCCTACCTGGAGACCTATAGTTTTCAAATTCTGGGGGCCATTGTCGTGATGGCGCTGGGCGTTGTACTGGTCAGGAAACTGTCCGATATGGTCTATGGCGTTGCCGAGAAGAAAGGCATCGATGTGACCCTGAGTCGCTTTTTTGCCAATTGTGCCCGCATTGCCATCATCGTAGCCGCAGTCATGATTGCCCTGCCGAAGCTAGCCATTCAGGTTACCCCATTTCTCGCCGCCATCGGCGCACTCGGTCTTGGCGCTGGTTTAGCCATTCAGGGCCTGCTCTCCAATTATGGCGCTGGACTCAGCATCATTCTGACGCGACCCTTTATCGTGGGCGACACTATTCGTGTGCTGGGCGTATGGGGCGTCGTAAAGGAGGTCACACGGGCCTATACGGTGCTCACCAACGAAGATGAAGAAAAGATCACTATTCCCAATCGCCATATCATTGGAGAGGTCATTCACAATTCCCAGTCCGATACCGTGCTCGAATTGTCGGAGGGTATTGCCTATGAGAGTGACACTGCAGCGGCCATTGAAATAATTGCTGCTGCCTTGAGCGATGTCGAAGGGCTCAGTCAATCAAGAGCAGTACAGGTTCGCATTGATAGTTTTGGAGACAGCGCCATCAACATAGGTATACGCTGCTGGGTGCGAACCGAGAAATTTTACGAAGTGAAATTCACCTGCAATCAGAAACTACAGGACGCGCTGACTGCCAATAATATTGCGATTCCATTTCCGCAGCGTGAAGTGCGTATGCTGGCTGACGCGGTGTGACAGGTTTATTTGTGACTGCCAATACATGATGAGGAGAGGCAATGGAGTATTTACCAGCCGTAGAGATTGAATACCCAAAGGGAGAGCCTGTAAACGCCGCCATCATCTGGCTGCACGGCCTGGGAGCCGATGGCAATGACTTTGCGCCCATCGTGCCGCAACTAGAATTGCCGGCCGGGCTTGGCGTGCGCTTTATTTTTCCCCATGCGCCATCCATACCGGTAACAATAAATAATGGCTTCGTGATGCCTGCATGGTATGACATCAAACAGCTGGACGTGGATCGTCATGTCGATACGGATCAGCTGAAGCAGTCAGCCAGCTGGGTCCACGACCTGATTGACCGAGAGGTAGCGCGAGGAGTGCCCAGTGAGCGCATTATCGTGGCGGGGTTTTCCCAGGGTGGTGCGGTGAGCTTTGAAGCGGCGCTCACTTATCCCAAAACCCTTGCGGGCATAATGGCGCTATCGACTTATTTCGCCACCGCGGACAGCATTGAGATCAACCCGATTCAGAACACCATTCCTGTCATGATCGGCCACGGCAGCCTAGATCCGGTAGTGGCGGAAGCGCTGGGTCGTAAGAGCGTGGCTACCCTTCAGAATCTGGGATTTAACCCCGAGTATTTTGTGTACACCATGGAGCATGCGGTATGTCCCCAGGAGATCGTTGATATCGGGGCATGGATAGGTCGTACCCTGAGCGCTGCGCCTTAAACCCGGTGAAATGGCGCCAGATCACCGAGCCATGGGCCGCAAGATATCAAATTTCATGATTGACCTTAGAGTTGACTCTAAGCTTATACTTTGCCGCAGTTGTAGTTTTTAGTGAAGGAACGGTGAATATGCTGAAAATTAGCGAACTGGCGGTCCTGACCGGCCTGTCTGCCCATACTATCCGCTTCTATGAGAAGCATGGCCTGATCGAGGCGAGTAAACGCAGTGACTCTGGCTATCGCTATTACAGTGATGCAGACGTGAAGCGGGCGGAATTTGTTAAATCGGCGCGCAATATAGGTTTCTCTTTAGATGACATTGGCGTGTTGCTTTCCATTCGGCTGGATAAACAAAGCCACAGCTGTCAGGAAGTGACTGACATCACCCAGCACAAGCTGGATGAAGTCAATGCGCGTCTGGCCGAATTGCAGACCATGCAGCAGACCCTGGAACGCCTGCTGGAGAGCTGTTGCGGCGGGCCGGAGAATGCTACCCATTGCTCCATCATTGAGGCGCTGGATGGGGGCGACGTGACGGTTGCAAGGAGGGCCAGTTGATGGAACTGTTAAGCATCTTTTGGAGTCTGGTGATTGAGAGTGCCCCCTGGCTACTCATGGGTTACTTGCTGTCGGGCATCATAAAACAGGTCATCCCCAGCAGTTGGGTCGAAAAGCAGCTCGCCAAGCCCGGACTGGTATCAATCGTGAAAGGGGCCTTTATTGGCGCACCGCTGCCCCTGTGCTCATGTGGAGTCATTCCAACCGCCCTGGCGATTCGTAAGGCTGGCGCATCAAAAGGTGCCACGTCATCTTTTTTAGTGGCGACGCCAGAGACCGGCGTCGATTCAATATCCTTTTCCTACGCGGTGTTAGGCCCGATTTTCGCCATGGCGCGCCCAATCGGGGCTCTTACTAGCGCAATCGTTGCTGGTATTCTGGTGAATGCCATCGACAAAGAAGACGAGCATATTGCCGAGGTTGAGGCGACTTGCGGCAGTTGCTGCAGCAAAAAGTCAGCTGTGGTGGAACAAGAGCCTACCTTGAGCAAGCGCCTCGTAGCAGCGGTGCAGTACGGGTACGGCCGTATGATCTCTGATACGGCAAAGTGGCTGGCGATCGGCCTGGTGGCCGCTGCAGTGATTACGGCCCTGGTGCCACAATCGTTTTTCCTGCAGTGGGGCGATGGCGTCATGGCGATGATCATCATGGTGATCGTGGGTCTGCCCATGTATATCTGCGCAACTGCCTCGACTCCCGTCGCCGCCAGTCTGTTGTTTGCTGGTATCTCCCCTGGGGCGGCCCTGGTGTTTATGCTCACCGGCCCCGCCACGAACCTGGCTACCATGGGCGTAATCAAGGAGCAGCTGGGATTGAAGTCCCTGGGTGCGTATCTGGTCGCTGTCATTGGCACGGCGATCGCCGCTGGTCTGCTGCTGAACGCCGCCTATGCTTCATTTGCCTGGCCCTTGCAGCTATCCATGGCCGAGCACGGTGACAGTTACCCGCTCTGGCGTCAGCTTGCCGCCATTGTGTTGGTCGGGCTGATAGCGCGGGTTTGGGTCCAGCCTCTCTTCAAGAATCGTGACAATGTGGGCCAAGCCGCAGAGTCGCAGGTGGTTGAGCAAGGCTGAGGTTTGCATTGCGCCTAAGTCGCGCCGGGCCTGTCTACTTGAGCAACGATCCGGTGATCTTTATTCAGCTTGAATACGAGATCAGCGCTGGCTGATAAAGTTGCCAAACCATGTCGGGTCAGTCGCTCGAAATGCTGAATGAAACGGCTTAGCTGCTCGGTGCTCATGATGCCGGTTAGGCCCGACGCTGCCGCCGCCTGTCGGCTTTGCCTGAGCTTTTCTTCCTGTAAGCCGCGCCAGGCATAGACCTGCTCAAACGAGGGTGCTTGCAGCATCACCATAATGTCCATGCGGGAAAAAATTGGGACATAGTCGTTGGCCAGGGCTGCATTCACGTAGCGCCGCCAGCTACCCTCCGGATCTGACTGGGCTTCCAGTTCATTGATGGGCTCAGACAGCTTGCTCTCGGCTTCAGGGCCCACTCCAATAAACCAGCCTTCCAGGATCACCAGGTCTACTGGCCCATGCACGAGTGACCCATGCTGTTTGGGCACTGGGTTGTCGGTAGCCTTGTCGAATCTGGGAATAAAAGCGGCCACCGCCACTTCTGAGCTGAACAAACGATCCAGGCATTCATGGAGTGCCCTGGTGTCATGGGTACCCGGTACACCCCGAGTCGCTAACAGGGGATGGACCTCTTTGGCGAGGGCTTGTCTGGCAGCATGGGACAGGTAAAAATCATCGATCGAAAGTTCAACGACTCGCAGACCAGCTTCCCGGCAGCAATGAGACAGGAACTTTGACAGTGTCGTCTTGCCGGTACCCTGGGCGCCATTAATACCGACAAACAGCGGTTCATTATCGACGCGGTTACAGCGCTCGATGAGTCGAGCCGCCAGCGGGACAAACCATTGTTCTGCGTCTTCGCCATAAGCATGGGGCAGCTGCTCGGCGTGGAGAAAATCTTGAATAAGCTGTGGATTCACGTTGGGTTAGTCGTTGACTGGCTGTTGATAGAGTGATGTTACAGCGCTAGCTTGGTCAGGTTCAATGAAGCGGTAGGGATGTCTGTTATGGCTGTGTTAGCATCAATCAAAATCTGAAAGCGCCACCAGTCACGCACGCACTTTTTAACTGGATTGGTTCCGCTGCTCGCTGAGTCTTAACCAAGTGTCTAACCTAGTTCCTGAACAGCCCATCGTTGTGTCGCCAACGCTTGCTGCCACTATCGGCCTCCCCGAGGCAGTCATGTTGCAGTCCCTTGCCGAGTTGATCAAGCATCGTGGACAACAGCGAGCAACAGATTCATCCTTGCTTTGGCTGCTCCTGGAGGACAGTGAGCTGTCAGGGCTTTTTCCGTTCTGGTCTCTCGCTGAATGTCAGCAAATCAGGTCAAGCCTGGAGAATCTCGGAATCATTAGACTGGAGCGTTCCCAGAGTGCACAAGACGCGCACGCAAAGGCGGCGAGCTGGATAGCCATCGACGAGCAGCCCGTCTCTAAACCTGGACCGACAAGTTCTGAATCGGGGCGAACCCAAGCGCAGCGCGCCAGAATGCCAGTTTCCGACCGACCCAGCGCCCAATCTAACCCAACTACCGATCCAGTAATTCAGGGGTCTGCTGCTATTCCTGAGTCGAGGAACTCAGCCCATCTTATTCCGGTTGACTGGCAGCCTGATGCCAATTGGATTCGCCTCGCCAAACAGCACGCTATTCCTGACGAATTTATCCATAGCCTGGTGTCTGAGTTTGTCAGCTACTGGCGCGACCGCGGCCAGGCCAGGTTTTCCTGGGGCAATGCGTTTTACAAGCATGTGTTGAAAGAGTGGCGGCATGAGCAAACTCGAAAGGGTGCCCATGAACTGGCCAGCACCATGTCGCCTCAGTGGCAACCCAGCCTGGATGCGCTGGAAATTCTGGAGAACGCGGGAATCAGCCGCAGCTTTATTGAAGACGCGGTTGCTGAATTTGTTTTGTACTGGCGCGAGCGCGGTGTCGTTCATGGCGCCTGGAATACGAAGTTTATTGAACACATCAGACGCCAGTGGGCGAAATACGCCGCATCGTTTGGACGCGACGACACGCCCAGGCCTATTTTGGATGGCTGGCAGCCGAGTGCCGATTGTTTTGAAATTTTACAGCTCGCTGAAATTGACGAGGAATATGCCCGTAGCAGAGTGCCCGAGTTCGTGATGTACTGGAAAGACAGCGGCCAGGCGAAAGCCTCCTGGAATACAGTCTTTTTGCAGTTCATCAAACAGGACTGGGCCCGCCGGCTTAAACAGGCCGGCAATGACGAGAATATCTATGGAGAAGATAAAACCCTTACTGGATCGAACCAGCAAAAAATTAGAGAAAAGTTCGAGCGCATCGCTGATCGAAGCTGGGCCGACTGAACCGCGTAGCGAGAACCAAGCCGTTGAGGCAGTGGCAGAACCTACAGACGGCTACCGGTCTGAGTCAGCGCCTGACCACGTGGATGCCATTAATCAAATTTTTGCGGAATTTGAGTTCGCCTACCATAACCAGTACCACAAGGCATTCGCCAATGCAGAGAGCCTGGCGATAGCCAAAAAGTATTGGTTAAGCTCGCTGGAAAATTATCTGCCGACGCAGATCGTTAAGGCCGCCAAGCGGGTGATTCGCAGCCAGGACTATTTGCCCTCAATTGCTGCAGTGGTCAGGGCCTGTGAGGAGGGCTTCGACCTGTTCGGCTTGCCCGCACCACGCGCTGCCTATGTCGAGGCTTGTTCTGCGCCCTCCCCGAAACGTGCGCATCGCTGGAGCCACCCGGCTGTTTACCTGGCTGGGCAGGCAACTGGATGGTACACCCTGGCTAATGAGGCCGAGGCTGTCGCCTTTCCGCGGTTCGAATACCACTACGGCGAGCTGTGCCGGCGCGTGATGCACGGCGAAGATATAAACCTGCCTGTACCCGAGGCCCTGCCCCAGAAAACTGAGCGTCCGCTGAGTGCAACGGAGCGACGGGCACGCATTGCCAAAATGAAGAAAGAGCTTGGCCTCTAGTCAGGCGTCCAATTTCTTATATTTGATTCGGGTTGGCTGGGTAGCGCCGACTCGCTTCTTGTGATCGGCTTCGTAATCCGTGTAGTTGCCTTCATGCCACACCACCTGGCTTTCCCCTTCGAAAGCGAGAATGTGGGTGCAGATGCGGTCGAGAAACCAGCGGTCGTGCGAGACCACGATAGCGCAGCCCGGAAATGCCAGGATACCTTCTTCCAGGGCTCGCAGCGTCTCCACGTCGAGATCGTTCGTGGGTTCGTCCAGCAGCAGCACATTGCCACCCTTCTTCAGCAGCTTGGCCATATGCAGG
>MDSV01167471.1_pt1 | contig 16867 bp, 18 predicted proteins | sample 810851 | NCBI WGS metagenome assembly MDSV01 (sample SAMN05326640, study PRJNA326480) | marine metagenome | isolation source: seawater | place: Atlantic Ocean: North East | collected 2012 | reverse complement strand
ATTTGAAGAGTATTCTGAATCTCCAGAGGTAAAAATATTATCTAAGTTAACAGGTAGCTCTCCTCCGTTTACCTTAAGGCTGATAAAAGGCTCTAAAGTTAAGAGTTTAAAAATATCTATATTGAGATGTAAATTATCCAAGAGTAGTTCAGGGGCTGGATCATTACTAATTAATTTAATTGATAGTTGATTTATTTTGATTGTCGGAGAGAAAGGATGCCATGCAGATTCCACATCAAGATTTATTAACTGCGTTTCTATTGTATTATTGGCAAACTTTTCAATTGACCATTCAATTATTGCTTTATTAGATATTAGCAAACTTAAAAGTATTATTAGAGATGATGCTCCAATTAATAGACTCAATGATTTTTCAATTGCTGATTTCAGAATTACCTCCTAATTCCAATCCATTTCCTCCTATAGAATCTTAAGCAGAAGAATAAAAATGGCCATATCAAAGCGTTGCTTAAAGAATGCAAAACACTAAGTTTAATGTAATCTAAATCAATCAGAGTAGAACTGGCTTCTCCTACATCTTCAAGATCAAACCCTAGATAAAGCTTTAGAAAGAAGGAAATGATAAAAACTAAGAAGCACTGTTGAAGGATACTTAGAGTTCTAAACTGGTAAAAGAACCTCTGAAAAATATAAGTTATAGATAAGAAAGCTATGGCATAGACTCCCAAAAGAGTGCCTTGGAATAAATCATAAACTAAACCAAAAATAATTATGGAAAATAAAGAAATTCTTTCTGGAAGTGCAAGATTCCAATAAATTAAGGTCAATAAAAATATAGAGGGTCTAGACTCAGAAAATCCAAAAAAGACTAAAGTAACATCCACCAAGAAGGCTATTAATAAGGCCAATTGAATAAAAGCAGAAGTTTTCATCTTTTTGCTAGTTATCCTTTATTTTCTCTTTATTAACAAGAAAGAAATCAATGACTAAAGGGTCACTAGAAAAATCTACTTTTACTTCTAAATATTCATTATCTGCAGAGTCATGTATTTCTGAAATTATTCCAACTCTATAGCCAAAAGGAAAAGCTCCACCTATTCCTGATGTTATTAACTCTTCTCCCTTTTCAATATTTGCCGTTTTCTTGATATTAATCAGCTTTCCATCACGTTCTAAACCAGACCCTTGTACTATTGCGTGATTATTTGTGTTAGAGGTTTTAACAGGAATAAAAGATCTAGGGTCTTGAACTAACATCACCTCGACATTAAAAGAACCCTTAGATGAAATTCTTCCTGTTATACCATGTTTAGAGATTACTGCGGCGCCCAGGGCAGGCTCTACACTATTTAAATTTTCCAATACCAATAATGGTCTAAACGAAGTTCCAGAAATCTGTACTTTTTTTGCCAATAAATAATCTACAGATTCATTAAGAGTGCTATCCCATAGGAGACCTAACTCCTTATTTCTGCCCTGCACTTCTTTAATTTGGTTATTAGTAATTTCAAGCTGAAAGATTTTTTGATCCTTATCTTCTAATTCTTTGATTAGAGCAGTTTTATCTTTATATCTAGCTTTTATTTTTTCTAGGGTAATAAAAGGCAATTCTATGAGCTTGAATACAGGATTAAGGAAGTCTTGAGTATAACCCCTATAGGAGTTACTAAAACCAGTTCTTAAATCAAGAAAGATAAGAACAAAACAAACTGTAAAAGCAAGAATAAACTTTAGAGGACTGATTGGTTTTACAGCAAAGATTGCATCGCTGCTTATCTTTGATACTTTGTGGTCCTCACTCGACATATATAAACACTAACGAGCAATTGTAAAATCTATGCTGTGGACAAGAGATCTATGTCGTATTTATCCATTATTTCTAGTGCCCTTCCGCCACCTCTTGCTACACATGTTAGAGGCTGTTCAGCAATTACTACTGGGATTCCTGTCTGACTAGAAATAAGCATATCCAGACCCCTAAGCTTAGCTCCTCCGCCTGTTAGTACAATTCCTCTTTCTGAAATATCGGCACTTAATTCTGGTGGTGAAAGCTCTAAAGCTGATCTGATTGCTTGAACTATATTAGAAAGAGGTTCAAGCATAGCGTCATAAACTTGGGAACTGCTCATTGTAAAAGTTACGGGGATACCTTCTGCTAAATTTCTTCCTATAACTTCCATTTCTTTAGATTCTACATCAGGTGATGCTGCACCAATATTATGCTTAATTGTTTCTGCTGTTGCTTCACCTACTAAAACTCCATGGTTTCTTCTTATATAAGAAATTATAGATTCATCTAACTTGTCCCCTCCGACCTTTAAAGATTGCGCAAAAACTACTCCATTGAGAGCTAAAACAGCTACTTCTGTAGTTCCTCCACCAATGTCTACTACCATAGATCCTGTTGCCTCTTCTACCGGCAATCCAGCTCCTATTGCTGCAGCCATAGGTTCTTCAATTAGTCTTACTTCTCTGGCACCAGCTTTAAGTACTGACTCTCTTATAGCTCTTCTTTCTACTTGGGTAGATTCACAAGGAACACAAACTAATATTCTTGGGCTGGGTTTTACAAAATTATCGTTATGAACTTGTTTAACAAAGTACTTAAGCATTTCCTCTGTTACTTCAAAATCTGCAATAACGCCGTCCTTTAGGGGTCTTATGGCTGAAATATTACCTGGAGTCCTACCAAGCATTTTTTTTGCTTCTGCACCCACCGCCACTACTGTTCTTTGTCCAGAAACGGTTTTAATTGCAACAACTGACGGTTCATCAAGGATAATACCTTTGTCTCTTACATAAACTAACGTATTTGCTGTTCCCAAATCTATGGACAAATCATTAGAAAATAAGCCTCTTAATTTCTTAAGCATAAGTTTTAAATAATAGAAAGATGGTACTCTAGCAACTGGTGTGTTTTTGAGCAAGGAACAATATGTTACATTAGCGTTTTTTCCAGTAAATAATGAATATTTCAGACAAAGAATTAGAACAAATAGCTTATCTAGCCAGAATTGGTATAGAAAAGGACTCTTTTCAGTCTCTTAAAGAAAAATTATCAAATATTCTTAATATGGTTAATGAGCTCAATAAAGTGGATACTAAAAATATATCACCTATGTCACATCCTCTGGAAATATCTCAACCACTAAGAAATGATCAAGTGACAGAAGAAAATCATAGAGAATCCTTACAGGAACACTCCCCTTTAACAAAAGCTGGACTTTTCTTAGTTCCCAAAGTCATTGATAAGGAAGAATAATGTCTGAACTATATAAGCTTTCAATAAAAGAAAAGTTAGAAGGCCTAAAAAGTAAACAATTTAGTTCTGTTGAAATAACACAAACATACTTAGATAGAATTAAATTACTAGATAAGGATCTCAATAGTTATATTACCGTAACCGAAGATCTGGCTTTAGAAAAAGCTAAAGAATCTGATCTTAGGTATCAAGAAAAGAACCATTTACCTTTAGATGGCATTCCTATAGCACATAAAGATATATTTTGTACTCAAAATACCTTAACAACATGTGGTTCAAAAATGTTAAATAATTTTATTCCCCCGTACTCCTCTACAGTTGTTGAGAAGCTGGATGATGCGGGTTTAGTTTCCCTTGGAAAAACAAATATGGATGAATTTGCAATGGGCTCTTCTAACGAAACAAGCTTCTATGGCAAAGTTAAAAACCCTTGGGATAAAGAATATGTACCTGGAGGGTCTTCAGGAGGATCTGCCACTTCAGTAGCTGCTGGTTTATGTTCTGCTGCGACAGCTACAGATACTGGAGGTTCAATTAGGCAACCAGCTTCACTATGTGGATTAACGGGTATCAAACCTACCTATGGAAGAGTTTCTAGATATGGAATGATAGCTTTCGCTTCTAGCTTGGATCAGGGAGGGGTTTTAGCAAAGAGCTCTGAAGATGTAGCTCATATACTATCCTATATGTCAGGCAATGATCCTAAAGACTCAACCTCATTGGCAGAAGAAGTTCCAAACTTCGTAGAAGACCTAAAAAATACGCTAAATGGGACAAGAATAGGGATACCAAAGCAATTTATGTCTCATAACTTACCTGACTACATAGAAAAAAACCTTCAAGACACTAAGCAAGAATTGGAAAAATTAGGGGCTAGTTTTTATGAAATAGATCTACCGAATTTGGATCTTTCCCTGCCAATCTACTATATTTTGGCTCCTGCAGAGTGTTCTGCGAATCTATCTAGATATGATGGAGTCAAATTTGGCTATAGATGCGAAAATCCAAAGGATTTAGATGATCTTTATCTTAGGACCAGAAAAGAAGGTTTTGGAGATGAAGTTAAAAGAAGAATATTGATAGGTACTTATGCTCTTTCAGCTGGATTTTATGATGCTTATTATTTAAAAGCACAGCAATGCAGAAGATTAGTTGCTCAAGACTTTGAAAAGGCCTTCCAAGAAGTTGATTTAATTTTCTCACCTACCACTCCAGGAACAGCATTTAAAGCTGGAGATAAGGTTGATGATCCATTAGAAATGTATTTACAGGATATCTTTACTATCCCTGCAAATTTAGCTGGACTGCCAGCTATATCTTTCCCTACAGGCTTCCACAATGGATTACCTTTAGGTATGCAACTTGTTTCAAATAAACTACAGGAATCTAAGTTATTAAGTTCTTGTTATCAATTTCAAAAAGTTACTGACTATCATAAAAAATGGCCATCTCAATAGACAAAAATAAGCTAAATGAATGGGAGCCAGTAATTGGTTTAGAAATACACGTGCAATTGAGTACAAAGTCTAAATTATTTTCTGGTGCTAGCACTAATTTTGGTGCTGATCCTAATACTCAAGCCTGTAATATCGACTTAGGTTTACCTGGAGTTTTACCAGTGCTAAATAAAGAGGTCTTAAAAATGGCTGTCAAATTTGGACTTTCAATAAATGCTTCCATCAATAGTCCTACAAGCTTTGCTAGAAAAAATTACTTCTATCCTGACCTACCCAAAGGGTATCAAATTAGTCAACTAGATAACCCAATAGTTGAAGGAGGATCAATAGATGTCTCTATCTCGAATGGAGAATCTAAAACAATTGGAATAACAAGAGCTCACTTAGAAGAAGATGCTGGTAAATCTTTACATGAAGATTATGAAGGAATGACAGGGGTAGATTTAAATAGAGCAGGAACACCTCTCTTAGAGATCGTTTCTGAACCAGATCTTAGATCAGCCAATGAGGCTGTTTCTTATCTTAAGAAGATTCATTCTATAGTTAGATATCTAGAGATATCTGATGGAAATATGGCAGAAGGCTCTATGAGGTGTGATGCAAATGTTTCTGTAAGAAAAAAAGGAGAAACAACTCTAGGAACTAGAACTGAAATTAAAAATGTTAACTCTTTTAGATTTGTGGAAAAGGCCATTAATTATGAAATTAAAAGACAAGTAGATTTACTACTAAAAGGCGAAGAAATCACTCAAGACACTATTCTTTATGACTCCATTAAAGACGAAACTAGACCAATGAGATCAAAAGAATTTGCTAATGACTACAGATACTTTCCGGAACCAGACCTATTACCAGTTATTTTAGAAAGTAATTTTATAGAGGAAGTTAAACAAAATTTACCTGAACTTCTTGAAGAAAAGAAAATAAGATTCATGAATGAATTTGAGCTGAGTGATTATGATGCTGATGTTTTGGTCGCAGATAAGGGTATGGCTTCTTATTATGAGAATGTAGTGCAGTTAACCAAAGCACCTAAATTATCAGCAAATTGGGTCATGGGTGATTTGTCTGCTTTCTTAAATAAAGAGAATCTAGATATAGCCGATACTAAAGTTAGCCATGAAAATTTATCTAAATTAATACAAAGAATCTCTGATAACACAATATCCGGAAAAATTGCTAAAGAGATCTTTGAAATAATGTGGGATGACAATAATGATCCAGATACAATTATTGAAGAAAGAGGACTAAAACAAGTTACAGATTCATCAGAGATAGAATCCCTTGTCGATAAGATTCTAGAGGATAACCCTAATCAGTTATCTCAGTTTAGGTCTGGAAAAGAAAAGCTATTTGGATTTTTTGTTGGTCAAGTAATGAAGGCTTCAGGAGGCAAAGCAAACCCTTCTCAAGTTAACGAGATACTTAAATCCAAATTAAACAATAACTAAATCAAGCCGTTACAAACATTGATAAGGTTTCTGCTACAAAAGCAGGTTTATCAATGCCTTCAATTTCCATGGTGACTTGAGTCTTTGTAAGATATCTGCCATCGCCCTTGTCATCAACAGACACCAGTACACTTCTAGCTCTTACTTTTGATCCAACATTTACTGGGTTAATAAACCTTACTTTATCCAATCCATAATTAAATACATTTACAAGGTTCTCAGGTGCAAATACAGCTTGTGCAGTTAAGTGAGGTACTAAAGAAAGGGATAAGAATCCATGGGCTATGGTTGAACCAAATAGAGGTGTAGCTCTTTCTGAATCTACATGTATAAATTGATGATCTAAAGTTACATCCGCAAATTGATCTATTCTATCTTGATCAACTTGAAACCAATCCGAGACACCTAATTCCTGTCCCACGTAATCTATTAATGTATTTGCTGGTACTATTCCTATCATTTTTTTCTCCTTATTTTTTATGTAAAAGATATTCTTTATATTCATCCCTTAGATCTGTTTTTAAAAGCTTACCAGTAGCAGTATGCGGTAACTCATCAACAAAAACTATATCATCGGGTAACCACCACTTTGCTACCTTGTCTTCTAAGAAAGAATTTATGTCTTCTTTGTTTGGATCTTCATTATTAGCCTTAACAATCAAAAGAAGTGGTCTTTCATCCCACTTGGCATGTAATACGCCAATTACGCAAGCCTCAGCTACTCCAGGATGACCAACAGCAGCATTCTCAAGATCTATTGAACTTATCCATTCACCACCAGACTTAATTACGTCTTTACTTCTATCAACTATTTCCATATGACCTTCTGGGTGAATCTTAGCTACATCTCCAGTGTCAAACCATCCATTTTCATCTCGTGCGCTATTTTCACTCTTGTAATAACGTTCAACTATGGTTGGGCCTTTTACCAAAAGTCTACCAAATGCTACGCCATCATGAGGTAACTCTCTTCCATCATCATCCGCTATGGTCATTTGGACTCCAAAAAATGCTTTTCCTTGCTTTTGTTGGAGATCATATCTAGCTTCTATATCTAACTCGTCCATTTGTTTTGTTTTTACAGTTGCTGTTCCCAAGGGGCTCATTTCCGTCATTCCCCATCCGTGCATTAAAAAGACATCATGTTTTTCTTCAAATTCCTGAATCATTGCTCTTGGGGCAGCTGAACCTCCAACTAAAGCTGTATCAACACTTTCTAATGTTTTGTTGGTTTCATTGAGATATTGCAATAAACCTAGCCACACTGTAGGAACCCCCATCAATAGATCTGGTTTTTCAGATTCAATTAATTCATAAATTGAAGCTCCATCTAGAGCCGGTCCTGGAAAAACTAATTTTGCCCCGAACATTGCTCCTGCATAAGGAATTCCCCAAGCATTAACATGAAACATAGGAACTACAGGTAAAATAGATGAAGAGCTAGAAACTTTAGCAACATTTCCAGAACTTACAATCCAAGTATGTAAGATTGTGGATCTATGCGAGTATAAGACACCTTTTGGATTGCCTGTTGTACCAGATGTATAGCACAAACTCGAGGCAGTATTTTCATCAAAGTCTGGCCAACTGAACTCTTCTGATTCCTCCTTTATTAACTCCTCATAGCATATGACATTTTTGAGTTTAGTTTCTGGCATGTTGTCTTTATCTGTCAAAATAATGAAGCCTTCTACTCCCTCCAAACTCTCTTCTAGAGATTCAACTAATTCAACAAATGTTAAATCAATAAATAAATACTTATTTTCGGCATGATTAATAATATAAGTTAGTTGTTCAGGAAATAGTCTAGGATTAACCGTATTAACCACGCACCCTATTCCAGAGACACCAAAATATAATTCAAAATGCCTAAAAGTATTCCATGCCAATGTTCCTACGGTGTCTCCTTTTTTTAACCCTAGGTTTTCTAATGCATTAGCTAATTTTCTAGATCTCTTTGCTGCATCTGAATAAGTATATCTATGTATGGGACCTTCTACTGTCCTTGAAACAATTTCTGCATCACTGTGATACTTCTCTGCATGCTCAATTACTCCAGAAATGAGTAACTGGTTATCCATCATATTTCCTAACATTTAATCTTTCCTATTTTTAATAATTTCTAATAACGGAGAAGAATATCTTCGGTTGGCCCATTCTTCAAGAGCATTTTTTTCTTCCTTTGAATATTTTTCAAGTAAGGTTAAGTGATTGTAAAATTCCCAAAGGAAAGGAGCTATCTCAACTTGGAATGGACTCTTCCATTCTATACAGACTTCATGCTGAATTTCTCTAAGCTCCTTTGAATTAATTTCACTCTCTAATTTGCTGAAAGGACTGTCAAAAAAAGGAAGCAATTTATTAAATGCTTCAGGTATTGAAAACTTTTTGAGGATATCTTCGGTTTTTTCTCCTGAAAGTCGATTTAGAATTAAAGAATCAACATTTGGTAAGCCAGTTGGATTTAAGCCTATTGCTTCAATCTTTTCTTGTTCAAACTCCCTTCCTGTTAACTCTCCCAAATAGATTCTTCCAGGACAATAATCATTCGCAAAGAAATTATCCCAAATCAATATTTCATTACTAAATATTTCTGAGAGCTCTTTTAAATCATCACAATTAATTTCCTTGCTAACCACCTCATTTCCTGTCCAGAATATAGAAATGTCTTTATCAAGAGCAATGGAAAGAGATTCTAAATATTTAGATGAATATAAGTTGTCTTTTGAAAATCTTTTACAATAAATAGTAGGACAAAACAATAAGTCCTCTGCGCCTTTCATTAAAAGAAAATCTTTAATTTCGTTTGCTAAGTTTCCATGATCCTTTCCTATGGCATCATCATTGTTAATATCTGATAATTGAGAAAACTCTAGGTCATCCATAAATAAAGCAAAATTCTTACACCCTAAATTAATAAGACCTAAAAGCTTATTCTTCAATAACTCCATATCATTCTTTGAAGAGGTTTCAATCGATAAACCGGGAGAAATAGCAAAGTAAAACTTTATTTTTTTCTTGTTTGCTAGACCAATTAATTGTTCAAATTCATCCATCTGGTCTGAGGGGTAGTCTTCATTCCATTTTATTCTATGGAAAGGATCTTCTTTGGGTCCGTAGATATAAAAATCCATAGATAATTTCCCTAATTCATTGATTATTATCTGTCTTCCTTCTTGGTTTAAGAGTCTGCCGTAATAACCTTCGATATAACCTTTTTTCATATTAATTACATGCCCTGCAAGATGGGTCTTTTGTTATTTGTATACTGGTCATTCTATTTCTTTGTCCATCATACTGATTTAATGTTAATTCTTCTTGATTAAACAGTCCTATTATTGATTTTATAGCTTCATTTGCCTGTAAAGAACCAATTACACCTACCACACTCGAAGAAACTCCAGATTCTGCGCAAGTTAGATCTTTTTCTCTAGAAAACCCAAAAATACATTCGTAGCATGCCGAGTTTTGAGAAAAATCTATTGTAAACCACTGACCCTTCCATCCAATAACTGAAGCTGAAATCAAAACCTTCTTAGCTGAATGACAATATCTATTAATCGTATATCTAGAGTCAAAATTGTCTGTACAATCAATTATAAATTTATATTCTTTAGCTAAACTTTCTAAGTTTTTTGTTGTTGCTTTTTCTGCCGAATACTTAATTTCACAATTCTTATTTATCTTTCTAAGCCTCTCAAAAGCTATTTTTGTTTTTTGTGCTCCTAAATCTCCTTCTTGATATAGAAATTGTCTGTGTAAGTTAGATATTTCTATCTTATCGTCGTCACATAGAAAAATAGAGCCCACTCCTGACCTTATCAGGATTTCTGAGACTATAGTTCCAAGACCTCCTGCGCCTATTATAAAAACCTTAGAAGAAAGAAGTTTCCTTTGACCCTTTATGTCTATTTCAGGTAAAAGAATCTGTTTGCTATATCTTAATAGATCATCATTATTCATATTACTTAACTGCTTTTGTTATCCTTCTATCTCCATTCAGATCTCTGAGGCTTTTGATCTTTCTAAAGTGATTCTTTTCTAATCTTTTTTTTACTTCATTAAATTGACTTGGAGAATGCTCTAAATAAATAGATCCACCTTCCTTTAGGTTAAAAAGAGCTGCGTCTATAATCAGAAATAGATCACCTAAGCCTTTATTTTTAGATACTAAAGCACTTTTTGGTTCGAATAAAATCCCATCAGCTTGTAAACATGGATCTGCCTCTTGTATATAGGGAGGGTTGCTTATAAGAAGGTCTATAGCTTCATAGTTAATGGCATTCAGCCAATTTCCTTGAAAAAATTTTACGTCTAGTTTATTTAGTTTTGTATTCTTTATAGCTACCTCTATAGCTTTTTTAGAGATATCAGAAGCGAAAATTTCCCATTTTGGTCTTTCACTCTTCAGTGATAAAGCTATTGCTCCTGTTCCAGTTCCTAAATCTAAAACTCTTTGATGGCCATGACCAAAAGAATCAAGCACATCTTCAATTATAGTTTCGGTTTCCGGTCTTGGAACAAGCACAGAAGAATTTACAAATAGATCAATGTTCCAAAAACCTTTCTTCTCTATGAGATAAGCAAGAGGCTCCCCCTTGCTTCTTCTTTTAACTAAATCTATAAATAGCTCCTTCTCTTTTGTTGATATTTTTGGAGATCCAATCAATAAATCAACGTAACTTATTCCTAAAATAAATTCTGAAATCTCTCTTATTTCCTGTCGATTAATTGAAAAATTTTCTTCTTTCAGATCGCCTAGAAAATCATTTAAGGATTGATCATTCACTTTCGTTAAGGCTTGCTAAAGCTCTAGCTTGATTTTCTTCCAACAAAGCTGAAGTCATATTAGATATGTCTCCATCAAGAAAAGCCTCTAGGTTGTGTACAGTCATTTCTATCCTATGATCTGTAATTCTGTTTTGAGGAAAGTTATAAGTTCTAATTTTACCTGATCTATCTCCACTCCCAACCATGCTCCTTCTGTTTTCTGCAAGCTCTGCATCCTTTTCTTTTTTTTCTTCTTCAATTAATTTCGCTTGCAATAGTGAGAGAGCCTTTTCTTTATTCTTATGTTGGGACCTTCCATCCTGACACTCTACAACAATTCCTGAAGGTAAATGGGTTAGCCTTACAGCAGAGTCAGTTTTATTTACATGCTGGCCCCCAGCTCCTGAAGCTCTAAAGGTGTCAACTCTTAAATCGTTCTTATCTATTTCTACTGAGGCTTCTTCATTTAATTCTGGTAAAACAGCTACTGAACAAGCGGAGGTATGTATTCTTCCTTGTGATTCTGTTTCAGGAACTCTTTGAACTCTATGAATACCAGCTTCAAACTTCAACTGCTTATAAACTTCATGGCCTTCTATTCTTGTAACTAATTCTTTATAACCTCCATGATCACCCTCTCTTACAGAAATGACTTCTAACTTCCATTTGTTTCTTTCTGATAACCTTGTATACATTCTGAATAAATCCCCTGCGAATAAAGCCGCTTCATCTCCTCCTGTCCCAGCTCTGACTTCCAAAAATACGTTTCTAGAATCATCTGGATCTTTTGGAAGAAGTAATTTTTTTAAGTCTTGCTCTAATTCAATTAGCTTTTCTTTTAATTCAATTAACTCTAGCTGAGCTAATTCTCTTAATTCAGCATCAGAATCATTTTGCATTGTTTCAGCTTCACTAATACCCATTTGAACAGAAATTAATTCTTTGTAGCTTTGAACAATAGGAGATATTTCAGAATATTCTTTCGTTAAATTTATATAGTTCTCTTGATCTTCCGTAACTCCAGGCTGGCTCAATAGAGATTCTATTTCTTCAAATCTTGAAGAAACTTCTGATAACTTTTTTAAAATATTCTCAATCATCTAATTTTTATTAACGATTATAATAGAGCTAACGAAAACTTATTATGAAACGTAAGAATTTATTATCTTTAATACTATTGTTGTTGGTCCTTGGGTGTACTAAAAATTATATTAATTCTATAGATACTGAACTAACTAAAACAGACCTTTATTTAAATGGTAAATTCTTGATTACCCATAAAGACAAAAAACAAAGCGGATATTTTCGTATAGAACAAAAAAATGAAACGTTTAACATCTATTTAGGAAAAAATTACCTTCTACCTGAAAAGAGTATGACTTTTTCTAATGAAACTAACATTAATCTAAATGAGATTTTTAATGATATTGCTTTCGATGAATCTTATTTAATCAGCGTATTAGAAACTGAAAAAATTTTACTAGGTAAACCTAATAAGGAAATTATTCAAAAATTCAATATCAGCTATCTAGATTACGACCAAAATAGTATGTTGCCTTCTAAGATATTATTAGACTTAGGTGGAGTAAGAATTATTTTTATTATCAATAAATTTAAATTAAGTAAGTGAAAGTTAAATCTCCTTCAAAATTAAACCTACACTTAGAAGTGATAAAAAAAAGAGATGATGGTTATCATGACCTAAGAAGTGCAATTCAATTGATAGATTTTCATGATGTAATGGAGTTTAAAATTAGAAAAAAAGATATAGTTCTGAATGACCAATTAGAAATCAGAGACAATATAATCCTGGAATCTGCCAATCAAATGTCTAGGTTTCTTAAAGAACCAAAAGGTATTGAAATAAATCTGGAAAAAATTATACCTATGGGAGGAGGCATGGGAGGAGGAAGCTCTAATGCTGCTACAACACTTTTAGTGTTAAACAAGATCTGGGATATAAATCTAAGCTTTACAGAACTGCAAAAAGTGGCAATGAAAATTGGTTCAGATGTACCGATTTTTGTATCTTGTAATAATTCTTGGGTAGAAGGTAAAGGAGAAATACTTGAAAAGATGGAACTAAAAGAGAAGTGGTTTTTATTATTCTTCCCAGAAATAGAAATATCCACTAAAAGTGCATTTAGTAAGCTCTCTTATTTTCCTACAAATCCAATATCTAAAGACCAATTTATTGAAGGAAAAAGTTTAAACTCTTTCACTGATCAAATTATAAGAGATTACGAGGAGATTAAGTTATTATTCGAGAAACTAGATCGATTTGGGTGTCCTAAATTAACAGGTACAGGCTCAACTGTTTTTTTGGAATTCGATAATTTATCTGAAGCCAAAAAAATCAAAAACTTAGTAAAGGCTGGATTATTAACAAAAAGCATAGAACATTCCCCATTAAAGGCTCTAATAGAATAGAATACGCCTCTGTTGGGGTGTGGCCAAGCGGTAAGGCAGCGGCTTTTGATGCCGCCATTCGTAGGTTCGAATCCTACCACCCCAGCCATTTAGATTGATTTAGAATAAAGGTATGAATAATCAAACAAAAGAATTAGTTATATTTAGCGGTAATGCCAATAGAGGCTTGTCTAATGCTATTTGCAAAGAGCTAGTAAAAGATCTTGGAGATGCGGACGTAGGAACTTTTAGTGACGGAGAAGTTAGTGTAAAAATCAATGAAAATGTTAGAGGAAAAGATGTCTATCTTATTCAGCCAACTTGCTCTCCTACACATAAAAATCTTATTGAACTAATACTAATGGTTGATGCTTTAAGATGGTCATCAGCTGGAAGAATAACAGCTGTAGTTCCATATTTTGGATATGCAAGACAAGATAGAAGGGTTAGATCTGAAAGAGTACCAATTAGCGCCAAAGTCATCGCAGATATATTAGAGAGATCAGGAATAGATAGGGTTCTTACAGTTGAACTGCACTCAGAACAAATACAAGGATTTTTTGATATTCCTGTAGACAATATTTATGGAACTAAAATGATGGTAGATGATATAAACAATCAATCCTTTTCTGATCTTTTAGTTGTTTCTCCTGATGTAGGAGGAGTTGTTAGATCAAGAGCCCTTGCAAAAGCTCTAGACCTATCCGATCTAGCAATAATTGATAAAAGAAGAGATGAGGCTAATAAGTCTGAAGTTATGAATGTAATTGGTGAAGTTGCTGAAAAAGACTGTCTAATTGTTGATGACATGGCTGATACTTGTGGAACTCTATGTAATGCAGCACAAGCTTTAAAGGAAAAGGGGGCAAAAACAGTAACTGCTTATATTACTCATCCAGTTTTATCAGGTAATGCTATTGAAAAAATAAATGAATCAACTCTTGATCAATTAGTTGTAACAGATACCATACCGCTTTCTGAACAAGCAAAGAACTGTGAGAAGATAAGAATTATGTCTCTAGCACCTACTTTGGCTGAGGCAATTAGAAGGATAAATAAAGAACAATCTATAAGCGCAATGATGCGTTAAGGGTATTTGGAGAAAATTATGAACGACAACTTAGGTTTAAGCGCAGAAGAGAGAAGTGCTGGAGGAAAATCATCAAATAGAGCTCTCAGAAGAGATGGAGCTATACCAGGAGTAGTTTATGGAGGAAGTGACTCTCCTATAAAAATCTCTATCTTAGAAAAAGACCTTGTGAAGGCAGCAGAGAGCCCTTCCTTTGCCACACAAATATTAAAAATGAATTTAGGCTCTCAATCAGTTGATGTTGTTGTAAAAGAATTGCAGCGTCATCCAGCTACCTCTAGATTCTTACATGCTGACTTTCTAAGAGTTGATCCAGATTCAAAGATCACTCTCTCTGTACCTGTTAGATTCCTAAATGAAGAAACTTGTGTTGGAGTAAAAATGCATGGAGGCCAGATAAATAGATTAATTAATGATATCGAAGTAATCTGCTTAGCTTCTAGCTTACCGGAGTATCTAGAAGTTGACGTAGAAAATTTAGACGTAGGAGATAACATCTTCCTTACAGAAATGAGTCTTCCTGAAGGTGTTGAAATCTTGTCTCTAACTAGAGGAGACGATCAAGACCAAGCTGTAGTATCTGTAACGGAAGCTAGGGTTATGGAAGTTGATGAACCTGAAGTTGAACTTGAAGAAGGTGAAGAAGGTGAAGAAGGAGAAGCTCCTGAATCAGCAGATTCAGATGGCTCACAAGAAGAACCTTCAGAAGAAGCATCAGAAGATAGCTAACTTTTATCCCATGAAGGACAAACACCTTCTAATTGTTGGTCTAGGTAATTCAGGGAAAGATTACGAGAATACTAGACATAATGCTGGAGCTAATCTTGTAACTTTTTTAAGTAAAGAATGGAGTATGGAGCTTAAAGAAGATAAAAAACTTCTTGGCTTGATTGGATCTTCTAAAATAGGTTCTAATAAAGTTACCTTATTCATACCAAAAGGCTATATGAATAACAGCGGTAAGCCTGTGAAGAAGGTTGTTGATTACTTAAAAATTGACATACCAAACTTATTAGTGATTCACGATGAACTAGATTTACCTCTAGGTGTTATAAAATTTAAAAACTCAGGAGGTCACGGAGGCCATAATGGTTTAAGAGATATTATTGCTGGATTAGGCAATAATAAAAACTTCATAAGACTGAGAGTGGGAATAGACCATCCAGGAAAAAGCAAAGACGTAACTAAATATGTATTATCAAAACCCTCAAAAAAGGATAAAGAGCTGTTAACAGAAAAAATGAGGGCATCTATTAATTCCCTTGAAATTTATTTGAATGAAGGATTAGAGGAAGCAACTCTAAATCTACACACTTAAATATCAATGAGTCTTAAATGTGGGATTGTAGGATTACCAAATGTAGGTAAGTCTACATTATTCAATGCCCTTACATCTGCCGGTATAGAAGCTCAAAACTTCCCTTTCTGCACAATTGAGCCCAATCAAGGTGTAGTTCCTGTACCAGATAAAAGATTAGATAAAATTGCAGAGGTGGTAATGCCAGAAAAAGTGATACCTACAACAACAGAATTTGTAGATATTGCAGGTTTAGTTGAAGGTGCTTCAAAGGGAGAGGGTCTCGGAAATAAGTTTCTTTCTCACATAAGGGAAACACAAGCTATTATCCATGTAATCAGATGTTTTGAAGACAAAGATATAACTCACGTACATGAAGCAATAGATCCCGTTTCGGACTTAGAAATTATTGAAACAGAACTCTTATTAGCTGATCTTGAAACAGTTTCAAAAGCAAAAGAAAAAGTAGAAAGATTAGCTAAAAGTGGAGATAAGACTGTAAAAAATGAATACGATCTCCTTTCCAAGTTAGAAGAAGACTTAAACCAAGGTACTCTAGCGAGAGACTCTAAAGTAATTTTAGATAATGAATTTAAAGATCTTCATTTAATTACTCAAAAGCCTTGTTTATATTTAGCAAACATTAAAGAAGACGAAGAAAATAATCCACATTTATTAAAATTGACTGCATATGCTGAATCAAGATCTTCAAAAGTACTTGCTCTATGTAATCAGATTGAATCAGAGATCTCAGAACTAGAAGAAGATGAAAGAGAGGAATTTCTCAATGATATGGGAATGGAAGAACCAGGTCTAAATAAATTAATAAGAAAAAGTTATGAATTACTAGAACTGCAAACTTTCTTTACTGCTGGAAAAAAAGAAGCTAGAGCATGGACCATAAGAAAAGGATCTAAAGCGCCTCAAGCAGCTGGGGAGATACATACTGATTTTGAAAGAGGATTTATTAAAGCAGATACAATAAGTTACGAAGACTATATTCAATACAACGGCGAAGCAGGCTGCAAGGAAGCAGGAAAGCTTAGATCTGAAGGTAGTGATTATGAAGTAAAAGATGGTGACGTTATTCATTTTAAATTTAATGTTTAATGTTGACTTTAATTAGTAACCACTTAATATCTCGGTCCCTGGCTATGTAGCTCAGCTGGT
>MDSV01102569.1_pt1 | contig 16869 bp, 15 predicted proteins | sample 810851 | NCBI WGS metagenome assembly MDSV01 (sample SAMN05326640, study PRJNA326480) | marine metagenome | isolation source: seawater | place: Atlantic Ocean: North East | collected 2012 | reverse complement strand
GGGGCGTAAGGTGCGACTCGGTAAGCCATACCTCGACGTTCCATGACGTCTTTCAAAGCGTCAAACAAATGTTCCTTGCCAATCTTGTTCTTTTCCTTGCTCAAAGCAAGAATCAAACTGTCCTGAACCACGGCTCGAATCCAAGCACCTGTCAGGCCTTCTGTCATCTTTGCAAGTTTTTCTTTCACCTCTAGAGTGACGTTGCGAGACAGGTCGAGTTTTTTGAGCAAATGGTGGAAGATGTGGAAGCGCTGGTCTTTTCCTGGCAATCCAACTTCGATAATACGGTCAAAGCGACCTGGGCGGTCTGCAATTGCAGGGTCAATTTTGTTGGAGTGGTTGGTGGTTGCAAGAGTAATGACACCGTGATTTGGGACGATGCCGTCCATGGATTGCAAGAACTCTCCAAGCAACGGATGGTCGGATGCTCGACGGTCGAGTGCACCAGCAGTATCAATGTCTTCAATGATGAGAAGAGTTGGAGACAGCTTTCGAGCCATCTCAAAGCAGGACTTGATGTCGTTACGGCCAGTAATCATCTCGGCAGAAATCAAAACGCATGTGATGTCGGAATGTGCTGCAAGCCACTTAGCAATCATGGTTTTTCCAGTCCCTGGAGGGCCGGCAAGAATAACGCCGCGTGAATTCGGAACTCCAGATGCCCTCAATTGAGGCATTGCCTTTTGAAAACTGATGATGTCTTTCCAGAGTGCTTCCTTTACGTTCTCATCCCATGCAATCAAGTCGTCAATTTGTTTGTCTCGTGAAATGAAATTGTATTGCAAATCAAAAAAGGCTCCTTTCAGAATTCCGTTTTGATAAAAATCAAATTCCACATCGCTAATAAGGTCGTCAGCGCTTTTGCCATGGACATTGACAGAAGTTCGTGTGGATGTATAGACTGAGATGCGTTGGTCGCCATCGTGGTCAACGCTTGAAACTGTGACAAGATGGTGGTCCTTTTCTGTCTTAGACTGGTAAAAACGAGTGCCTGCAGCAAGGAAGCGTTGGCGTTGGCCGTCGTGCAACTCAATACTTTCATGAATGGCGGCCCGCAACTTTCCTTGGTCTACCATGAATTCTTCGACAACTTCAAACTCATCAGCAAGATACAAGTCAAAATGAATTTTCAGCAAAACGCCGAGCTTTCCTCTCCAATACCGAGAGTCCCGTTTGTGTTTTGAGCCGATGAACTCGTTCATCATTCGGTCGCCGAGCGGAAGTACGGATTGCTTTGCACGAGTTGCTGCAACAGCATTTTTTGCATCTTCTAATTGTTTCATATCGACAACAATAGGGCCCATTGGAGTCTGAATATCAACAACCATGGTTGCAGGGTCGATTTCTTGTGCACTCAACTCTGAATCCTGCTCATAGTGTTGCTCCATTGTGTATTCTTCTTCATATTGGTAATCATCAGCCATATCTTTCCCTCGGTTCGATTGGAATCCATCATTGTGCCATCAATGGGGTTTTTCCGTCGCACAATCTTAACAAATCAAGAGTATATGAAGGCGCGAAGAACTCAAACGAGAGCGGGAAGTGGACGGTGTTGAGGGGAGTATGTGGCAGGTCCATCGAAAGTTGAATTCCCTGGGCAAAAAAAGCAACGCGTGCGGATGCGTGGCACAAAGCATGCCAATGAAGCGACTGCCAATAAACTCAAACGAGAACTGAAAAGTTTGCTTGAAAACCCAAGAGCGCATTTGCCAATAATGACATGGAAGGGAAAACTGAGGTGGGGGCGAACCGACCCAGTTACCAAAACGATGAGAGAGCTTGAAACGATTATTCGTAAAAAAGACAATGTCGCTTGGTTAGGTAAGCGAATGATGTCAAAACGTGGAGATCCTGTTGCCAAAGCATTCGCAGGGTCATTGCACGCCGCCCATGACGAGGAAATCACGTTGGTGGGCAATTTTACCTCTGATTCGTTTGGAACTGCCTCCTTTATCCGACGTGGTGATGGAAAACAGGGTTATCTTGCTGGACTTCAAAACTATTCGAATCTCACACTTCGGATGTTGCCATGGGAAGATCATGCTAAACGTGGAATGTATTTCTTTACCTGGAAAGGAGGTTTTGTTTGTACTGGACCTAAACCAAGCCCTCCAGACGAATGGTTGGACGATGTTCTTGGGCGCTCACGATTTTCCTTTACGAAAACCGAGGACCTGCGCGTACCGGTATGGGTTACGGAAGGCCTTGACCCTCAAGCCGTTCTCGATTTCAAATCAACGGAGGACGGGTATCTGCGTTTTACTTTCAAACACGGACCCGTACTTGCAATCGGTTTTGATTTACTGGAAAACACTCCAAAAAAAGAGGCCACTTTTATTCACCATTTGGCACTATCAATGCTCCCGCCCTTCCTACCATCGATTGCCGATATTGATGCGAAATGGATTCCTAAAGGCTGGGATGATTCGGTTTCACTGCCTGATGCTGCATTTGAGAGTATGGACAAAATCATCGATGCGTGGCAGGGCCTGGTCATGAACGAGAGCGTTATTTCTCTTGCATTGAAAAGAGCTGTATTGGACTCGATAGACTCCGGACTTGTCGTTGGCGATGCATGGGTTGCCGGAGATGATTTTGAGCAAATTGAAGACGCTTTACAGGCGCATTCAGGTTCGAAAGATGAACGCCATCTTGCTGCACATATGCTGTTTGCCTCGATGAAAGAAGCGTCCGCTGACAGTGAAGGAATTCGAATCACTGCAAAGGGTGATGTTTCGGAGAGAAATGCTGCGGCGCTTGAAGTTATGACAGGAACAAGTTGCGGCAACGTACTTGGTGCGTTGTGGGAAGACTGGGGCCTTGATGGGTTAGCCGGGCTTGGTATAACAGGTGAAGAAGCAGAAGAAATTTGGAAGAAACAATTGAACAAGCCCCAGCCCTTTGGTAACTTCCTCAAGAGCTTGGATTCTGCTCGTGAATTGGCGCAAAAGGTTTCACGCTTCCCTACTCGAAAACAAACACTATCCGGGGCAACTGGGGCTGTACATGACTTGATTCTCCAAAGTTTGCTTGAAGGTATCGGAAAGGCTGAGCGTACCGCAACACAACGCCATGACTCTATTGATTCTGCGGCTGCTTCATGGGCTTGGCTTCAAGCCGCTAATCGTTCCACTGGACAAGAGTGGCACTTTGATGTCAACGCTAGAGACCGTGGAGGTGCTTGGTTGAGTGCAACCAAACAACTTCTGGATGTTGGCAAGCAGTTGTTCGATTGTTCAGATGACGAAGTTGAAGAAATTCAACAAAAATGGCTTGATGCTTTTGACGCCCTAAAAACAGCCACTGGTGAAAGAAACTGATTCAAACCTTCGAAAGTGCAGACTCGATATCTGCCCACAAATCTTCGACGTCTTCAATTCCGATACTCATGCGAACAAAGCCCGGAACCAACCCTGCAGCATGACGCACTTCTTCTGGAATCATCATATGACTGGAATTAAACGGACATTCGATGAGCGATTCTACGCCACCCAAACTCGTGGCTTCGTAAATTATGTTTAGGCCACGCATGAATTTGAGGGCCGCAGCATCGCCCCCTTTGACAACAAAAGCAACCATGCCGGTGCCTTTTGGCATGACTCTTTTGGCAACTTCGTAGTCTTCATGCGAATGAAGACTTGGATGGTTTACTTTCTCAATAAGAGGATGAGACTCGAGTCGTTGAGCGAGGATTGAGGCGTTGTTACTCAGCACAGGCATTCGAACATGGAGTGTTCGCATGCCGCGTTCCAAGAGGTAGCAGTTGTGGGGGTCTGGGCTTCCACCAAAATGCACTTTGCGCGGGAATATTTCAGCAATCAATTCCTTTGAACCAACAACAGCCCCTCCAATAATATCTGAATGGCCACCAAGATATTTTGTCGTTGAATGAATCACTAAATCGACTCCCATTGAGAGAGGTTGACACGCCCATGGTGAGGCGAATGTATTGTCAATTATGCACAAAAGATTGTGTCGCTTTGCGATTTCAACCATTGCAGGGATATCGCAAACTTTGAGCACAGGGTTGGTGAGTGTCTCGATATAGAGGATTTTGGTATTCGGCTGGATTGCTGCCTCGTAAGCTGCTGGATCGCGCATGTCTGTCATGGTCGTTTCAATTCCGAAGCGAGGCAGTTCTTCGGTGAGTAAGCCGTATGTGCCGCCATAAACATCGGGGGAGGCCACGATATGATCTCCAGAAGAAAGGAACGACATCAGTGTCGTTGAGATTGCGGCCATTCCAGATGCGAAAACTTCGGCATCTTCTCCTCCTTCAAGAGCGGTTAATTTTTGGGCGACGGCGTCAGAATTTACCGAGGATAATCGAGCGTAAAGCAAGGTGTGTTGAGCGCCTGCAGCCCATCCAGCATATCGTTCATCGGTCAATTTATACGTTGAGGATTGGAATATAGGCGTATTGACTGCATCGCCAATATGGTTGGTGCCACTATGCACCGCCTTACTTCCGAACCCCTTCAAATCATGATTTTTGTCACCCGACATACAATCCCTTAGCAGGTTCTAAACGCCGGACATCATTTACTCTTCCTCATCGGCATTCGTAAATATTTCAACCACGATGTTGCCAACAAACAAGGCTCCGCCACCAAGAAGAATCCATCCTGTCCACTCATCAAGGCCTAGAGACAAGCCATACATTGTAGCCCATACCGGCTCAAGTGCATAGATAATGGCTGCCTGAATTGGATTGAGATAGCGCTGATATATATTGAGTAAAAGAAGACAGAAGAAAGACCCTCCAATGCCAAGACAAAGCACTTGCAAGAAAACACCGTCTTTGAAGACCATACTCCATTGTTCAAGACTGCGGCCGCCGCCAGAGAAAATAAGCAACCCAATTGAGCCAACTGCAACGACGATAAAGGAGGTGAGTGTGACGCCAATCGGGTCAACTTCTTGGGTGATTTTCTGCGTGAATATGATATGTAGTGCAAAAAATACTGCGCAGATTACGGTGAGAACTTCCCCTAGGCCCCAGGTAAGATGTGGGGGCCCTTGAATGAAACCTGCCCCAAATGTGGCTAGAAGAACGCCCACAAGAAGGGTTCGAGTTGGTCTAGATTTGGTAAACAACATACTGATCAAAGCGGTAAAAACAACATACAGCGAGGTTAGAAATGCAGATACTGAAGGGCTAATCTCTTCAAGTCCAATCATCTGTGTGACAAACCCAACAAACATGATGCCACCGAGAATAAGGCCGCCTTTCCATTGCTCGGAGTCTTGCAGTGCTGAGCGCGCTCTTGAGAATGCAAAATACATGACAAGAGCGGCCACTAAAAATCGAGCGGCGACAAGGATGGCAATAACTTGAAATCGGCCCTGGGTGTTAATTTCAGTCTCAAGCGCATTGAGGGCTTGTTTCATCCAAATGAAGGTCGCACCCCACACCGATGTGACAACCAAAAGCGCAAGGAGGGCTTTCCTGCGTTCCGAGGGCGGGAGTGCTGTTGGGGAAAACAGAAGTTCGCCACTCAATTCAAGTCCCCCATGAGTGCTTCCTGAGAGTTATGGTGAATGATTATGACGGTGGAGATTGTTGATTTACATCATTGCGAACGCGAACACTCAAGGAGTGAATGCGTTGTGTAGTTACCATGACGGTCATGATTGAGAATGGCGAACGGTCTTGGGAGCTGCCAATAGACACTGGAGAAGTACCCCAAAATGAGAGTACATTTGACGCAATTGTCGTTGGAGGAGGGCCGGGGGGTTCTTCTGCTGCAGGCTATCTTGCTAAAGCAGGCTCCAAAGTTCTGCTCATTGAAAAGGCAGTTTGGCCGCGCGATAAAATCTGTGGTGATGCTGTAGGCGGGAAGTCGCTTTCACACGTCAAAGAGCTCGGAGTAAAAGCAGATTTGGAAGCAACTCCGCACTTCCGGGTTACCGGAATTGTGTTCTCTTCACCGAAAGGAAATTCTGTACGCGTACCTCTTCCAGAAGAAGATGTTGCTCGTCTTGAAGCAGGTTATTCATTGCCTCGAGCGCAATTTGATTCTTTGCTGTTCAATCGTTGTCAACAGCTTGTTCGAGATGCTGGAGGGTCGGTACTGCAAGGTGGAGATGTTCAGGAAGTATTGTTTGATGATGGAAAGGGAGGCGAAGATCCTGGTGAAGGAAGTGGCGATGCCCGTCATGCCTGCGGCGTCGTGGTCCGAGTTGGAGGGCGTGATGGAGAAGAATGCAGATTTTACGCTCGCGAACTGGTTGGCGCGGGCGGTTACAGGTGTCCAGTTGCCCGTTCAGTTGTTGAGTCTTCATACGGTGAAACAATGATGGATCGTGATCATTACTGCGGCGGATACAGAGAATATTGGAGAAATGTCAAAGGCTGTAAAGAAAATGTCGGAGACATTGAAATCCACTTTGTCGATACAGTTATTCCAGGTTATTTTTGGCTCTTTCCCGTATCAGAAAACGTCGTCAATGTCGGCATTGGAATGGTAATGGGGCTTTTGGATAAACAAAAAAAGAAATTGCGCGCACTACAAGCCGATGTGATTGCAAATCATCCAATGTTCAAAGACCGATTTGCTGATGCTGAAATGGTACGTGGCTCTTCACGCGGATGGCAACTACCGTTTGGCTCTCCACGCAAGAAATCAAAGATGCAGCCTCGTCGTTCAAGTATGAACGGGATTCGTTTGGTAGGAGATGCCGCCTCACTTGTCGACCCGTTTTCCGGTGAAGGGGTTGGCAATGCTCTGGTGACCGGTGAAATGGCTGCACGGCACATTGTCGAAAATCTTCCGTTCAAAGAATACCAAAAAGAGGTGTGGGCTGTTTTAGGTCCGGAATTAACGAATTCGTATCGGATGCAAAAATTAAGTCGAAGGTCGTGGCTACTCAACTGGTTTGTTGGGAAAGCTGAACGTAAACCTGCTCTGCAAGAGATGATGACTGAAATGATTGCAAGTAAGGAAGCACAAGAGAACCTGCACTCGCCGTGGTTCATGATGAAGACTTTGCTGTTCTAGGTGATGAAAATGGATTCTGGATTGGACAATATTGATGCAGTTTTCCTTGACCTTGATGGTACAATTTATCTTGGGGGCGAGTTGATACCCGGGGCACTTGAATTTCTCAAAAGATGTGATGAAAAAGGCGTGAAAAGATACTTTCTTTCAAACAACTCAAGTCGTTCAGTTCAACAATATGTTGAGAAGTTGCACCGCTTTGAGATTCCGGCCGATGAAGAAGATGTACTGCTTTCGACGCATGATTTGCTCTCATGGCTGAAAAATGAACAAATCACCCAAACATGGTTGATTGGAACAGGGGGTATGAAACAGATGCTTGAACAGAACGGGATCAGTACGCAAAGTGAGCAACCAGAATACGTGGTTTTAGGATACGATACCGAAATCACCTACGAAAAATTAGCCCAAGCAAGTATATTTCTGCATAGTGGGGTGCCTCTCGTTGCCAGCCATCCAGATATGGTTTGTCCGTCTCCAGACGGAGGACTTCCAGATGTTGGAGCGTATCTTGCGCTACTAAAAACAACGACAGGAATTGATCCCGTACACATATGTGGAAAACCCAATGCTGGAATGATTCTTCATAAAATCGAAGAATTGGGATTGGATGCTTCTCGTTGTGCAATGGTTGGAGACAGGTTGTATACTGATATTGCAATGGCGACGCGGGCAGGATGTATTGGTGTGCTTGTTCTCTCTGGCGAGGCAACGATTGCCGATGTTGATGCTTTGCAAGAGGGTGCAGAGCAACAACCAGACCTCATTGTTGGTAGCGTTAATGAGTTGTTGCGGTGAAAGAATATGTCGCTTAAAGTAAGATGGAATTGGTGGCGCAATAGGCGCATAAAACACCCTCCTGACGACATACATCGAGCAGGTGAAATCGCCGAAATGCGATTGTGTAAACTGTCTCGTGCTGCTGGTAAAGACAACGGGTGGCAAATCTATGAATCCGTGCGAATACCGGACCCAGAGGGTGGACGAAGAGAAATTGACATGGTTGTTATCGGCGGAAATACAATGCTGGTGGTTGAACAAAAGCATTGGGCGGGTTCGTTTGTTATCGATGAGCAACACCATTTCATACAAAACAGAAACAACGGAACACAGCATAACCACGACGGGGTTGCTGACAGAATTGCCCGCAAATCACGCATCCTTACTTCATTGCATGATGAGAGGCCGTTTTCAGCAGACCAGGAAAGCGTTGGAGCATTGGAGGTACGAGTCATCGTTGCTATGACCCATCAACGTCTTGAATGGCCTGAAATTCCGACAAATCTTGCAGCAGAAATGGTAGATGAGGCAGGATTTATCAAAATACTAGAATCGACGAACCCAGGGGAGATGAATCCGAAATTGGTTGAAACTCTAGAGGGTTTCAACACTTGGGATGAGGTGCATCTCCACGGAGGCTTAATGTTGAAAGGAGATGTTTACAGCCTAGGGCTAGGAGAAAAATTACGGTCGTGGTTTGAGCAACGAAAGCATGGCGTTACCGCTTCTGCAGAACATCAACGTTCGATTCTTTCGCTCTTTTCGAACAACCCCAGTCAGGTACAACTGAAAACTGGTGGGAAAAACATTGTCGCTAAAATTCCCTATGGAATGAATCTTGAGATGCATGTTGTTGGAGAAAAATCACCTCGCAAAGTAGATTGGGCCATGATCACAGAAATCAATATCTCAAAACCGCCTGCTGATTGGGCGAAGAATATCTAAGACACACGAGGTTTGATGTGGGTTGGTGGAGCGGGCAATTGTATGGCTGAAGCTTGGATTGAAGCAATTGGGCTTTTGGCTGGAGTTATTGGCATATTGGCATGGATTCCACAAATCATTCAAGTCTGGGTTGAAAAACGACACGACGGTATCTCGCTGACTACTTTTGGAGTTGTCTCGTTCGCCCTCGGGCTCTGGCTTGTTTACGGAATACTCGTCGATTCACTGGCAATGATTGTTGCCAATATCATGACCTTGACGGTCATACTCGCCGTCATCATAGGTGTATTTCGAGTGCGGAAATCTGAACTTGAAAATCAATCGTAGGACTCTTTCGTTGTCTTGATGATGACTGCTCCAATCTTGTATGGATCACCATTCGAAGCCGGTCTTCGATCTTCGAGTCTACCCTTCCAACCGTCTTCAATAGTGGTAATTGGGATTCGGATTGATGCTCCACGGTCCGATACACCGTACGAGAATTGGTCTATCGATTGTGTTTCATGCAGACCCGTTAGGCGCTGTTCATTGTGCTCACCGTATACGTCCATGTGGCGATTGATATTGTTCCCAAATGCATCGCATATCTTGGTGAAAAGTTCTTCTCCACCGACATCGCGCATCTTTCCATCAGAGAAATTCGCGTGCATTCCTGAACCATTCCAATCTCCTTTGATCGGTTTTGGATGGTATTCAATGTAGCAGCCGTAACTTTCCGTTAGACGGTCCAAGAGATAGCGTGCAATCCAAAGTTCATCGCCAGCTCTTTTCGCTCCTTTCGCAAAAATTTGGAACTCCCACTGCCCACAAGCCACTTCTTGGTTTATTCCTTCAAAGTTAATTCCTGCGTCAAGGCACAAATCTGCATGTTCCTCAACCAAAGAACGCCCGTGGGTATTCTTTCCACCTACGGAGCAATAGTACATTCCTTGGGGGCCCGGATATCCACCCATAGGGAATCCAAGAGGAAGTTGTGTCTCTGTATCCATGATGAAATATTCTTGCTCGAAACCGAACCAGAAATCATCATCATCGTCTTCAATGGTTGCACGGCCGTTGCTGGCGTGCGGAGTGCCGTCTGCATTCAAAACTTCACACATCACAAGAAAGCCATTGAAACGTTGAGGGTCGGGGAAAATAGCGACTGGTTTGAGCAAGCAATCTGAATCGCCACCTTCGGCTTGGCGAGTTGAAGAGCCGTCGAAGCACCACATTGGGCATTCTTCCAGTGTTCCTTCAAAGTTCGACTTAACAAGCGTTTTACTTCGCATGTTTTGAGTGGGTTCGTAACCGTCGAGCCAGACATATTCCAATTTTGCTTTATCCATCATAGGTATCGCCGGTGGGTCAAACGAGACGGTATATCAAACATACGCTCACTTTTTTTCAATTTTATTTCACCATATGACTATTAATTTCCCATAATGAAATTCATATGATAATTTTGAATTGGTATGTACGCGTCATTTGTTAATCATATGTTGACTGAAATTTCTTGGATGTGTGCGAATGAATATTTCTTCACGGGGCTTAACCAATTGCAGAAATGTGTCGGCCGACCGATGATGTCATGATTGGAAGCCCCTTGGGTCGTTCATGGAGATTCCGACGGGTGGTTTTTTGCGTCAGTGGCGGAAAAATCTTCAGCTTACGCAATCTGAATTAGCGGAACTATGCGGCCTTACACAATCTGTAATCGCCAAAGTTGAAACCGGCGTGGTGGACCCTCGTGCATCGACTCTTCGAAAAATTCTCAGGGCTCTGAAACGCGAAGAAAGTCCTGAGAGAAACCATACTGTGGGGGACATCATGGTGAAAGAAATCACGACCCTCATTCAGTCAGATACGGTTCAAGCCTCGATTGACAAGATGGTGCGGGGGGGGATCAGTCACCTCCCTGTGATGAATGCTGATGGTGCCGTCGTAGGTTTGGTATCTGAATCTTCACTCCTCAGCCAAATCGGAGCACGCCAAACGCGCGTCGATGAAGTCATGCGGGCAGATTTCACCTTGATTGATGTTGATGAATCAATAGGAGAGGCTCGACGACTACTTCATGATAGGGAGATACTCTTGGTTCGTGAAAAGGGGGAGTTGGTTGGCCTAGTAAGCAGGATCGATATGATTCGCGCTCTTCGAAGGAATGAAAATCAAGATTGATTGTTTGCGGCATCATCGCCTTGTGGAGTTACCAGCACATTACTGCCATCTCTCAACAAGTAATCCAAGGTTAAGACTCCTCCATTAACGGTAATTGGACATAAAACACCACAAGCGGGAGCAAGATAATCTTCACCGGTTTCGGTAAGGACGAGGCGTATGCCATGGCCAGCAGGTAACAAGGCGTCGATGGCTTGGAACTCCATCAGCATCGTCAAACTCTGTCCAGGAAGGACGGTTGTTGGGTCACTTCCACCTTGATAATACCGAATGTCCATTGTCGCGTGTCCAAGCCTTAGATTTGTCTCGGAGTCTTGCATTTCAACAAATATTTGGCCCCCGTCCATAGCAGCAGTGACGTCGAGGTGAAGTGTGAATAATCCTGAAAGGAGTGTGTCTGTTTGCTCAAAAAGTGATGGGCATTCAAAGGCAACTCCCGATAATCCGCCACCCACAACGCTTACTCCACCAACTCGCTGTCCGGTTTGTGTACAATCGGTGAGGGGTTGTTCAACCGATTGGGCATCAAGAGGGGGCCATGTAGGTTCAATTCGCCACTCGCCGTCGTTGCGTTGAATCTGGGCGTGCAGTTCAGGTTTTTCACCAACTCCTTTGAGATAATATTCAAACCACTCGAACAAATCTTGGCCCCAATCCCAGCGCGTCATGTTGTGAATTGCCTCGCCTCCATAGCCGCTGTCTTGGGCGTTATGTTTGGTCCATTGGTCAGGATAATTATGCTCCCATTGGCCCAGCATTCCTCGAACGTCAAAACCCCCATCAATAAACATCTGGTATCCTGGAAAGACTTGGTGTGGGTCAACATTCCAATCTTGCATGCCTTGTACCCAGTAAACACTGCCATTGTAATTTTCAAAGGCTTTGGTAAGGTGTTCTCGTTCGTCATAATAATTCGACATGTACGGGTCCAATTCACCAGCTCCGTATGTTACTGGGCCTGCAAAAAAACCTTCAACAATATCAGGACAAATATTGTCAAAATCGTCCTCATTATAATCCACAGTGCTGCTAAAATAATTCATATGCATAACTTGACTTCTTGCCTCAGCGCTGCCGTTTTTGTACAACAATGGATGCAACCCTGTTGTCCCAGATATAGGTACTATGGTTGCAAGGTGTTCGCTACCAAGCGCAGCGGCTTCCCACTGTGTTGCTCCTTCGTAAGATTTACCGTAAAGGCCCACTTTTCCGTTCGACCAGTTTTGATCGCCAAGCCATTCAACTGCATGATGAATGCCCCAACCTTCACCCTCTCCTCGATAATCGAAGCATCCTGAAGATTCTTCGGTTCCGAACACTGAGACTTGGGCAAAAGCGTAGCCGTGAGGGACATAATTGTCGTAGATAAATTCGCCGCGTCCTGCTCCAACAACATTGGTCGCACCGGATTCATCACCGGGCTGTCCATAAGAAAAATAAGGACTGATGACCGCTATAACCGGAACTTTTTCTCCAAGTTGAGTATTGGAGGGGAGCCAATATGACAGGTGGACATTGGAGGTCGCTGGTCCGGTTTCCCAAACACCGGATGTATCCACTTCAAAAGTCGCCTCTTGCACATCTAATGCGGTGTAAGGCCCCGGCTCCAAAACATACGAATAGCTATCTGTCCAATTCCAGTCCAATGTATGGCGTTCCCACACGTCAGGATACAATGCAGACTCGCCGTCTTCAATGCTGGTCTGTGTAGAGCCAAAACATCCTGAAAGTGGTCCGAGAAGAACCAACAGAGCCAAGATTACGGCAATTCGCATAATTGAACCCAACTGGTGAACTGTCATCAATGTGATGTTTTGATGAAGGATGGGGGGATGGGGTAACATGGTCGTATTGGTGACGGGTGCAGCCGGATTTATCGGTTCACATGTTGTCAAACTCTTACTCGAGCGGGGTCTGCAAGTTCGTGCTACTGCACGGAACATCGAACAAGCCAAATTTCTTGGTTTGTTTCCAAAAAAAGGCGAAGCCGCACTTGAAATTGTTCAAATGGATTTGCTTCAATTAGAAACCGTAGAAAAGGCGGTTCAAGGTTGCAGTGAAGTCATACATTGTGCTGCGGCCCTGATGATTGATGTCCAAGATGCGAAAAAAGACGTCGTCGACCCCTCTGTAATCGGGACAAAAAATCTGTGTGCGGCGATAGAAAAAAACCCTTCAATCAAAACTGTAATCCACACCTCATCGGTTGCTGCAATACGAACAACAACGTATCAAAATGGTCAGACTTTTTCAAGTGAGGACTGGTGTGACGATGCGACATTGGTTTCAAACCCGTATGGTTTGGCAAAGGCTGAAGCAGAACGTACAATGCGTTCTTTTGTTGAAGAAAGTGCTGAATTGTCAAGGGAAATTCGACTTGTCACGATACACCCTTCAATCGTCTTCGGGCCCGTATTTGAAAAGAGGCATCTACGAGGTTCTATGGCATATCTCAACCATTATCGCAGCAAGATGCCGTTTGTGCTCAATTCACACCTTAACTTCGTCGATGTTCGAGATGTGGCACTGGCCCACATTCAGGCTCTGGCCCTGGGACAAGACAAAGCAAGATATATCCTCCACCGAAAAGGAATGTGGATGAATGAAATTGGTAAAACTTTGAGAAAACTGATGCCGGAAAGGCGATGGCCTGTCGTTCGTTTACCATCGCTATTGGCCATGGTGATGGCTGTTTTTCATCCTCGGCTTACCGTTAAGCAAGTTCGAACTTCTGTCGGCCGGCATGTCAATTATGAGGTGGGTGATGTGGAAAAAAGCCTCAATATGGAGTTGAAAAATATCGATGAGACATTCAAGGATTCAATCGAGAGTCTCGATAAGTTAAGCCGCAAGGTATGAGTGGCAAGACCGTTTGGAGCAACCATGCAGGCTGGAGATGTGTGGGGCCGCAGATGGATTGAGAATTCTCTGCCAATGGCCCGTTCATACATGGAGGTCGCTGTAAGGAAAAAATCACTGGTTTGTTTGGCTGCAGACCGGAATACAATGGATGGTTTATTCGAACTTGTGAACGCAGTAGGGCCATACATTGCGGCTTTGAAAACCCATGTTGATTTGGTTGATGATTGGACTTCAGAACGGTGGGATGAGTTTTGCCGCACTGCAAAGGAGTTCGATCTCCTTGTCTTTGAAGACCGAAAATTCGCCGACATTGGAGGGATTAGTCGTAAACAGATGGCGGGAGTTTACAATATTCGCCAATGGGCGGATCTGGTTACAGCTCACTTGATTTCGGGACCTGATATCGTTGACGGCCTTCAAGCTGGGTGGAGTGATGCGGGTCGTGCGGGTGGTGTACTCCTACTAGCACAAATGTCAAGCCGCGGCAATCTTTTACTGCCTGATTACACTTCACAGGTTGTCGAAAAAGGTTCTCAACATCCTGGAGTGTTTGGCTTTATTGGCAACGGTTCTCGTCCCGAGGAACTCAAATTACTACGTTCTTCGGTTGGACAAGGGAAACTCATCTGGACGCCCGGAGTAAACCTTGCCGTGGGTGATGGAGAAATGGGTCAACGCTACGGCGACCCTCGGGCGGCGGTGCTTGCCGGTTCAGATTGTATTATTGTCGGCTCTGGTATCCACAAGTCCAACGACCCTGCATCACAGGCGAAGGCATATGCCGAGGCCTCGTGGAGTGCTCTCTTAGAAAGAAACAACGGTGCATGAAATGTTTGATGTCTTTTTATGGGCTCTAACAATGATACTAACTGCATTGCCAATTTGGATACTTCTAAAATCAGTAAGAGATGTATCGATTCTCGACAGTCGATTAGCAGAGAATGACAATTCTTTGTTGAATGAAAAAGGCATAATTATAACGCAAATGACGGCCTTACCGCCCTACAGTACAATAACACACAATGCGGAGATTGTTGTTTCACAATCGCACGATTATGAAATGTAACCTTGTGAATAAATTACATAGCCGGCTGTGCCGATTATGGTGAGAAAAAGCAGGAATTTGAACACCCTTCGCTTCGGTTTTTCTTCACTCACTTCAAGTTCGGCTACCACTGCAGGTTGAGCTTCTGGAATTGGGAGAAGAGCGGGCATTCCTGGAAGTGGCGGAAGTGGCATGAGCCCTTCATCTGCTAGCGGTTTAATGCGGTCTTCAGGATAAAGGGTATCAAGGTCTTCAAGCCCCGGAGCTTCGGGTATTGGGCCTAGGATTTTATCCCAGACGTTTTCAACGGATGCAGAGGTTATCGGCTTTTCCAGCCATGCAACGGCGCCAGCAGAATGGCTTGCGTCTTCGGCAAGTTGAGAATGTCTTCGTGATGCGATAAACACGATGCGGCTTTCTCCACCGTGTTCCCTCATCTCTAATGCCGCAAGATGGCCGTCCAAGGAAGGTATGTCAAGGGCGATAACGACCAACTCAGGGTCGAGGCGGATGTATTCATCAACTGCCTGATCACCGTCTTGGCATTCTTCGATGTTGAACTCTCTGATTTTGAATACCTCTCGAAGCCTCATGAGAGACATCGGATTGTTGTCAACAATGAGTACCGTCGGCGCGGTTTCTTCGTCAGTTTCCGTGACGTAAGCCATGTGAATCGTACCTCTGAAAACGCCATTGCACATCAAACAACCGCAAAGAGTGTCTACTCTTCGCTCTCTTCTGTGGGTGAAAGGTCTTCAACGGGCCCACTTTTCGGATTGGCGAATGCTTCACGGATTGTTTCGGATTGTGCGGCATCACTCTCGATGTTTCGCTGGCGCGTTGGTGCTTTCAAGAATTGCAATTGCAATTCACTCACAATGCCTTTGAGCATTCTTTCCTCTTGGTCGGTAAGATTGCCTGAGGTTTTGGATTGGAGCATTCGTAAGAGGTCGATTCCAGCTTTTGCTTCTCCGAGATTAAACATCATGTTGCCTTCTTGGTCAGGAATCATCCCCATATGGAGTAAAGCAGAACGTTGGAACATATGGACAAGTTGGAAAAATTGTTCTGTGTCTTCATCCTTGAACATGTCGACCATGGCACTCCGAAGCGCTCCGAGTGTATGTTTTCATCGGTCAGTCTATTCGAACATCTGCTCAAGTAACCAGTCTGGATCAAATTGCTTCAAATCATGGTAGCCTTGTCCGATGCCAGCAAACACAATCGGCCTTCCGGTAGCAAATGCAATGGAAAGGCCCGCTCCCCCTTTCGCATCGGTGTCGACTTTGGTAAGTACTGCTCCGTCGAACTTCATAATTTCTTGGAACATTCTTGCCTGCTCAACAGCATCATTTCCAGCCAATGAATCTCCGACAAAAAGTGTGAGGTGTGGGTCGGCTACTCGTCGAACCTTGTTCAGTTCATTCATGAGATTCACTTTATTTTGCATTCTACCTGCAGTGTCAACCAAGACGACATCGATGTTCTTTGCCTTCGCAGATTCGATGGCGTCACGGGCAATTGCTGCGGTATCTCCGCCCCTTTGACTGGAAATACAGCGTATGCCTAGATTCTGGCAGTGGCTTTCAAGCTGTTGGATTGCGCCTGCACGAAAGGTGTCTCCTGCGGCTGCCACAACAGAGATATTGTTGTCCAAGAGGCGTTGAGCAATTTTAGCCGCAGTCGTGGTTTTCCCCGTACCGTTTACACCAACCAACATGACAACGACTGGAGTGTCGCCAGCGTCAATGTACGATTGTACGCTGGCATCAAAATCCCAATATCCTGCTGAAAGAATATTGCGGAGTGCTCTTTTCAGAGCGGCTTCGAGAACTTTCGATAGGTCTGCCCCTTTGCGTAATCGAGCGCCAATTAAATTGATACGAAGCGCATCAATTACTGCAGTTACCGCATCGCTTGAAATATCAGACTCAAGAAGAACCCACTCTAATTCTTCCAATAGATTGTCGAGAGCTTCGCTTTTCTTAATGACGCGCCCCCCTTCTGAGACGACCCCTCCTCCAAGGTCAACTTTGACGGTTGTGCCTGCTTCGGTTTGAATTGCTGCCTCCTTCG
>MDSV01074348.1_pt1 | contig 16869 bp, 20 predicted proteins | sample 810851 | NCBI WGS metagenome assembly MDSV01 (sample SAMN05326640, study PRJNA326480) | marine metagenome | isolation source: seawater | place: Atlantic Ocean: North East | collected 2012 | reverse complement strand
GGATAGCATCGGCTACTTTATTAAAGTCGTCAATATCTATTTTTTCTTCAAAGGTTTCAGCCTCAAAACTCTTTCCTGTTAATGCCTTCAATCCTACACCACCTACGATTAGCACCCCAAGTGCGATTGCCGTATCCTTGAGTAAGAACTGAGCCATAGCGTTCATTTATGCGTTCCGACTAATAAGTGTTTCGGGATTTTAGACATCTAATTCATCGGCTAAATTGTAATCTACTCTGATTTCAACAGGGTAAGGTCTGCCGCTTCCGTCTTGTGGATAAATAGCAGTTTCATCTTCCCTAAGCATAAATATTTGGAAATCACCGAATGATACCTCTTCACCAAGTTCATCTCTTTGAACCATCTCAATATCTCTTGGCATTAAGTTATCATCTACGCCATAATTAGGTGGACTGTATAACCTTACATTGTATCTATTCATTATTTGCTCAAGCCTTGTTACATCTCCGTCTGCTAATCTATTATTGGCAGTCGAATGCTCTCTAACATCTCCATTATTCAAGAACTTCAAAGCCAAAGATTCATCAGGTATGTTGGGAGTTTCAAGTTGAGTTCTTAGGGCATCCATAATTAGTGGTCTGTAATATGCACCTACCTTATCTCTCGATAATGTAGTAATGAAATCATCGAAATCTACTTGAAACCAAATAGCCGTATCAGCATCAGGTGAACTAATATCTTCTTCTGATACTCCTTCTTGCGAATCAGGCTTATTTTCTTCTAATGAATTGGGAACTGCACCCGAACCCTGAATATTATCTCCAAGACCGATAATCCTACCATACACTACGATACTATGTCTGTATAGAGGAACTACATTCAATTCCCACCTTCTACCTACCTTTGTAATGATGGGGCTACCGTCAATTTCCTTTCTCGACATTGTTCTCACAGTAGTTCCTACTGCTTTGGCTGATGCCGTTGCCGAATACCCATTATTCATGTGCATGACGAAAGCGTTGATTCTTTGAGGCATACTTGGAACTATTCTCATACTCCCTCTAACCATCTTGGTTCGTATCCCTTGATTTCTCATATACTTTTTGATAGTTCTTCGGCTTGACCGAGAGAGCCGAGCCGCCCTCATAATGCCGATTCCATCCCGCATCATTCTATTGATGGCCTCTAAAGCCCTCTGCTGAACTTCCTCTCGCATAGTAAAACATCACAACTGACCTATTTAGTAGTTGTGGGTTTGAATAGTTTCATTACATCCTCATGTTTGTAAAGTAAAATCAAACCTGCTAACGAAATAGAAAGTAATGCACTTTGAATTGGACTATCCTCTTTCTTGAAGGCAACATCTTCCATGATTGTGATTCCTCTCCATGCTGAAACGATTGCTATTGCATAAAGTGAGCCTGAGAGGACATCCATAGTGTAGAAATAAACAACTTGATATTTAAGCCTGTCGTTCATTCATCAAAGATGCCAACTCTTCCGAGATTTGCAGAAATTAAGTTGTGCAGTTTGAAATATCCATCTTCTCTAACTTCTGCACCTCTTACAAAGAACTTGAAATAACCCTTCTCAGCCACATATTTCATCATAGCCTCAACAGGGTCAGGAGGAAGTGGACTCCATGCGCCATGAATCTCTGAAAGAACTTCAAACCTTTCATCCCAACTCAACTTTGTTATACCTTCCACAAATCGAGGATAATAGTATGACCTCAAGTAAGCCCATGTTTGGGTTTGTATCTTAGATTCTCCACTCATATATCCAACCCCTCTTTCCAATCTGCATTAACAAAATATGTTCCATCATCAAATCTTGTAACTGCTTTCAATTTAGTCAAAGCATTGAGAGCATCATTAGAAACATTACATTCCTTTTGTATCTCTCTCTTTGTATGACCCACAGGACATTTTTCAAGAATACAATCGAACATACCTAACAATTTCTCATCAACTCCTTGCGACCATGCCTTTGTAGGGAACTCTTCAGTTAATGTTTGAAGAGAATACTGAAACAAATCTGCGGCATCAATTAGGTGGTCGAAAGTAATTTCAGCATCCCCTTGTAATCGAGCAAATCCTCTCACAAGATTCGCAAACTCCTGATATTTTCTATTATCGGTGCTTGTTCGGATACAAAAAGCATCCTTGAATTGAGGCTTCTGTTCCATCTCATCGTAAGTGCCGTTAATCGCCCCAATCTTATCTCTCAACTTTGGATTCATATTGCTCACATATCTCAGATATTCTCTGAAGAACTTTCTCCATTTAGCAACTTGTTCCGCTATTTGCGATTCTTGGAAATCACCATCCATCGCTGATATAATTGAGTTTCTAATCATCTGAGTGGCCTCACCATTTGTTAGAGATAATTGAGTAAAAATCAAAGTCAATCTTGAAATAATTTGAAATGTATATTTACCAAAGGCATCAAGCATTTTTCTCTTATCAGGCTTATCCTCATCCTCATCATAGTAATGAGGTGGATTACCCAAAAATAGAAGATTTAAGGTTGTTTCCCTCTCAACATCGAGTGCGCCTTTTTGCATTTCGATTTGACCGTTTGCCATCATATTCATCAATTCGCCAAATGTTTCTTCACCCCATGTTTGGAACTCACTTATGGCAACTCTTTCATGGTTCATCTTAGGCAATAAACCTACTTCTATACTATTCAAATCATCGCTACTCATAGCACCAAAAAGACCGGGAATTGTAGCCATCTTACCTGAACCTGCTCTCCTACAAGGGACAAGAGGTTGAATAACTCTTTCAATCAAATGGTCTTTACCCTCCCCATGACTTGATACAATTCCTACATGAATCATATCTTGCTTTTTTCGTGGAGATAAACAAAACAACAAAACGGCTTGCTTCATCCAATCCATAGCATATAATTCAGCCCAAAGGGTATCATCCCTCATCATTATTTCAAGTGGAGTCATCCCATGCTTAGAACAAAGTTTCTTGAACTTTTCAAACTCTTTATCAGACATTTGAGATTCTTGGAAACCATCATCAAGTATCAAATCTTCTACAAGAAACAATCTTTTCGTTCCATAGTTCACATAATGTCCTTTGACTTCAACTCTCTTGCCTTCTTTTTGACTTGTAGAAATAGTTTGAATCATATCGGCTAATTCTTCATCCTCTAAACCGCCTTCTAAATATTTTTCTTTGGCATTATGTGAAACACATTTTACGGAATATTCACCATCCGATATAGTGAACTCTAACAATATCTTATTCGACCCTGCCTCTTTATGATTTATGGCCTTGACTCCATACCTTATGCAAAAGCCTGAACCTGCTTGAGTATTGCCAAACACATTTCTATCGTGTATGTCCTTCATACTGATTACAACATCACGATAATTAACTACTGTTTTACTAACAAAGTCCATTATTTCTGAAGCAACCTTATCAGTCATAAACATCAATACTCCTATGAGGTATTTAACACCACCTACGAAATGAAGATGGTTTTTTTGGATTATGGTGTATCCCTAAACTGTTGAGAACTAACTACACCTATTAAAAGTTATGGGAAACCTACTCCCCGTAGGAAGTCGGTTATTTGAATATTCAAAGTCCTAAAGAACTCAATCCTCGTCTTGAGGGTCAAGTTGTTCTTCAAGAACAGGTGGGACTACAACATCTTCGCCTGAAGATAGCAACTTGGCAGAGAATCGGTTATACTTCCTACCGTTCCTACCATCTACCTTGTGTCGGACAAACTTAATTTCCATTGGGTATGATGCTTCATTATCCAATGATGTTTGCACGAAGTTCTTCAGATGCTCTTGTTCGTATCCTGTGAGCCATAGAGTCATTCTTCGGCCATCGGAAGGGTCGATGAGTCGGACTGCGGTTGAAACTCCATACTGCCCCTCAATTCCTTCTGTGTAGCCTTCAAGAATGTAACCTTCATACATCTCACTATATCCACTATCTTCGTTGATAGCGACCTTGAGAGTGTCCCTATTTACATAGGTTTTAGGCCCTTGCGATGCCTTTTGTTCACTCTCTACTTCTGCTAAAAACGCCTCAATCTCATTATTTCCACTCATTTTTTTTCAACTCCATTTTTCAGTCGCCTTTTTGTTGGCTAATTTTCAATGGTTGTTGTGAGGTATTTAATAGTATGGGTTTTCAATAACAGAACATTTAACATACAAAAAATACACACACTATAATGTAGGCGGTGGGAGTCCCTGATTCCCCCCTCACGCTTCCGCCCCTACACCTCGATTCATCGGGGTCGTAGTTTAATTTGGAAGAACGCTTGGTTTGCATCCAAGAGGCTGAGAGTTCAAATCTCTCCGACTCCACCAATAATTTTACTTAATATACTCTCGATGTATTACAATGATATAGGGGGGTGTAGTTTAATTGGAAGAACATTCGTTTGCGGAACGAAAGGATGCGGGTTCAAATCCCGCCACCTCTACTATCAATATCTTTAAGTGTCGGAACAAAACTACCTGAGTATATGCAAGTTTGGCTTCAGGAATGGAATAAGTTCACCGAACAGGCAATTCAAGACATGAAACGATATTCAGATAACACTAATGAACAGAGAGAATGGATGTGTTATGTCTATGATGTCGATGGAGTTTATCAACTTGGAGAGCCTTCATACGGTGGCCGAAGTAGAATTGAAGTTTCCCCTGAAAAGAAGGGTGCTGAAGATAAGGCCAAAAATGGATATACTGAGATGCAAAGAAAGTGGACTATTCATGGGCATCCATTGAAAGATGGAAAGATTTACACAGGGCGACAATATTTCAGTAGCACAGATATTTGTCGAGAGTTCGTAAAGAGTAGAGATAATGATGAATATGTTGTGCAATTCCTCGTATATCCTCATGCACAAACTGATTCAACAACAGGTAAAAGTGTAATGCACAACAGATGTAGGACATTGGTTTTCCCTAACCGAGATACTATTGTGAGGGCTATGAAGGATTCCAACCCTCAAGCCGACCCTTATGCGATTAGTGTTGAGAACTCAACTAACCAAAGTGTGAAGTTAGAAGATGGTTCAACTACATTGAAAAATGAACTTGATATTGATTGGTTCAAGTTTCAGGAATCTCTTGGTAATATGGGTTTTATGGGTATAGTTGATATTGAAGGCCCTGCTAATGGTGCAGTTAAGTTTAATAGCGAAGTATTGTATGATAGGAAAAACCTACTTGGAATGGCATTAGCGATAGGCTTAGGAATATTCACTATTAAACGAATCAAAAAGATGTCTAATGAATCGAATCTATTCAATGTTGAAGTCATTGAAGGCTTTGGTGCTGAATGTGAAGGCTATCACCATCATTGAGAAGCCATCATCCCATTAAGATAATTTTTCAACCTTCGTATAGATTCTTGTGTATCACATGATTCTATGATTAAATCAAAATAAGATTCAGGAATCATATCTACTTCAGATTCAGACGGATGAGTTCTTGCATTTGCATGAGTTTCCCAATCATTAGGATAAGTTCGCTTCAACCTATCTAATTGTAGATTATCAGATATATCTAATTTAATGATAATCCATCCATCATTCTTGAGATTTACTACTTCATTCTCATACCTTACATCATCAATAACGGCTAAATCCGTTCCGTTATTTTTGATTTGATTGAGTAAAGTGTCTATCCACAAATTAGGAAAGAGGATTTTTCTACCCCCATCGCCTACTTTCTGATATGCAACTCTATCTTTATGGCCTTCAGGAATATCGAACAAAAAGTTAGCGAAATCTTTGACGGCTTTCGCTAAACTGTATTTCTTAAATTGTAGGTCATCGCACAGAGTATTCGCTAAGGTAGTTTTACCTGATGCCATTTTTCCACAAATGCCTACTTTCATTCAATTCCACCCCATGCGGCATCGAGGACATTGAACTTTGATTTGGGCGATTGAGGGACTTCCCACATTACAACACCACGAACCGCAATCCATACACATCACTTTGATTTTGAACTTCATATTATCTGTTACATTCATGCTAATCTTCTCTCCTGATGGTTGGTGGTTCGCACATTACGCACACTAAATCTTTGGTTAATGAAGGTTTTGGGTAGAGAATATCACAAATACTACACCTCTCCATTTCCATTTTCTCACCTATATCTCTCAATACTTTCAACAACATATTTAGGCATTTCGGTTTTCAAGGGAATATTTCCAACTCCTTTTTCAAAATGATAAGTAAAACTTGGGTCAATGATATAGGTGTGTCCTACATCATCTTGACTCCTTACAACTCTCCCACACATTTGCGTTAATTCCGTAGCAGTTTTAGCCCTATACCATCTCGGATTCATCTCCATTTTCTTTCTCACTTGTATATCAGCAATCGACCCGAATGGCAACTTCACGATGATACAGAAATCCACATCTTTTCCATCGTATCCTTGATTGGCGTATGTTGAAATTAGAACATCGTTTCCTGATGACCTATTGAATGATTCAAAAACCTCATCTCTCTCCTTTTGGTTATTTGAATGGCTTTTCAATCTACTTCCGATTACAGGGTGATATTTATTGAGGGCTTCTATCACATCTTTTTGGATGGCTTTGGTGTATGGTAGAATTAGCCCTTTTTTATCTCGGTATTTCCAACATATTTCTGCTATTGCTTTTGCGGTTTGAAAATAATCATCTTCGGTTTTACCCTTGTAGGTGAGGTTTCCACCCTTTAGGTGTGTGTATATTGGTCTGTTTTCAATGTCGAATGGTGAATAATTTAACTTGATGAAGGTGGTTTCTTGTGGATTTAATCCCAATTCGGAACAGAAAACTTCTACATCGCCTATCGTAGCACTCATATACACTCTTTGTTTGGCACAACTATGAATCAATTTTTCAGCATCAGATTTTATTGAAAGTGGTTTGAATGTTATTTTTGATGGGTTCAACTCATCATTCTTACTCCATACCCAATTTTCCCAATCACCTAATTTGATACCTAATTTATCGAGTTGTTCTACAAATAACTTTGCCTCTCTCAGTTTTTCTCCTGAATATGCTTTGTTTTTAAGGTTGTGGTGTAGCGTTTTACTCAAGTTTTTGATATATCCTACGAAAACTTTCGCCCCCATTTGCCATATTCTTTGGGATGTTTGAGTAGTTATCGAAGGAACGGCAGGGATGCCTAACCCTGCGTCATCTCCATCTTTAGGATTCCATGCCTTCAGAATATTATTTCTCCGCCTCAGAAGCCTTGCTTTAACCTCTCCCTTAGCCTCCTTAATCTCTTCCCATGAAGGAATATTGAAAAGGCTTTCTAATGATTTGTGATTTATTTGCATTGAAAAATGATTCATCAATGTTGATGATAAGTTATGGGCTTCATCAACAATCAATAAATCTCTCTGAGGTAAGATTCCAAGAGGCCATAATGAAACCAAATAACTTGCATTTGTTAAAAAATATTGCCCATAAAAAGCAGAATACAATGATTCATAATATCCGCAAAAATTGGTAGAAATGTCCGAAAAATCTGTTTCTTCTTTGGCTAAATCTCCAATTGAAAAATTGAATGGGCAATTGAAGTTTTCCATTGTAGAGCAAGGGGCTAAATCTGTTGAGCAGGTATCCGAATCAGATTGACCTTTTTGGGCTAACGAAATTGCCTCTTGAATTACCTTCTCATCCATGCAACCTTGAGGAATATTTAGTTTGCATTTGTAATTCGCCTTCCCCATGATATTATCCATCATAGGAAGTTCCCTCACATATTGTTCTTGAAGTCCCTTTAGATGGGTAAGGACATACGCATCGACATCTTGTAATTTAGGTAGGAAATATGATAATGCTGATTTTCCTGAGCCTGTTGGGAGTTCCACAATTATGTTTTTTTGTCCCTCTTGAAGTTCTTTTAAGATAATAGGTATCACATGAGATTGTTCTTTTCGGGGATTTGGAAAGGGACTATCACGAAAATAGTTATCTCCTACTTGCGTTTTACTTGTATCTGAGGGAGTAGGATGTGTGAAAATCAATTCCTTCATATTACCTTCACCGCCTCTGAACTATTTAGCCTTTTTCAATCAATACATCCGAAACTTTATTAGTAGTGCCACTATCCGAAGGGTATGGGCAAAGAATACGGACTATTGAGTATCCATGCGAAGATAATTGATGAATATATGCGAGAAGTTGGTGAGCCATTAGGGGCAAGACATATTCTTGACCGATTATATGGTGCATTCAAAAGAGGTTCACCTACAAGGCGACAAGTAGGTATTTACTTGAAACTTAATCCACATTATCTGTTACAAGAGAATAGTAGTCATGGCAGGTTATATTCCTATAATCCACAATGATTTATTTTAATCCGCTTGATTGAGATAATCTTCAAAGTGTTCTGCTACTACTACACCTTCTGAAGTGATTGTAGTAGGGAGGCAATAGATTTCATTGTAGATTTGTCTAATGTCGTTCTTACTTTCGGGCGATAACTTCTTCATAATAATCACTACTGCAATCAACTATATCAAGGTTATTCATTCCCCAACATTTGCTCTAACTCTTCTAAATCAATACTCTCCCATCTCTTGATTATTTCAAGCATCAGTTTCAATTGTGGAATCATATTTGAGGTATCGACTTCCTGTTCCTTTACAACGGATTCTCCGCCTACCATATAGTTCGATTTTTGTATGAACTTCGACTTATCAATCATTGATGAAATGATTACTCTCGCCTTATCTGCATTAGGTTGAGAATCGAGTGGGATTTTGATTTTCTCCACGCTTTTATCCATTAACAATTCTGTATTTCCAAGTGCTAAAAATACATATTGTTCAGGGTCATCTTCTAACAACTTGAGTAATTCTGTTTCGGATTTTTCTGTGTTGGCTTTCGCAAGTGCAATTAAATCCCCAATAGTGATAATTGAAAGTCGTAATGGGTCAGCCATCACATTAAACATGATAAAATACAAATCATCTCTATCATCACTATTTTTCATCATCACATCGCTCTCAACCAAAACGGTCATTTCGCTATTCATTCCAAGCCTGACTTTTCCTACTTTTTCCATTAACAACACCCACAATTATATGCAAATCCTCTCTCACCTATATCAAATGTTTGGTCGCAATATCGGCAAACTCGGTATCTCCATCGAAGAACATATTTTTTGTTAATCATCAATGCCCTATTGAAAGAAATCGGTTCTTCGTTTTGAATCAATCCCTCACTAATTTCTAACCCTAATTCGCTCTTGCTAAACGCCATGAGGGACATAAGGGTAAATCAGCCATTATGCTACTTAACTCTGTCGGTCAAGCAACCTTTCTGCTTCAATATCAAGCATGACTGCCGCTAAATCTGAAACACTATGGTAGAGTCCTTCAATATCATCAGGGTTTGAAACTTTCACAGTTAAATTGGCCTTTGCCCACAAGGATTTACCGTTTTTTCGGATTTCCTTAGATGGCCCTATATTGATTTCCAAATCCATGCCATCGAACTTCATTGAGCCTAAATTACCTACGGCTTCCCTCAATTTCTCTTGGTATGACTCCATCAATTCGGAGGCTTTATCGTTATCCAAATAACCAAGATACAGTTTCTTTTTGTTGGCTTCAATAATGATTTGGGCATTAACTTTATCAACAAATCCAAAATTAAAATCAGCCTTATTGTGGAACTTAGCCGTAGCAAGGTCTAACCATCCTACCTCTCCCTCGTCTGTTTTAACATAAATGTTGTGCTTATCTCCTGTTTTGGATTGCCACTCCCTTGCTTGAAATGATTCCTTACATTCTATCTTAACCATACCTATCCCTCACTCGTTTTTCCTATGCCACTCTAATTTCAATTTCGCCATGATAAGATATTCATTCTCATTCAAAATAACACCTTTTCCACCTTCATTGACGCAGAACATACCCTTTAGTGGGTGGTGTTTTAATGTAATCGTTCCTATATCGCTATGTTGGAAAACTTCACCATCATAACTTATTTTTTCTCCATATTCGTTTTTTATACTACTCATAATATCTCAACTCCTTATCTCCGAATGCTAAACCAAATGCTATGAACATTAACATTATGCAACAAACATCAGACATAATGATAACTTATCCGACAACCTTTATTAACTATTCGCTCAATAATCTTGTGGATTAATCGCTAATGCGCTACACAATTCTTTGTATCTATTCCTGATTGTAACCTCAGTTATACCTGCGGCATCGGAAACTTCTTTTTGTGTTCTTGCGTTCTTAGTCATAAGGCTCGCCAAATATACTGATGCGGCCGCTATTCCTGTTGGCCCTCGACCTGCGGTTAATTCTATCCTCTCAGCATCAATTAAGATGCTCATAGCCTGTGATTCGGTAGTTTGGGGTAAAGCAAGTATAGAACAGAATCTTGGGATATAATCTTGAGGTGATGATGGTTTAACTCTCAACTTCAACTCTTGGGCTACTGCTCTAAAGGTTCTACCTATCTCTTTTCGACCTGTCCTTGAGAAAGCCCCGACTTCATCAAGGGTTCGTGGGATACTACCCATTCTGCATGAAGCATAGATAGATGCGGCCACAACACCCTCGATTGACCTTCCTCTTACAAGACCCTTTTCAACGGCCTTTCGATAAATATAAGCCGCCTGTTCCCTAATAGGTTTAGGTAAGTCCATTTGACTACCTAATCTCTGCAACTCAGCAAGAGCAACTGAAAGATTCCGTTCTTTAGAATTACTAATCCGAGTTCTTTGATGTTGTCGCCTCAACCGTCTAAACATCTTGGCAGTAGAAGCACTAATCCCTGCACCTGCAAAATCCTTATTCCTCCAATCTATATCAGTAGAAAGTCCTTTATCATGGATTAGTTCAGTAGAAGGCATACCTGTTCGTTCCCCACTATTACCACCTTCTTCCCCATAGTTTCTCCATTCAGGGCCTTCATCAATCACAAGTGAGGATAAAACCAATCCACACTCAATACAACTTTTCTCGCCCTGTGCGTTTTCTTCAAACAATGTTGAATTACACTCTTTACAATAATCATCTTCAATCATTTACAATTCCCCCAATTCGTATTCTCACAAAATCAACTATTTAACCTTAACGGTTAATCTACACTCCTATATGGATATTGAGTTTCATAAGTTTTATCAATTCGCCCCCACAATACTACTTGATGTGATTCTCTCCGAGTCCAAGATTCTACGGCTACTCTATCTAATTCTCTGAACTTCTCCTTATCGGCTCTAAGAACAAGAGTTATTTTCCTCGCATGAGGATTATATCTGTGAGTTTCTTTCAACTTATGTGATATTTCTGTGCTACTCATAGCCCTTTCACTCAACAATTCATACACCCTCTTTTTCCATGCGTTCTTTCGACTCATAATTCACTAATAGATTCCTTACCCTTTTAAGGCTTTGGGATATGGATAAACCTTATCTCAATAACTCTCCCTCACCATTTGTGGTTTCTCCATAGGTGAAAATCAAAATATCTTCATAGGGGCAACTTATTGTTATTCGCTCTATTTTTTTTATCCCTTTCTTAGACATCAATTTCTTCATCATTCCTACTTCATCGGCCGTCAAGTCAATCATAATATCAACAAACAACTGAGAGTATAAAAACCCTAATCAATTTGAATAGTTAAATATTCAATCAGTTTGTTGCATGAAAAAGTCATCCCAATCAGGTGAGTCCTCGTCATATTTCGTGGATTTCTTTGACTTAGGCCCAAAATCATCTTCAGGAATTATGGCTACTAAATCTTCAGTTGTAATTCCTTCCTCCTCTTTCTTCGCCTTCTTATCTTCTTCTTTTTTAGCCTTCTTGTCTTGTCGCCATTTGATGTCGTCTTGTTTAGACCAACCCATAGCAGTCCGAGCCTCTTTGTGAGGTTTGATTAAAGAATCACCATAACCATAATATCCACTCATCGACCACTCAACAGGGGCTTGTGCATCTCTTTCAGTAACTAAGGCTTCGCAATCAATTCTTACAAAGGCATCTTTGAGTTTCCATAAATAATCAAGCAATTGAGTTTCCCTTGCAGAATGAGCATTAAAATACCCGACACTCATATTGGTGCATTCAGGTATGATATGGTCGTAATTGGCAGTATCCGTAAATGAACCTCCACTATCAGACCTGTGATTCATCCCCAACTTCTCACTTAAATCTGCTGAAAATGCTTCAGAGCAACATCTTTTTGAGCCTTGATGAGTGATGATACTATGAACATCTTTTCTATCGAATGCAATTGCTCTATCATATTGGTGTAACATTTCTACACTATTCTTGGCTATCCATGCAGACCCTACACCACCTACTTCTTCTGCCCTATGGTAAATATACAAACCCGGAACATTATTTCTCATCAATTCCAACATAATGTAAGTTCCTGAGTTATCATCTCCACCAAGACAAGAACCATCGGGTGTGCTAAACTTATCGGTTAATGGGTCATAATGAACAGTTTGCACTCCTCCCTCTCTATGAACTGAATCTGTGTGGCACGACCACAAAGTTCTTGAGGGTGAACCATCTTCATTAGGTATCTTGAATAGACAATTCCCATAACCGTCTTGATACATCCCCATAGCGACCATTTCATCGCACATCAGGTATTTCTGAACAAAGTATTCTTCTGCTTCTGTGTAAGCGGGTCGCATAGATGTAAATAATCTTGTAATTTTGCTCTTATCCAATCTTAATTCGTATTTATCTCTTGTATAACCTTCAAGAGAATCAATAAGTGATGTAGATAAAGCCATTACTCAAACTTATCCTTACTTGATATTTAAGCCTGTCGGTATTTTATTTTGAGGGCGTAAGTCATACCCACTCATCTTTGAACTCTTCAGAAAAGTCAGAAGATTGCGAAACTATGATTTCTTCGACATCGGGTGAATTAGTGAAACCATGTATTGAGATTTCTGAACCTATACCGAGATTCCTAAGTGAATCCATCAATGTTTGAAATAAATCTAATGATGATTGTTCAATCGCAGGTATATCAAAGATAAACGAATCTTGTAAGAAATCATCATCGTTAATATTAAACTTTGTTGGCCGAATCCCTGCAATAACTTCCTCACCTAACTCCCTCCATGAACTTGCATAAGCATCAGCCATATCTACCTCAGTAGCAATAAAAGCCTTGTGATGGTCGAGAAGGGCTTCTGTTACACTTTCATAATTATCATGTAGAGAAACATAACTATACCATTCATTCAATTCTTGATGGGGTGTATTAACGCAACCAAATAAGACATTGAAAGAAAATCCATTCCTTACTGCTATCCCTAAAACATCAGGCTCATTCATATATTGAGGAAACCATGCGATAACAGGATAAAACATGGCAGTTTCCCAATCTCTATACCCTGCCATTCTCATCTGCTCTCGCAAAAGTGGTTCGCCCCCCATATCTTCAGCGATTTCATCCATTCGCTCTCTCGCATCGAACTCCATACTAATAGATTATTTCTTTTCCCTAATAAAGTTCACGCTTGACTCCAAAGTGTCCTCCTTAGATAAATATGGTTATCCTTAGAAATGATATTATCAGGGTTAGAATATACTTTCCACCCTAATTTGTATGTTGAATTATTGATTGATATTAGAAGGTTAGCCTTTTTACTGTATGCTTCCCTAACTCCCTTTTTGAATGACTCTAAAGGCAACACAAAGAATCCATTTTCATATTTCGCTGAGGATATAGAAATGTGATATTCTTCTTTGATTACCTTCTCTACTTCTTCTTGATGCCCATACTGATAATCTTTTCTCAAATCAAATCCACACTTATTACATCTTGGATAAATCTCTCCCCCCAAATCCTTTGCATAAGATATATTAAAATAATAATCTTCTTTATCAATGAGCCATCGAGGTCGCCACTCTTTGAACTTAGGATTATATTCATGTGTTCGACTACACTTCGGACAATACACAGTTAATGGATAATAACAAGTCCCTGAACCCTTTTCCTTACGGTAAGTCAGGACTTCAGCATCAGGGAAATAAATGACCTCACCCTTTGCACCTTCACCGACTTTGATGGTGGTGATTGTTGTTTCGGGTGTATCTTCCAAACTCTCACCTCAGAGAGTTCTTCTAATCACATACTGATTGATTATTTCTGCGGTATCCTCTTGGTCGAAGAACTTCCTATATTCTCGGATTCCTCGTTCTAACTTCTCCTTACCGCCCTCTAAAAACTCATCAGAGCATTCATAGATACCAATATCCTTTGTTTTCTTATCAATACATAGGAAAGTGAATCTCTCAACTTCAGGGAACAATTGTAAATAGAGATATGCTTGTAAATCGTAGCCGAATCTCTTTGCCGACCATTGGAAACCTGCGATGTCTGCGGTGGTTTTAATGTCGATAATATGATTACTATTGAGTAGGATGTCTGCCTTACCCCTAATTGGTATCCCATCAATCATTTGTATTTGTGGCACTTCATATTCTGCACCATCAATTAACTCCATCGCCTCATTGTTTCTGTGCATAATTTCTGCAAGTTCGATTGCCTGATTTACTTCTTTGAGAGTGAAAACTGTTCCCATTTGTGCTACTGCTTCTTTGTAAGCCTTAGTATTCTTGGAAGATACATCAATGATATTAAGTGCATCGAACTTATGAGGTTCTAATACTCTCCAATGGAATAACTTACCATCCCTAAGTGGTTGGCTATCGTCATCAGACCCTTTAGTTAGATATTTTTGATACTCTTTCGGTGATTTCAAAATGGTCTTGATAATACTACTACTCAACGCTTGCTTCCCTAAATAGCCATAATAGAAGTCATCATCGTGCATTTTTCCGATGATTTCTTCCCAATCATGCTCTACGCCATCGAGTGTTCTAATAGTTGTTGATGCTTCATTCGGTGAGGACAATACTTTCGCCATGACTAATGATTGATTACATGACCCTTATGAACTTTACCATTTTTCGATAGGGCATTTTTCCCCACTCATAGAAGCCTTGACCTTCAAAACACACCCACAAAGGCCACATTGAGCAGGGGCGAGAAACTTAGGCTCTCTATGAGGGCAAGATGAACAAATATCGAGTCGTTTTTTCACTTCGGATTTATCCATGCTTGCTTGTAAGAGTGCTTAATACTTAATACTTCACATCAGAAATGTGTGTATTTGCCTTCTACTTTATTAATTTATGGGTGCGATAATGAGGGAATGCTTTATCTATCGGAAAGATAAACAAATACACATGGCTAAGAATCCGTTGATACCCATATTGGGGTTAGCAGGTGTGGCGGCACTCACAATGCACCAATTGGATGCGAAAGCCAAACCTGTAACTATGCCATTTTCAAATCTTAGTGCTAAGAGTCCAACGCAACTTGAAATTGAGGAGTTAGAAAGGCAAATAGCGGAACTACAAGATGAGAATGTGGAGTTGGCCGAACCTGAAAAATATTTGCCTGAGCAGAAATGGTTGCCTAATGAATTACAAGGGCAATATTTTAGACAAATGTTGAAGGGTGAGGTCGAACCCATGTTCAACCCATTCATTGTTAATCAATCTGATTATGGTGGAGAAACAACTTGGCAAAACTCAGATACAACATTGAAACTCATTGATGATGATTGTGCAGTAGATTTCTTATGTGGGGATGTTTCAGGATGGCTGAAATTAAGAGTGAAAAATAATTATCGGATTATTTTGAATATCAAAACAGAAAATTATAACTATTTCCATGATGCAGTAACTACTTCAGATGGGACAACGCTTGCTAATTTTGTAAAATCTCAAGGTCGAGAAGAAAGTAATACATGGGGTTGGACTAATAACTCTTCAGTTAGAGTGGCACTTTATGGGCAAAATGATTATGGCGATAGTCCTAATGGTGATTATCTTAGCGTAGATATAGATAGTGAAAAATCAGGTATTGCTGAGTTTGCCATAAGGTCAGGAGGGGTTCAATTCGATACAGATGAAAACCCTGATGATGAAGTATATGTTCAGTTAGTCGATGTAGCATACATCAACCCTGATTATGACTCGACCCTTTTGAGTGCAGAAGATACGAGGACATTCAATGCTAAGAATCCATCTCGGATTGTGGGTTTCTTTAGGCGATTAGGGACTGCAATTACAGGAGTTATAAGACCTGCGGCATCAGTTTCCGATGATGCTATTGGACTAACAAGGATTGATGGTGCAGTTTCAGTCGGGTCAAATATAGGGACAAGTTCAGCAAAGGTGAGTGAGGTGGTCGGAATAGTTCCTGATGCAGTTGGTGATGTGAAAACTGCGGGGTATGCGGGTCGAGCATTTGTCGATGGTGCTGAAGGAGTTACAGAAGCAGGTGGAAAAATAACTGTTAATCTTAATGATGGATGGGCAGTTGTTAGGGCATCAGATAACGCAGTTCAAACAGGTAGAGTAATACTTGGTAAGGGAGATACGATAGTTCAATACACAGGAAAACTTGATGATGTTGCCACAGGTGGAGGGTTCTTTGGTAGGTTAGGAGAGCAAGGAATATTTAGAACCGCAAGAGGCGTGGTGGTAGGCACACTATATTTAGTCCCGCTTGGTGCGGCTTGGGGGATTTATCAGACCGCAAAACTATTACCTGAAGAGGCCGCAAAGACCGCAAGGGATTTCGGATGTAGTATCACAGGACAATGTTGTGAGGAATCATGTGCTGAATCGCAAGACCCCGATTGTGTTAAAAATTGTAAGGAAGCGGCACAGGAAAAAGCCCTATGGGTGGGTGGACTCGCAGTAGCAGGGATACTCGGTGTAGCCTTGATATTCAGAGGTAGAAAATCATCTAAAGAGGCAGAAGGGTATTATCGAATCGTGGAGGTTTGATTATGGCTTGTAAGCCTGAGATGGATTCTTTAATTACAGTATTC
>MDSV01245563.1_pt1 | contig 16873 bp, 14 predicted proteins | sample 810851 | NCBI WGS metagenome assembly MDSV01 (sample SAMN05326640, study PRJNA326480) | marine metagenome | isolation source: seawater | place: Atlantic Ocean: North East | collected 2012 | reverse complement strand
TTAGCCCACTTATAATTTGCCTTTCCGTTAGGAGCTCTCATTACCTCAGGGACAAATAGAACTTGTTTAGGTAATTTATAGCCTGCTAAATGTTCTCTTGTAAAAGCAATTAAATCTTGTTCTTCGATTTGATTGTCGTCTTGAAAAGAGGCTAAGGCTACAACTCTTTGGCCAAACCTATCATCTTGCAGCCCCACTACTAAACAATCAAAAACATTAGGATGCCTTTTTACAGCCTCCTCTACTTCTTCAGGATAAACTTTTTCGCCTGCTGTATTTATACAGTTACTGCCTCGTCCTAAGAGAGTTATTGTTCCATCTGCTTCTACTGTTGCATAGTCGCCTGGAAAACTATATCTAACCCCTTCAAATTCCTTAAAGGTTTCGGCTGACTTCTTTTCATCTTTAAAATAACCTAGAGGAACTAAGCCACTTGTTCCAATTTTCCCCATTTTTCCTGAACCAGCTTCAACATGCTTTCCTTCATCAGTTATAACAATTACCCCTGGATTTAAAACAAATTTAGCGGTTGGAGCTGGAGCATCTCTTGACGCCACTGAAGAGCCCATACCTCCTTCAGTAGAGCCCATAGCATCAACTAAAACCATATCATTATGCTTCAATAATCCATCTTTGACTTCAGAACTCCACATTACGCCGCTAGAGATAATGTTGTTAACTGATCCAAGGTTATAGGGGTTACCTTCATTGCTTGCTTTGTCTAATGCATCCAGCATAGGTTTAGCGAAAGCATCTCCAACTATTACAAGATTGTTGACTTTTCTTCTTTCTGTTTCTTTAAATAACAAATCTGGATCAAATCCTAATTGAGGAATAGTCACCACACACCCTCCAGCAAGAAGAGGAATCATTGCTCCAAGCCACATTCCTGTACCATGCATCAGTGGGCATGCGGGAATGCTAACAGGTAAACTATTTGATTCTGAATTCTCTTTAACTACTCCAGCTAAAGCTTCAATATCTACTTCTTCTTGAATAGGTATTAAGCCCCAAGCTCCAGCAGTTTTTAACATACTAGAAAGATGACCTTCATGCCTATACATGACACCTTTTGGCATTCCAGTTGTTCCACCTGTATATAACATATAAATGTTATCCCCCGATCGCTCTATTCTTTCCATAGGGGAATTATTCTGAATGCTGGTTTCATAATCTACAGAAAAGTCTAGGTTATCTGAAGAGCCATCATCAAGTTGTATAAAAACTTTTACTTTAGAAAGCTTGTCTTTGATAGCGCTAACCTGTTCTGCATAACATCCTTGGTAAAACAAAGCCTCAGAATCTGAGTTATCTAACAAATAAACTAACTCTTCTTCTTTATATCTATAATTTACATTGATTGGGACTCCTTTGATCTTAAAAACAGCATATTGAGCTTCTAGATACTCGTTTGAGTTATGTAAATAAAGACCTACCTTTGAGTCATCTCCAAGACCATGCTCATCTAATAATGTAGCCAACTTAGCTGACCTGTCATCAAAATCTTTCCAACTAACCTCTTTTTCACCACAAACAAGAGCTATTTGATCTGGTATAGCATCTGCATTTTTTTCCCAGACTGAAGCGTACTGTATTTCCATATAACCTTCCTTATTAGTCTTTGCTTATCCAGCTACCATGTGCACCATTAGGAACTCTTTGAGGTGCGTATATTTCTGCTACTGGGGCAGATTCAAAATCTTGAGAATTAATGACTAAAAGTTTCGAACGGTCAGTTTCTGCTTCATAAGCTAGACTAATCGCCCAGCCTTCATCTTCAGAAGAATCAGCATTTCTAGGAACAAATAAAGCCTCGCCTCCTGTAACATTCTCTCCTAAATCATGAGTAAATCTTTTGTTATTAACTAAATCATATTTTAGTAAATGTCTTCCTATTGTTAAAGAATCAGCCTCAGTATCAAGAGTCGTAAAGTAACCATAATCATTCTTAAGACCTATTCTTCGATCATCAATTCTTGGAAAGTCACACGGAGCATCATCTATTTGCTCTTCTTTAACAGAGCCTTGTTCTAAATCAATCGTCCATTTCCAAAGTCTTGCTACAGTTGTATCTCCTCCATATATATCTTGAAAACCCCCAACCATTGCCTCTTGTTGTCTACAAACATGTAAGACAATTTTATTTCCTTCTTCATAAGAGTTAAGAGGATGAAAAACATAACAAGGATCAATATCAAACCATTTCACATCAGAATTAGACCCGTTTCTTGGCATTACTCCTAATCTAGCTCCAAATTCTGGTTTAAACCCAAAAGGTGATCCGGTTTCTACTGCAAGATTCATATCTGAAATAATAGGTAAGTCCATGAATACAACATTATTTTCAGTAATATTCCAATCATGCATCATCACGGCCCTAGGCAACTCAATGGGCTCAATTTGAACTAATTTCCCTTCGGGATTTGCTCTGTAATAAGTTAAATACGGTTCCGACATCATGGAATATGCAAAAAATAACAGTTCGCCTGTCTTTGGACAGATTCTAGGGTGAGCTGTCATGGCACCTTCAAGCTTACCAGAAAAGTCATAAACTCCTTTTGTTTCCAGCCTTTCATCTACTTCCCAAGGAAGATGTGCCTCTTCTAAGGCTAAAAACTTATCTGCATGCTTAATAATATGAGTATTTGCAGGCGAAGCGCTTAAATCTCCAAAAGAGCTAATAACATCCAAATCCTTTTCATAATAAGGTGTTCTTACATATCTATTTTTGTAACTAACTTTACCGTTCTCAAAATTAAAACCGTGAAGCATTCCGTTACCAAAAAACCAATGGTCACTATATCCAGATCTTGGATTCATTCCGTTTCTTAAATAAAGGCCATTTATTTCTTTAGGAACTTCTCCTTTAACCTCTAAATTAGAAACTGTTATTTCTTCCTTTACTGGCGCCCAATTACCTTGAAGGTGCCATGCGCTTTCATCGACTTTACTCGCATCAAATAAATTTCTACTCATAATTATCTACCCCCTATAGACTTTACAGGTTTACAGTTATATCAAAAAAAAGTGTTATCGCAAATTGATAAATTAATAATCTATCTTATCTTCTACTGCTTTTCCTTCTTTAGGTATTAGTGCCGATCTAAGAAATGATGCTACCTCAATACCATCTTGGTTTTTACCTATTGTCTTAACAGTGACAATACCTTCATCTGGTCTAGATTTTGATTCGCGTTTTTCCAACACTTCAGATTCTGCATATAACGTATCGCCTACATATAAAGGGTGAGTCATCTTGATATCTGTCCACCCGAGATTAGCTACTGTCTTTTGACTTACATCACTTACACTCATACCAACCATTAGAGCCACTGTGAAAGGGCTTACAACTAATGTCTTTCCAAATTCAGTGCCTTTTCCATATTCTTCATCAACATGTAAAGGGTGCTGATTCATGGTCAATAAAGTAAACCATATGTTATCTGTTTGGGTTATTGTCCTTCCTGGTCTATGCTCATAAACATCACCTATGACGAACTCTTCATAGTACCTACCAAAACTTTCTCTGTATCTTCCTGGTGAAATTTCTTTTACCTTTTTTACCATTATCTTCTCCTAAACTTCAGTCTATATTTTTAGGGTCTATTCCCACAAGCCTTAATCTCTTCTTCATTGAAATAATAATTGGCATGTCTATCATTTTTCCTTTGTAAGCTATTACAGCTTCGGAACTTGAGTTAAATGCTTTGATTATTTCTTTAGCCTCCTGAATGTCTTGTTGATTAGGCAAAAAGGATTTAGTTATAGTTTCAATCTGATCGGGATGAATAGCTGCCTTGCCATCAAATCCCATACCCTTTGAAAGAACACACTCACTCTCTAAACTAGATATATCTTGTATATTCATAAAGGGGCTATCTATTGTGAATAAATTGTTTATAGCTGCCTCTATGATAATTTTAGACCTAGTGAATAATAAAGAATCCCAGCTCATATCTGATCCAAGACTTGCGCTTAGGTCTGCAGCACCTAAAGCAATTCCAATAACATGCTCATGACTGGCTATGTTTTCCAGATTTTGAACAGATTTAGGTGTTTCAATTAACGCTACTAAATTATTAGGGAGATTATTTAAAACCTCTACTTCTTCTATTTTAGGAAGCATAAAAGCATCAATTTTTGTAGAAACTTCAGATAAGACCTTTATGTCATCTTTACCAAATTCCCCGTCAATAGGATTTACTCTGATTAAAATAGTCTTATCAAGATTATGAGAATGTAGGTAAGTAGATAAATTTGTTCTAGCTTCTACTTTTTGCTCTTCAGGAACAGAGTCTTCTAAATCTATAATTATAGCATCGGACCCTTTTTTAAATGTTTTATCAATCCATTCCAGCTTGTTAGCAGGAATAAAGATTGGGCAAACAGGAAACTTATTCAAAACTAATTAGTTGCAGAATATTTCTTCTCTTTTTCAACAAGGAAGTTTACAACATCAAAGAGACCATCTGTGCCAACTGATCTTGAAGCTCCTACTCTATACTTACCATTGACTATAATTACCGGTACTCCAGTGATTTCCCATTGCTTCATTTTTTTATCTGCCTGGTCTACGGCATTAGAAACACCGAAAGAATTAGAAACAGATTTGTATTTTTCTCTATCTATATCAAAACCTTTAAAAAAGTATTCAAGCTCTGTATTTCCAGTCAATCTTCTTCCTTCGTTCTGGATAGTGTTAAATGCAGCAGGTATAAATTGCTGCTCTATGCCAAGCGCCTTGGCTGTGTAATACATCCTAGCGTGCGTTCTTAGAATCTCATTCCAGGTTGCAGGTGATTTAGAAAAGTTTACTCCTTCAGGCATATCTTTCTTCCACCTTGCTAAATAGGGCTCTAAGGCATAACAGTGATTACAGCCAAACCAGAAAACTTCTATTACTTCTACTTTAGAGGGTTCTCTTACAGTTGTTGGATTTTCTATAACTTCGTAATGAATGCCTTCTGTGTATCTTTCATTAGACTTTGTTGTTTCAACTTGCGTGTTTGATTCGCTTGAGCAAGAAAGAAACACAAGCGATAGAAGTGATAATTTTAAAGCTCTTGAAAACATAATAATTTAGTGTAACCCATAAACGAAGCTTGAAAGAGCTTCTATTTCTTCATCATCAAGCTTATAGGCTATAGCCATCATAATTTTGGAAGGGTCATCATTTGATCTTTCTCCTGACCTATAGTCTTTTAAAGCTTTTTCTACATAATCTGGTTGTTGTCCACTTAATAAAGGATAAGCTGCTGGTGCATTACCCAAACCTTTGGGTGAATGACAAGCAGTGCAAGCAGGAATTCCTTTCTCTAAGTTACCTGAGTAATAAAGTTTTTTTCCTAACTCAAGCTTGCCTTCTTCTACCTGTCCAATCGTATTATTTTGAATGGAATAAAAAGCAGAAATATCTTTTAGGTCTTGATCGCTTAAATTATCAAGCTGCCCAATCATTTGATCGATTGCCCTATCGCCCGACTTTACAAGCCTAAGCTGTTTTAAAAGATATTTATAATTTTGACCGGCTATAGAGGGCCACAAGCCTGCCAAGCTATTGCCATCTGCTCCATGGCATGCTGCACAAGCAGAAACCATATTTTTACCCTTCTCAGGATCTCCTTTCTCTTGAACAGAAGATGCATCTCCCGCTGCTATGAGAAAAATTGAAGATATAAAGATAGCTGATAATTTAAATCTCATTTATAAATTCATGTTGTATGATCTGGCGCGGCGTCATTATATACTAACCTTTGAAGCCATTCCTTTAATTTATAATTTTCATATGGTTAGTCATGATTTCATACTAAATTCCTTCTTCGTAGGAAGCTATCCTTCTTATAAAGACTTACCTGAAGACAGTGGAACAGAGATTGCTTTTTGTGGAAGATCGAATTGCGGAAAGTCTAGTGTGTTAAATGCTATAACCAATAATAAGAAACTAGCTAAAACTAGCAAGACTCCAGGCAGGACTCAATCTATTAATGTCTTTATGATCAATAAAGATAAAGATCATAAGATTATAGATTTACCAGGTTATGGATATGCAAAAGTGTCTAAGTCCATGAGGGCAGATTGGGGCATTAGTATTGATAATTATTTAAACAAGAGAAAGAGCTTAAGGGCATTAGTAGTTATTATGGATATCAGACATCCTTTTAAGGAAGATGACCATACACTTATTAACTGGTGTGAGGCAAAGCATCTTCCTTTAATAATACTTTTAAATAAATCAGATAAATTATCTAAAAATAAAGCTTCTTACGAAAAACTCCAGGCAGTTAAAGTATTAAAAAATCTTTCTACTAAAAACTTTGTTATATCTACTTCTGCGACTAAAAAAGATGGAGTAAATGAACTGATTGAGACGATACTCGAACTAATAAACAAATAAAAGCTTCGAGCATTTGGGGTTACTCGAAGCTTTCTTACGGAATAGAGTTAATTTCTATATACCCTACATATTTAAGACATTTACCTTTACAAAAAGTTCAGATTTATTAATGTTTATTTAAAAAAGACTGGTTAGGTTAAAATTAAAATAGAGGAATAAAGATCAGCAAGAAAGCATCAAAATTAATTTATAAATTAGGCAGCCTTCTAACAGTTGTCATGAGTGAAAGAATGCGACTTAAAACTCATTCTAGATTGTCTGATTTCTACAAAACAAATCAATCTATAAAAACAGATAAAGGAGAGTTATTATTCAGGATTGATTCTCCTGGTTCAGTTCCTCAAGATCCTGAATCTACCAGAAGTGAACCAGAAACTTTTGAATGGATAAGAAGTCACTTAAATGAAAATCAAGTTTTATGGGATATTGGAGCAAACATAGGTATGTTTAGCTTGTATGCAGCCCTGGGTGGAAAAAATAAAGTTCTTTCAATTGAGCCTTCAGCTGAATCTTATTCAACGCTAAATGCAAATATTAGACTAAATAAACTCGAAGAATATATAGATGCACTATGTTTTGCGGGTTCAGAAGAAACAAATCTACTGCAGCTACATATGAAAGATCCAAGCTCTGGAGCTTCGCACAACAGCATCGGCTCTGGATCAAATCAATTTGGTGAATTTGATGTCAGTGGCAAACAATCGGTTATAGCAATTTCTTTAGATGATTTAGATCAAATTGAAGGTGTAGCTTCGCCTAACCATATAAAACTTGATGTAGATGGGAGAGAACCAGAAATATTATCCGGTGCCGCCAAAGTTCTTAAAAAAGTTGATAGTTTACTAGTAGAGATAGAAGGTAAAAACTTAGGCGAAAATCTGGAATCAATTGAAAGTTCTATTTCTGAATCAGGATTAAAAGAAGAAAAGAGTTGGAGAGATAAAGGTTCAGGAAGAAATAGACTTTATAAGAGGAAATTAAATTAATGAGCGAAGAAGATCCGATTATTCTAGTGGATGGATCGTCCTATTTATATAGGGCTTATCACGCATTACCTCCACTAGAAAATAGTAAAAATCAGCCAACTGGTGCAATTAAAGGTGTTATTAGTATGATAAAAAGAATACTTATAGACCATCCTAAAAGTAATCTGGCAGTAGTTTTTGATGCTAAAGGAAAAACTTTTAGGCACGACATGTATTCAGAATATAAAGCCAATCGCCCTCCTATGCCTGAAGATCTTGTTTCACAAATTGAACCCATTCATGAAATCATTAAATTAATGGGCATAAAGTTAATTATGATCTCAGGAGTTGAAGCTGATGATGTAATAGGAACTTTAGCTGAGCAAGCTAGAAAGAAAAAACTGGATACGGTTATCTCAACTGGAGATAAAGATATGACACAGCTTGTCTGTGAAAACGTAAGTGTTGTGAATACTATGACAGGTGAGCTTCTAGATGAGCGGGGAGTTAAGAAGAAATTTGGTGTATCTCCTGAATATATTACAGATTATTTAGCGTTGATAGGGGATAAGTCTGATAACGTCCCTGGTGTTGAGAAAGTAGGGCCTAAGACTGCGGTAAAATGGCTAGATGAATTTACAAGTCTAGAAAATATTATTAGTAATTCTGAAAGCCTAAAAGGTAAGGTTGGAGAAAACCTCAGGAGTTCGATAGATACACTAAAACTAGCACATGATCTTGTTACCATAAAAAAAGATGTTGAACTCCCGATTGGAATAGAAGAACTTGAAGTAGGCAAAGAAGACAATGAAGGTTTAACGAAAATTTATGAAGACTTAGAATTTAAATCTTGGCTTCAAGAAAAGCCTAAGCAGCAAATTGAAAAGCCTAAGCAGTTAAATAGTAAATATGAGCTTATAAACTCAGAGGAAGCCTTAGATAAAATTATCAAAGCCGCTAGTAAGTCTAAGATTATAGCAATAGATACGGAAACGACTGGTTTGGATTATATGGATGCAGATTTAGTAGGAGTTTCCATGGCCTATAAGCCAGGTAAAGCTTTTTACATTCCATTTGGACATGAAGAGAAAAATATTATTCAACTTGAAGAAGAAATCGTTCTTAAAAAACTTAAACCTTTTCTTGAAAAAGCAAAAAATAAAATCATAGGACAAAATATAAAATTTGATAGAAATATTCTCACTCGTTATGGAATACAAATAGATTCTATTAAGAATGACACCATGATGATGAGTTATGTTCTGGATGCATCAGCTACAAGGCATAATCTCGATGCATTATCTTCTTTTTATTTGGATTACAAAACTTCAACTTTTGAAGAAGTCGCTGGGAAAGGGGCAAAACAAGTCACCTTTGACAAGGTGCCTTTAGACTTAGCAACCCACTATGCCGCAGAAGATGCTGATGTAACTTTAAGGCTTTATGAAGTGTTAGAGCCTAAATTAAATTCTATAAAATCCTTAAAAAAATTGATGGAAGAAATAGAAATTCCTCTGATAGAGGTACTCTCTGATATGGAACAGAATGGGATGTTGCTCAATTCAAAAATTTTGAATTCTCAATCAAAAGATCTTGAATCTAGAATAGAAAAATTAGAAAAATTAGCTTATGAAATAGCTGGAGAGGAATTTAATCTTGGCTCTACTAAACAATTAAGAGAAATCTTTTTTGAAAAGTTAAATTATCGGATAATCAAAAAAACACCAGGTGGGCAGCCTTCTACTGATGAAAAGGTTTTACAGGAACTTTCAGAAGAGTATGAACTGCCTAAAGTTTTACTTGAACATAGGACGTTAAGTAAACTTAAATCTACCTATACAGATAAACTACCTGGACAGATCTCCCCTAGTACTGGCAAAGTCCATACGTCCTTTCATCAAGCGGTCACAACAACGGGCAGATTGTCATCTTCAGACCCAAATCTTCAAAACATTCCAATTAGAACTGAGGATGGAAGAAGAATAAGACAAGCTTTTGAAGCCACCAAAGGTAATAAGATCATTTCTGCTGATTATTCTCAAATAGAATTAAGGGTTATGGCGCATTTATCTAAAGATGAAGGGCTCTTGGAAGCTTTTAACCTAGGTGAAGATATTCATGCTAAAACCGCTAGTGAAGTTTTTGATGTTAGTTTAAGCAAAATTACTCCTGATTTAAGAAGGAATGCAAAAGCCATTAATTTTGGTCTTATATATGGCATTTCTGCTTTTGGTTTAGGTAGACAGCTAGGTATTAATAGAAATTTAGCAGCAGAGTACATGGCTATGTACTTTGAAAAATATCCTGGGGTAAGGACTTATATGGAAACAACTAAAGATGCTGCACGTAATGCGGGCTATATTGAAACTTTATTTGGGAGAAGGTTGTACTTAAGAGATATAAATGCAAGTAATGCAATTAGAAGACAAGCATCTGAAAGAGTTGCTATTAATGCACCTGTCCAAGGCTCGGCTGCAGATATAATGAAGATAGCAATGATTAATACTCACCGATCTTTAAAGGATTCTAAATTAAAAGCTCAGCTTACCCTCCAAGTTCATGATGAATTAATAGTAGATGCGCCTGAAGGAGAAACTGAAAAAGTTATTAAGATATTAACTCAGTCGATGCAAGAAGCTACAAGTCTAGATGTCCCCTTAGAGGTTGATATAGGGATTGGTAATAACTGGGATCAAGCTCATTGATGAATTTATTATTTAAAAATCCTAAAACAACTTTTGGAGTTATATTCTCAACCTGCTTGGGAATGATGGCTGTTGCCCTTTTCATGGAACATTTTTTATTATTAAAACCATGCATGCTTTGTTACATGCAAAGAGGAGCTGTAATTATGCTTGGATTAATAGCCTGTGCAGGTTATTTAATCAATCCTACAAAGTTAAGCTCTTATAGAGGACTTTTAATGGCATGCTTCATAGCTCTCTTACTTGGAATTGGTCTTTCTCTTCGTCAGTTATATTTACAAAGCTTACCTGTTGAATTAGTACCAAGTTGTGCTCCAGACATTGATTATCTTTTAGACACATTGCCCTTTTTAGAAGTTTTAATTATGGCAATAATGGGTGATGGAAATTGCGCTGAAGTTTTATGGAGTTTTATGGGAATTAGCATACCAGGATGGACATTGATTGGGTTTCTAATTATTCTTACATACCTGATTAGACTCTTGTTTTTAGCAAATGAAATTCATTCTCATAAACAAAATTAAATCTATATAATACTTTCAAATTTACAACCACTTTTAACTTATAGATGACAAAAATTTTTGAAAATTTATCAGTTGATGAGCTCATCTCTGAGTCCCTCCAAAGAGGAGAGGGAGAAATAGCAGCTAACGGTGCCCTCCTGGTTAAAACAGGTAGTAGAACTGGCAGGAGTCCACTTGATAGATTTATAGTCAATGACGATACCACAAAGAATACAGTAGACTGGGGCGAAGTTAATCGTCCTTTTGAGTCTGAGGCTTTTGAAGATCTCTGGAATAAAGTAGAAGCCTATTTAGATTCAAAAGATACCTTTGTAACTTCGTTACATGTCGGTGAGCATCATGAACATTATGTTCCTGTAGGCATTAGAACCGAATGGGCATGGCATAATCTTTTTGGCAGGCAAATGTTCATAAGGCCAGATGAATTTAATCCTAATAATAAAGAGACCTGGCAAATACTTAGCGCTCCTGAGTTTGTGTGTGAACCAGAAGTTGATAAAACTAATAGTGATGGTGTTGTTATCCTTAATTTTACTTCTAAGAAGGTCCTTCTTGCTGGCATGCCTTATGCAGGGGAAATGAAGAAATCAATGTTTGCTGTGCAAAACTTCTTACTGCCAGAAAAGGAGGTTTTGCCTATGCATTGTGCCTCAAATGTTAGTGCTTCTGGAGAAGTATGTTTATTTTTTGGACTCTCAGGTACAGGGAAAACGACCTTATCTGCTGATCCTCATAGGAATTTAATAGGAGATGACGAACATGGATGGGGGCCTGGGACAGTATTTAATTTTGAAGGAGGCTGTTACGCAAAATGTATAGACCTTACTCAAAAAAATGAACCTGTTATCTGGGATGCTATAAAAAAAGGAAGTGTCATGGAAAATGTTGTCATTGACTCTGATACCAAGGAACCGAATTATAGTGATTCTTCATTAACTGAGAATACTAGAGTGGTCTACCCTAGGGAACATATAGAAAAACGAGCTGATGAAAATGCAGCTGGCGAACCTAATGCAGTTATCTTTCTTACATGTGATTTATCTGGAGTTATACCTCCAGTATCTATTCTTTCTAAAGAGGCAGCTGCTTACCATTTCCTAAGTGGCTACACAGCAGCCATCGGTTCTACCGAAGTAGGTTCTACTGAAGCGTTCAAAACTACTTTCTCTACTTGTTATGGAGCCCCTTTCTTTCCCAGGGCAGCAGGAGTTTATGCTGACTTGCTTATGAAAAGAATAGAAGAGTTCGAAAGCAATGTATATTTGGTAAACACTGGCTGGACAGGTGGTCCCTACGGAACAGGCGAAAGATTTGATATTCCCGTTACCAGGTCAATTATAAGCGCTATTCAATCAGGTAACTTGGTTGGATGCGAAACTGAAAAAATAGATGGAATGAACCTAGATGTCCCTTTAAATGTTAGTGGAGTTGACTCTAAATTACTAAATCCAATAAATAACTGGCAAGACCCTTCTATGTATAGCTCTTATGAAGAAAAATTAGTTAACCAATTCAAAGAGAATTTTAAAAAATTTGATGTTTCAGAATCAATAATTAATGCAGGTCCAAGATAAGAAATTAAATTTATGATCACCATAGAAGCTGATTTTAATTATAGAAAACCTCTTAAAACCAACGAAGAGAAGCCCTCTTTCGGTTTAAGTGAAGGCGATCCTAGCATGCCAAACCATAAATCCTTTACCAAGGCTGTGCATGACGCCAGAGAATCTCAATTTAAAATTGAAAATGGAGGTTTCGAATTAATAGATCATAAATCTACAGTTAAAAATTTCTATGATGACGAAGAGGTTGTTAAAGTTTATTACAAAGAGATGGGTGAGTATGTGAAAGAGAAAGTCGGAGCAGACAGTGTCTATATTTTTTCTCATATTACGAGGAACGAAGCTCAAGCAGATTCGGGAGAAAGAAAAGGAGGACACAGATTAGTTCATAATGACTTCACAACTAACTTTGGTAAAACTCTTGATCCATTCATTAAAGAAATTGGGACTAATCCAACAAGAATTGAGGTTTTTAACCTTTGGAGAAGATTTGATAAAGACGGATTAGACACTCCTTTTGCTGTGTGTGATAAAAGAACTGTTTCAGAAAAAGAACTTATTCCTACAGATTTATTTAATTATATTGGGGACGAGCCCCAGGGTTTAACCGTAGAAATTTATCAATCTGCTCATAATGAAAATCATAAATGGTACTTTTATCCTAAGATGAATCGCGATGAAGTTTTGATGTTTAAAACCTATGATTCTTCTGATGATCCCTTCTTGCCAACTCTTCACAGTGCTTTCGATGACCCTTCTGTTGAGCAGAAGGCATCACCTAGGGAGAGTATAGAAGTTAGAGCAGTTTGCTTATATAACTAGAAAGATTAAATGAGATTTTCTTTGGAAGACTTGAGGGAATCTGAAGCCCTCTCTGAATTAAATTTTATTAATAGAGGAATAGAGAAAGAAAGTTTAAGAGTAAGCAAAAAAGGGAAAATCTCCCAATCTAAACACCCTTCTAGCTTAGGGTCAGCTTTAACAAATCCTTACATTACAACGGATTTCTCTGAATCCCTACTAGAGCTCATTACACCAACTTTTAACAGTGCTAAAGAGTGTCTTGATTTCCTCGAAGAGTTACATGTTTTCATCTATAACAATATTGATAATGAGTTACTTTGGCCATTTAGCATGCCCTGTCCAATAGCTTCAGAGGAAAAAATACCTATAGGTAATTATGGTAATTCTAACCAAGGAATGATGAAGACAATCTATAGAAGAGGTCTTGCAAAAAGATATGGAAGCAGGATGCAAGCGATTGCAGGTATTCATTACAACTTTTCGTTCTCTGACAAATTTCTAGAAATTCTTGCAGGTCATTCTGGTAAAGATATTCAGTCATATAAAAATGAGGCCTATTTGAGCATGGCTAGAAATTTTAAAAGATTTGGATGGATCTATTTACTTCTTTTTGGGTCTTCACCTGCCGTATGTAACACTTTTGTTGAAGGGAAACATCATGACCTTAAAGAGTTACCTTCTGGAGGTTTTTATAAACCTTCTTCAACATCCTTAAGAATGGGAGATTTGGGTTATATAAGCAAAGCACAAGATGACTTAAATATTTCTTATAACAGTATAGAAGAATATTGTTCAGACCTTAAGAATGCCTTGCTTAAATCCTACAAGCCTTATGAGGACATAGGTGAATTTTTTGAACAAACAAGGGTTCAGCTAAATACTTCTGTTATTCAAATTGAGAACGAATACTACAGCACTATAAGGCCTAAACGAATTTGTCCCTCTGGTGAGCGACCTATAAATGTTCTCAGCTCTGAAGGTATAGATTATCTTGAATTAAGATGTGTTGACTTAAACCCCTACTGCCCAATTGGAATCACTGAAGATCAAATTAATTTCCTAGATACTCTTTTAATTTATTGTTTCGTTACAGAAAGTCCTGAGATCAATTTAGAAGAGTCTTCTAGAATACAAAAGAATCACCAAAAAGTAGTTAATGAAGGAAGAGATGAAAATGCATTAGTAGAAACAGAAAAAGGCTCAATTCTATTAAGAGAAGAGGCAAATAAACTCCTTCTTGAGTTAGAAAAAGTAGCTGGTTTTATGGATAAAGAAGTGCTGAAAACCAAAAACGTAAGTTGGCTAAAGTCTGTATCTGCTCAAAAACATAATATAACAAATCAAAATGGGACACTAAGTGGTCGAGTAATGAATGACTTAGAAAATAATAATCTCTCTTTTAGAGATCTAGGCAACAAGATGTCTAATTTACATAAAGAGAAAATGACTTCTAAAAAATCAAATTTAGAACAATTATTTTTTGATGCCTGCAAAAAATCTATTGAAGATACAAATAATATAGAATCTAAAGGTCAAAAAGATTTTGAAGACTATTTAAAGGATTTTCTAGATAAGATATCTTGACGTTTTTGAAAGAAACGTTAATTTATTCATCTATTAATAAAAGGAAAACGCTATGAAAGCTTTTATATGCAATGAATTCGGTCCAGTTGAATCACATAAAGTAGAAGAAGTGCCTGACCCGGAGGCCGGCGCTGGTCAAGTCGTTGTTGATATTAAGGCAACAGGTATTAGCTTCCCTGATGTCTTAATCGTTCAAGGCTTATATCAATTTAAACCTCCATTCCCTTTTAGTCCCGGTAGCGAAATAGCTGGTGTAGTTTCTTCGATTGGAGAAGGAGTTAGTAACCTCAAAGAAGGAGATAGAGTCATGGGAAGTGTTGGCTCAGGAGGATTATGTGAAAAAGGAGCCTATTTTGAAAGTCAGCTTATGCCCCTTCCAGATACCATGGACTTTCAGACTGCTGCTGGCTTCCCTTTAAATTATGGCACTACTTATCATGCCTTAAAACAAAGAGGTGAATTGCAACCAAACCAAACCTTGCTTGTATTGGGAGCGGGCGGCGGTTTAGGCATAACTGCTATTCACGTAGGAAAAGCTATGGGTGCAAAAGTTATAGCAGCCGCTTCTTCTCAAGAAAAATTAGATTTATGCATAAAAGAAGGAGCTGATGAAGGAATACTCTATAGTCGAGAGATGAATAGAGATTTACAAAAACAATTTTCAGATCAAATAAAAGAATTAACTGGGGGCGGAGTAGACATGATCTATGACTTAGTGGGTGGAGATTATGCCGAGCCATCTTTAAGAGCCATGGCAAGGCATGGAAAATATTTAGTTATAGGCTTTACGGCAGGAATACCTAAAATGCCTTTGAACCTAACACTACTAAAAGAATGTCAGATAATTGGTGTATTTTGGGGTCAATTCGCCGGATTAGACTCTGATATTAATGCCCAAAATTTCAAAGAGTTATTTGAACTACATGCGAAGGGTGAGATTAAGCCTTTTGTTACGGAAAGCTATAGTCTAGATAACGCAGCTAAGGCCATAAAAACACTAGAAGATAGAAAAGTACTAGGAAAAGTTGTTGTAAGTATGGAATAAAGCTTGAGTGAAAGCATTTAAATTACTGTCAATTCACGCCGCTCTTTTATTTGGCTTTGATCAATTTATTTATGCTGTCGATGAAAAAGAAGACTTTATTTATGATCTTTCTCTAGCAACTCAAGGTGTCTCTGTAAGTCAATATAATACGGGTGTTAATTACTATATTGGTAGAGGAGTTACCAAAGATATAGAAAAAGCTGTTTATTGGTATCAAATGGCTAACGAGCAAGGCCACTCAAAAGCTCCTTTTAATATAGCTGTTATTTATGGCAATGGAGAGGTAGCTGATAAAGATCTTTCGTTAGCATTAGAATATTTTCTAATCTCTGCAGATAGAGGCAACAAAGAAGCAAGGCAATTTATTAAACAACTAAATGGGGATGCTGGTTCAAATATTGAAAAATCTCTGGTGAAGATTTGTTGCCCTAAGCCTTTGTCCCACTCGATGGTATCTAAAAACTAATAGCAGAATACATAGAAAGTCTTATAATCGCGGCTTTTAAAATTCTATGTCAGTTAATAACCTAAGAAATATAGCTATCATTGCCCATGTTGATCATGGCAAAACTACTCTCGTTGATAAGTTGCTTCAGCAGTCAGGGACGCTTGATAGAAAAAATATGACAACAGAAAGGATCATGGACTCTGATGATCAAGAAAAAGAGAGAGGTATAACGATTCTTGCTAAGAATACTGCCATCAATTGGAATGAGCATAGAATAAACATAGTAGATACGCCAGGGCATGCTGATTTTGGAGGAGAGGTTGAAAGGGTTCTATCGATGGTTGATTCTGTATTGTTGTTGGTTGATGCAGTAGACGGACCAATGCCACAAACTAGATTCGTTACACAAAAGGCATTTGATCAAGGACTGAATCCTATTTTGGTAATAAATAAAATAGATAGACCTGGGGCTAGAGCTGATTGGGTATTGGACCAAGTCTTTGACTTATTCGATAGATTAGGTGGTAACGATGATCAGCTAGATTTTCCAGTTGTATATGCTTCCGCATTAAATGGGGTTTCTGGATTAGACGAAAATAAAATATCAGACGATATGTCTCCTTTAATGAATCTAATCATTGAAAAAGTTAAGCCTCCTGAAGTCGATATCGAAGGTCCTTTTCAAATGCAAATTAGTGCATTAGATTACAGCAGTTACGTTGGTGTTATAGGTATTGGAAGAATAAGCAGAGGTAAAGTAAAACCCAATGAGCAAATAATTATTGCTGGGCCTGGTGAAATAGAACGAAAAGGTAAAATCCTACAAGTTATGGGATACAGTG
>MDSV01166964.1_pt1 | contig 16873 bp, 28 predicted proteins | sample 810851 | NCBI WGS metagenome assembly MDSV01 (sample SAMN05326640, study PRJNA326480) | marine metagenome | isolation source: seawater | place: Atlantic Ocean: North East | collected 2012 | reverse complement strand
GATTTAACTAAAACTGATAATGAAGGTTCTTCAGAATCACCATTTGATACAACTTCAACAGATACATTCGGAGTTGCAATTGGTTCAGTGTTTGACCTCATGGAGCCAACAGGAAATGACGGAACTACAACAGATTTCGGAGCATTCAGTTAATAGATACTATAAATAGACTATAAGGATAAAAGAATATGACAAGATATGGACAAACAATGGCAGAAGCGCTTCAAGGGATTAACGAGAAGTTAAAACCATCTGATGGTGCAGGTGCATATGTCAAAGATTTTAGAAAATCAGATGCCCCACAATTTAAAGGAAAGTCTGATAAACAACTTCAAAAGATGGCAGTCGCTGCATATTTAGATGACAAAGAAGAAAATATGAAACTTGGTGATAACGAAAGTGTTAATGAAAAGATGATGAAAGGTTTTGTTGTAAGATATACAGATAAAAATGGCGAAAGACTTGCAGTCCCATATAAGACAAGAGATAGAGCAAAAGAAGAAGTTAAAGCATTAAAAAAACTAGGTGCAAAAGATATAGAAATTACTACTCATAATTTAAACTTCAAAGAGGATGAAGTTAATGAAGTTGCACCAGTGGCAATGGCATTAGGAAAAACTGCTGCAAGAGCTGCAGGCGCTGCGGCAGGTACGGCAGTAGCAAATAAAGTAATGGGTAAAGAAGGTTTCGCAAGTGACGCTCAAAGAAAAGCTGCATTTGCACAGGGATATAAAGCAAAAGGTAAAGATAAAAAAGAAGCAGTATCACCTGAACAACAAGCTGCTATTGCAATTTCTAAAAAAGAAAAAGAAAAGGATGATGCAATTTTAGTAGATAAAAAAGTAAAAGAAGAGAAGACAAAATTTGAAGCATACACAGGTGTACCAAATCCTAGAACAGAGGGAAGAAAAAGTAATTATGCAACCGATGATGAGGATGAAGAGGGCGCAAACAAAAATATTATTATGCAACTCTACAAAGCAATAAGTTTGCGAGGTAGATTTGATGTCGTATTTGATGACGGCAAAAAACAAAAAGTAAAAGAACCTATCGCAATAAGAGCAGTCGAATTGCATAGGCAAATTCAAAAACCAAGAGAACGATTAGCGTTTCAGAACAAGATTAGTAAATCATATCGAGACTTATTGAACGCAATTAGATAAAGGAGAAACAATGAACAAATATCTAGATACAAAAGCTGAAAGTCTCGAAAATAAGATCACACAGATTTTCGGCGAAACGGTTGCAAAAGAAGGCAACAAATTTACAAAAGCATTAAATGCTGCAAGAGAAAATGGTAAAAACTATTTTGAAGTTGACGGAAAACAATTTAAAACTGAAGACTACGCAAAAGAAGGTTTTGGAGCAAACACACCATCTAATCCAACTGCAGGTGTAAAAACAATAAGACAAACACAAGCTAGACCCGCAGGTGGTAATAGAACTAACCCTGGCCAAATGACACCAGTAAAAAAACCATTATCAAATGATAACACAAACGATAAATCAGATGACGGTAAAGGTATGGACAAGGTTCAACCTAAAGCAGTTAAGAAAAAGTTTGATGACAGAAAAGACAAAGACATTGATAACGATGGCGATGTAGATTCTTCAGACAAATACTTACACAAAAGAAGAGCTGCAGTTTCTAAAGCAGTTAAAAAAGAGTGGGTTGAGGCAGACGGTTCAGCAAGAAGAGTTGCAGAAGGCGACAAAAGAAAAGATGATAAAGCTATGAAAGAAAAAGTTGGTCTTCAAAAAACAATATCTACAGCTCCAAAGAAACCATTAGCAAAACCAATGAAGATGGGTGAAGAGAAAAAATCTATTGTTGATATTCAACAAGAGAAAAATCAGTCTATGAGAGAAATGCTTGCTAAGATTTGGGGAGTTGACGAAGGTAAGTCACCTTTTCAACCTGAAATGAAAATGGATAAAGAAGTAAAGAAAAAGGGTATGAAAACTGAAACTGGTTTAAAAGCATCTAAAGTAGAAGTTAACCCTGAATTACAAAATCCAGGTTCTACAGTAGTCACACCAGACAGGTAAAAAATGAAAGACCTTGGTGAATTAACTCACTTGGGTGAGCAAGACTTACCAAATATCTATTGTGATATGGACCAAGTTTTATGCAACTTTTTAAAAGGCGCAGACAAAGCAGTAGGTGGTTCATTCGTCACAGCAGATAGAAAGACTCGTTGGAATACTATTACTTCAATGGGTAAAAAGTTTTGGGAAAACTTAGAGTGGATGCCTGGTTCAAAACAGATGTATTCATTTATATCTAAGTATGACCCAAATATACTTTCTGCTTATTCTGACAAAGACCCTACAGGTTCAAAGGCAGGTAAGATGTCTTGGTTAAATAAATTTACTAAAGTTAAAAGAAGTAAAATTAATTTAGTATTAAGAGAACAAAAGAAGAAGTTTGCAATGGACCAGAAAGATTTCAAACCAAATCTTCTTATAGATGATTATGAAAAGAATGTTCAAGAGTGGGAAAGAGCAGGTGGAATAGGAATAATCCACAAAAACGGCCCTAATACTATTAGAGAATTGAAGCGATTAGGGTTCAAATAATTATAAATAATGTTATAAAACAAAACAGAAACTAGGAGAAAACAATGGGGTTATGGAAAAAATCTACTTCTGCTGATAGCAGACCTGTATTTCTAAAAGGTGACGGGGCCGAAGGTGCTGGTGGCAAAAAAGAGGATTGCATTGCTACTACTAGAGGCTGGGAACTTAAAGCAGGAACGGCGGCAAGCGGCAATGATAATGCTGATGCTGACCCTGAAATTTTAGTTGCAATGGGCGGATTATCTGCGGCACTTGGTGCGGCAAACGTAATGTCTGTCGATTGGACTGACGGTACTTACGCACACGATGGTAGTGCTGACTTTGATATCGTATTTACTTACGATGAAGTAGTCACAGTGACATCAGCTGCGGCAACTGCCAACAACACAATATCAAACAAAATACATACATCTATGCATATATTAGGTCCAACTGATATGGCTAAAGATGCAGATATGAAAATGCAATACTACTCAGGTAGTGGAACAAACAAAATTACATTCAGAGGCAGAATTAGTGCTGACGGTGTAGCAGGTGGTTTGATCGCAATTGCAGACGCAACTGCAGCTATGGCAACAGACGGAACTTCAGCAATGGTTGATGGTAACGGAACAACTGTACCATCAGCAGATGCCGACCACGCAGGTGGATCAGCGGCAGCAGGAGCTGACGGTGCAAGTTCAATTTGGGGAACAGGTGTAGTAAGAACTGGTTCAACAACAAATACTCTTGTAACAACTGCTGGTTCTTCTAGTGGTTCATCAGGTCTTGTATTAACAGGTGTTGTATTAGGTTAATAAATAGATTATAAGTAACATATATAATTATATAAACAAGGAGTGAATATATCATGTCAATTGAAACTGATAAGATAAAAGAGAGACTTGAAAAATTGGAGGGTGATGTAAAAAACATTACCCAACAAATCAATGATCTCGAAAAAAAGAAAATTGAAGCAGTTGCTATGTTGAATGCCCTACAAGGTGCAAAACAACAATGTCAAATGTTTCTACAAGAAATTAATAATGAAGGTAGCATGCCAACTAAGACTGGTTCGGATGCAATAGACAACGGTACATTAGGAGGCCCTGCCCCTACTGCCGAAGAAATTGCAATCCAAAAGGCAAAAGAGGCTGGTACTAATAAGTGATTGTAGTAAATGCTACAAGTAACATTCCCCAAATACATACGGGGTTAATATAAAGGAGGCCTATAATGGCAGATAAAAAGATAACGGCGTTAACTGACCTTTCAACAGGTATAGCTGGTGCTGATTTACTTCACGTAATCGATGACCCAAGTGGAACACCGATTAACAAAAAAGTTAGTGTAACTAACTTCATAAACAACTTACCATCTTTCATTGGATTTTCAAATTCAGTAGAAGATATTTCTGACGGTACGCAAACTGCGATATCTGTATCAACAGCTTTGACACTTTTACAAACTGCTGGTACAAACGCAACTACACTTGCTAACGGAACAGTAGTTGGTCAAATCAAAATCATCGTTCACGATACTGACGGTGGTTCAACTGAAATGACACCTGCGACTCCATTAGGATTTGTAAATGCTGATTTCGTAACTGCTGGTGACACACTTACATGTATGTGGACTGGTGCTGCTTGGGTAGTTCTTGCTTCTCACGCTGCAGCTGCAGATACTGGTGTTGCTGAGGTATCAGACGACTAATATTTAATACTTACTTGGGGCGCTATGCGCCCCTTGTATTATTAGAGGAAAACATATGAAGTCATTTAAAAAATATATACAAGAAGGTACTGGTGCAGTAAACACTACTAATCAAAGTCCAGCTCTTGATGGCACAGACATCAATCCAGCTGCTCTAGAAAATCCTAACGTAATAAGAGCATTAAATGCTTATGTTGGTTCTTTAGCTAGAATGACACATGAATTACCAGAACAAGCAATCAATCACATAAGACAAAAACTTATGAGAGTTGGTTTACAGTTTGGTGCTACACCTGTAATGGAAGGCAACAAGGGAAATTTCTCATTACCATTATCTTTATTCGGTGGAAGATTCGGAAAAGATGAAAACACACCATTTGGTGAGTTTCTAAACGATGATGGTATATCTCATAAAGTAGAAGGTGGACTAAAAATGAATTTTACTTACGAGATGCAAGAGGATAATACTTGTAAGATTACTGCTAAGATCGCATAAATACTAACATTATGTACGAGAAGATTAACTCGGAAAATGTTATTATGTTTGCTATCAAGCACTACAACAACCCACAATGCGAGGGTGAGTTGGAGTTTCATGATGACCTTAAGCGATTCAAGTATATCAAACGCCTTTTCAAAAAGTATGTGGACACTAACGTTCTAAAAGAACGTCTATTATTAAATCACTTCATAGTATTAAAGAATGTATTCGGTGCCGATGCTAGTGTAACACTTTTACTATACAAAGTAGAAAAATCTCATTGGTATATACTTAAATCATTCTTATTATATCTAAATATGATACAAGAGAATGAATTAATAGATGTAGAACATGACGAATTTGTTTTACAAGAATTAAGGAAGATTTAATGGGTAGAGCGATAGACTTATTTGTAACATATAGATTTCTAAAGTTACTTACAACACCATTTGAAAAAGTGGATGCTTATAAGTATGGTATCATCGATAAAGATGGTAATAGAATTAAAAAGAAAAATTCAGATGAAGTCGCTGTTGATCTAACCACTTCACAATTAAAAAATTCATATACAATACTACACAAATTAGTATTCAATATCAAAAAAATATTTGCTAAAGTTCCAGGCCTACGTACAAAAGTTGGTACATATGCGGCCGCATTATTCCTATTAAAAGATACATTTAAAGAAGAAGTCGAAAACGCAGATGTGTTTGAAAAAGAATTTGTTAAGTATTTAAAAGAAAATAACGTAGAATTAGATGGCGAAATATCAGAGGAAGTTGTCGGATTTGGTGAAATACTACCTAAAGGTGAGTATGTTCTCAAACAAGATATCCTAAATAAAGAAGAAGAAGAATTAACTGCTAAGGCAGGTGATAAAGTTATTGCCTTCGAAGATGAGGCACCTATTGATACAGTTTTAGGTGTTGATATTTTTGCAGTTATACATGAAAAAACAAAAGAGAAAATATATGTTTCTCTAGAGGATTTAAAAAGTGCCTAAGTACGAAGAAGTCGACCCATATACTGGTCTTAAAATAGAAGACGCACCAACGAATGCTACGGGTGCAGCTGTTGCTGGAACAGGCGATGATAGTTCAGTTGTAGTTGTCAAAAAGAAAAAGAAAGACAACAAGATGTTTCTTGACGCAAGAACAAAGGCATACAAAACACATAGAGAAAGATTAAAGATAAGAAGAGAAAAAAGATTAGAAGCTTTAAAAAAATCTTCTATCAAAGAAAGTATATTATCTCAAATTAACGAATTCGACAGAGAATCAGATTTAGTCGAAAACAATATTGATATGCTAAGACAGATCGTTAAAAAAAAACAAAACAGACCGATCAAGTTTAGTAACGGCCAAATGAAAGTTGATCTAATGACAGCATCAGCAATCGTTGGTGTATATGATAAAGTTAATAAGTCTAATCAGGCAAAAATTGAGCGTATGGTAAACGGTGATAAAAGTCAATTCTTGAAGATGCAGTCAGCCGCTTTTAAATTGGCAAAATAGTAGCCATAAATTCCCTAAATACTAACTCAATGCCTAGGTTTATATTAACAATAAACATTAAGGAGAAAAAATATGATTAATTGGATTAAAGGAAGAGTATCAGAAATGTCTTCATGGTCAGGTGCAAGTTTAATAGCACTTGGTATGTTGATCGTTCTTGGAGGCCCTTTCGTAAAAATAGCAGCTTATGCGGCAATCGCTTGGGGTGCATGGTCTATCATTAAGAAAGACTAATCATATCATTAAAGAGAAATAATGTTTAAATTATACGGCATATTATTAATTATCGGTATCGTAGGTGCAATAGGTTTTGGTGCGAAATATTACTACGATACCACCCAAAACAAAATCGCAGTCTTACAAGACAGTAATGCAAAATTAGAACTTGTTGCTGAGACTAATCAAAACACAATCAATCAATTACAAGAAGACAACGCAAAGATGAATCAGTTATCTAGTGAGTTGCAAAACGACTTAGCAGAGGCAACTAAGTATAAGGACGAATTGATTAATAAATTACAAAAACACGATCTGACTAGATTATCTTTAAAGAAACCTGGTCTAATCGAAAAAAGGATAAACAATGGAACTAAGAAACTTTTTGAAAGTTTTGAGTCTCTTACTGGTAACACTACTACTGAGTAATTGTAGTACGTTTCAACTACCTGCAAAAACAGTTGTAAAGACTGAATATGTTGAGAAAGTAATCCCTTTACAACCTCATCCTAAACCCCTTAATATGCAAAATGTTGAATGGTATGTGGTAACAGAGGCAAACTTCGAGGAATTTATTACTAAATACAAGAAAGAACACGGCGAAGAATGGGTATTCTATGCGATATCTGTCAGAGGATATGAGGCAATGGCTCTTAATATGGCAGACATACAGAGATATCTAGAACAAAATCAAAAGTTGGTTTTATATTATGAAAAAGCAGTATCACCAAACGGTGAGAAAGAGAGTAAAGAAGATGGCAAAGAAGAGTAAATTTAATGGATTGATGTCAAGTCAATTTAAAAGACCTAATAAGTGGAGACTTACTAAGGCTTTAACTTTTAAAACTGATTTATTTGAAGCCGAAATAGAATTATTTAAGAAACATAAAGTTGATCTTAAATGGTCATCTGACTCAAAAGCAACTGTTAAAGATACATTAACTGTACCTAAAGGTTATATTACAGATATGGCTTCTGTACCAAGAGCAGCTTGGGCATTCATTGCACCATTTGATGTTGCAAGAGCAGCCATCTGTCATGACGTAATGTATGAAAAAATAAACGCCGTAAGAAAAAAAGTTACAAAATCAGAATTCAGTAAAATGAGAGCAATTGCAGATACAGTATTCCTACATGGTATGGAAGCTGCAGAACCTAAAGTAGCAAGTTGGAAGAAATGGTCATCTTACTATGCAGTAAGAATGTTTGGTCGGTTTGCAATTAAAAGCTCAGCACAAAGGAAATGGTAGGAGTATAAAATGAAAAACTATTTTATTTCAACAAACGCATCTTGTTATGATGATTTTTTAAAGTATTATTTAAATAGAGAATTTTTAAAACAAATGTCAGTTGATAATCTCTCTGACTCAAAATATAACAATATTCATGCTCCTTTTGGAAAACAAGTTGTTACTGCACCATATAAAAAATATGAACTATCAGATAATACTGAGTTTAAATATCCATTTAACAGTTACACTAAAGCAGAAATAAATGGTTTTTCAGATAGTGCTGCATTTATGGCAGACATTGCTACAAAACAACGTTTTATTTCATTTGGTATACCGAATACAACAACAAACCAATTGAGACCAAATTGGACAGCAGGTGATTTAGGTCTAGTAAATTGGTCTGCATCTGAAACTTTTGGAGCTCTATCACACGCTTTTTTAGCTAGAAAAAGACCAGTTCCAACAGTAGAAGTAAAAGGAATTGCTTTTGGTGTTCAAGGTGATGAAGGTTCTACTATCTGGTCACCAAAAGGCGATACTGCTCTGTACAATACTATTAGAGATGCAAGTACAGATAACAAATTTATATTTGTAGATTTCAACAATGTATATTCAAGACACTTTGATACATATTGGTCTAGAATAGAAGCATGTAATACAGGTTGGAATGATACTACAAAAGCAGAAAACAAAGATCAAACAAGAATGTTAATGGGTTGTTCTATGTACACAGCAGAGGATTTAGAATCAGATGGTTCAATTACTACAAATACAATTAAAAACTATCCTTTAGGTTATCCTACTTACGTAGATGGTGTTAAAAATGATAGAGCACATGTTTTAGAAATAGATAAACTTTTAGATAAAGACTCTAAAACAATGACAGACTTAGCAACTTTTATGGGCATAACAGTAAGTGATGATGCAACAAATGTTATTGATACTTTCTTAGACGATATTAAATAATGTTTAGTCTCTGGTTTTTTATTTTAAAAGCATCGGCTTCAGCAATCTTAGGTCAATCTACAAATGCATGGTTTAAAAAGACTAAATTTGGTGTATGGTTTTATGCAAAAGTAGAAAGAACTCTTAATTGGGCTGCAAAAAGATATGACTTTGAAATTGCAACAAAAGAAGAAAGAGCAATGAAAAAGTATCCTTATCTTATGAAAAGAATAGATTCGTTAGAAAAAGAGATCAAAAAACTAAAAAAATAACCTTGACAATCATGTCACAATCTGGTATTATAAAGAAAATGAAAAACTTAATTTTAATAATATTAGCTGGATTAGTTATACTACTAATAACTGGCTGTAACCAAGTACCCAAAAAATTAGAAGGTAGTAAACTAATGGCAATGGACAATTTTTGGAAGATACTAGGTGGTGAAAAGACTGTTGAAGAGGTTAAAAGCGAATCTGAAAAACAATAAATAGCTAGAGAAACAGAGGGAAGAGAATGGCCGATAAACTAGCTACAGATGTCGAAATCCTTAAAAGAGAAGTCGCTGACATGAAGTTAATTCATGGAAGATTAGATAACGCAATCATAAAAATTACAGATGTATCAAATTCTATTAATAGAATGTTGGCAGTACACGAAGAAAAATTAGCAAGTCAAGAAGAAGCAATTAATAGAGTAGATCATGACACACTTGAAAGAAAACAAGACTTTCAAAAAGACGTTGAAATTATTCATCAAAGAATAAATGGCACTAAAAACGAATTATCTGAAATGATGTCTAGACAACACGAAGAACAATCAGTAGCAATTAATTCTATAAAAACTGATTTAAAACAAAGAGTTGGCGTATTAGAAAGATGGCGTTGGATATTAATTGGTGGTGCAATAGTTATTGGTTTTGCATTGCACAAAATGATGAATTTTAATATTAGTATTACATAAAAACCTCTTGACAACTCTACCTGATTTGTATATAATGACCCAATGGATTATCTTGAACAAAAGTACATACTATTACTATCCCCACAATTAAGTTTATTTAAAAAGAAGTCAAACTCTCTTTTTAATTTTAGATGCCCCTATTGTGGCGACTCCCAAAAACATAAGACAAAGGCAAGAGGATATATTTTTCCTAAAGGAAACTCTTATATCTATAAATGTCATAATTGTAGTGTATCAACTTCAGCAGTTAGACTAATCAAACATGTTGATGAAAAATTATATAATGAGTTTGTAACAGAAAAATACAGAGAAGATAAAACACATGCAGATGTTAAAGAAAGTCCAGCAGAAAAATTATCCACAACTTTAAAACAAATGTTTAGAGATAGCAACTCTAAGTTGCGTAGTCTAAAAAAAGTTTCTCAACTAGAAGATAATCATCCAGCGAGACAATTTGTCTTGTCAAGAAACATACCTTTTAACAAACATTATAAAATATTTTATACTCCACAGTTTTATAAGTGGGTAAATACGGTTGTCGAAAATAAGTTTTCATCTATTCAAAAAGATCACCCAAGACTTATAATTCCTTTTTATACAAAGGAGGGTGATATGTTTGCCTTTCAAGGCAGAGCATTGAATGATGAAAGCCCAAAGTATATAACTATTAAAGTGGATAACGATAAAGAAAAGATTTACGGACTAGACGATGTTGATTGGTCTAAAAGAGTTTATGTTGTTGAAGGTCCTATTGATAGTTTGTTCTTAGATAATTGTATTGCGACAGCACAATCCGATTTAAGAGTTGGTGGTGATGATGTTGTTTTGATACCAGATAATGAGCCAAGAAATAATGAAGTGGTGAAACAAATAAAAACATATATAGATGGTAGTTTTAATGTTGTCATTTGGCCGAGTGATATAAAAGAAAAAGACATTAATGAAATGATTCTATCAGGTAAAACTGAAAGAGACATAAAAGATATTATTGCTCGTAATACTTTTAATGGTTTACTTGCAAAAACAAAACTGAGCGAATGGAAAAAGGTTTAATAAATGACACAATACATGGGCGTAAAAATTGATGAAACAAGAGACAAACTATTATCAGACCAAGCAAACAAATTATTAAAAGATTATTACTGTCAAGACGGTGAGAACTCACCACAACAAGCATTTGCTAGAGCATCTAAAGCTTATTCATATGGCAATACAAAATTAGCACAAAGAATATATGATTACGCATCTAAGGGTTGGTTTATGTTTGCATCGCCAGTATTATCAAACGCACCCCTTAACAATAAAAAAATTAAAGCATTACCTATTTCTTGTTTCTTATCTTACGTACCAGATAGTTTAGAAGGTCTTATAGATCACACAGCAGAATTAAGATGGTTATCTGTCAAAGGTGGTGGAGTTGGTGGACATTGGTCAGCAGTAAGATCAGTATCAGATATTGCCCCAGGCCCAATACCATTTTTACATACAGTAGATGCTGATATGATTGCATACAGACAAGGTAAAACACGTAAAGGTTCTTATGCAGCTTACATGGATGTATCACACCCAGATATCGAAGAGTTTTTAACTGTAAGAATACCAACTGGTGATGTTGGTCGTAAGTGTTTAAACTTACACAATGCAGTAAATGTTACAGATGAATTTATGCAATCTGTAAAACAAGGAAAAGAATGGCATCTAAGAGACCCTAACGATGGTACAATTAGAGAAACAATGCCTGCAAGAAAACTTTGGGAAAAAATTCTAGAAGTAAGATTTAGAACAGGTGAACCATATGTAAATTTTATTGATACTGCTAATAAACATTTACCAGAAACACAAAAGAAGTTAGGATTAAAAATACATGGGTCAAATCTATGTAATGAAATTCATTTAGCAACAAGTGAAGAAAGAACAGCAGTTTGTTGTTTATCATCTTTAAATTTAGAAAAGTACGATGATTGGAAAGATACAACTATTGTAAGAGACTTAATTCGTTTCTTAGATAATGTATTACAATTTTTTATTGACCATGCACCAGATGATTTGTCAAAGGCAAAATTTTCAGCAACTCAAGAAAGATCATTAGGTCTTGGTGCAATGGGTTATCATTCATACTTACAGAAACATAGAATACCATTTGAAAAATCAGATGATATTAATGAAGAAATTTTTGAACACATTAATACTGAAGCTGGATTAGAGACTTTACTTCTAGGAAAAGAAAGAGGTGAGGCACCAGACATGAAAGGTACAGGTAGAAGAAACGCACACTTACTAGCAATAGCACCTAATGCTAATTCATCTATGATTGTGTCAACAAGTCCTAGTATTGAACCACATAAAGCAAATGCATATACGCATAGAACAAGAGCAGGTTCACATCTAATAAAGAATAAATATCTGGCCGAAGTTTTAGATAGTTACGATATGAATAGACCAGAGGTGTGGACAGGTATAATTACTAAGGGTGGTTCTGTACAACATTTACAGTTTCTATCAGAGTTAGAAAAAGAAGTATTTAAAACTGCGGTTGAGATAGACCAAGTTAAGTTAGTGGAACTTGGTGGTCAAAGACAAAAGCATTTGTGTCAAGGACAATCTTTGAATGTATTTTTTCCAGCAGGTGCTTCGAAGAAATACTTAACAAAGACTCATATTAAAGCATGGGAAACAGAATGTAAAGGCTTATATTATTCAAGAACTGAGGTATCTAACAGAGCTGAAGATGTAAGTCAAAAAGTTGAATTAAATAAATTAAAAGACTATCAAGATATAAAAAAAGAAGAAGACGATTGTATTAATTGTCAAGGATAAGGGGATAACAAATGGACGTACAAATCTATACGACACCAACCTGTGGTTATTGCGTACAGGCAAAGAATTGGTTTAATGAACATGGAATAGACTATGTTGAACATCAACTAGGAACGGATGCTGAAAAATTAGAGTTTTATCAAAGGGTAAATGATACGCAAGAACAATTACAGAGAAGTGAATCTGCAAAACAAGATGTAAGATTAGTAGCGTCTGTACCACAGATTTTTGTTAATGGTGAACGTATTGGTGGATATGCTGGATTGTTAGAAAATTCAGAAAAGATTTTAAAAAGAAGAGGTGGTAGTTTAACTAGATTTAGTGAAGCATATAAACCTTTTTATTTTCCTTGGGCGGTTGATATGGTAACTAAACATGAAAAGATACATTGGATTGAAGACGAGGTAGACTTATCAGAGGATGTAACAGATTGGAAAAGTGGAAGAACAACTGAAGCTGAAAAAGATTTTATTACAAACGTTTTAAGATTATTTACTCAATCAGATGTTGCAGTAGGACAAAACTATTACGATCAATTTATTCCTAAATTTAAAAACAACGAAGTAAGAAATATGCTTGGTTCTTTTGCAAGTAGAGAAGGTATACACCAAAGAGCATATGCATTATTAAATGAAACACTAGGTCTACCAGATGAAGAGTTTCATGCTTTCTTAGAATACAAAGAGATGGCAGATAAGGTAGATTATATGATGAGTTCAGATGTAACTACTAAAAAAGGTTTAGGACTTGCACTAGCAAAATCTGTATTTAATGAAGGTGTATCTTTATTTGCATCGTTTATCATGCTCTTAAACTTTCAAAGATTTGGTAAGATGAAAGGTTGTGGTAAGATTGTTGAATGGTCTGTAAGAGACGAGTCAATGCACGTAGAAGGTATTGCACACCTATTCAGAGCATACTGTTCAGAAAATGCTAGAATTGTTGATAACGATTTTAAAAAGAAAATATATGAAATGTCAACTAAGATTGTAGAACTAGAAGATAAGTTTATTGACTTAGCATATAAAAAAGGTGACATAGAAGGTCTTCCTAAAAAAGATGTAAAAGAATATATAAGATACATAGCAGATAGAAGACTTTTACAACTAGGTTTAAAAACAAACTTTAAAGTAAAAGAGAATCCTATACCATGGTTGGAATGGGTTCTAAATGCAGCTGACCATACTAACTTTTTTGAAAACAGAGTTACAGAATACGAAGTTGCTGGAATGAGTGGTGATTGGGATGATGCATATGCAGACGACAAACCAGAGGCAGTAGTTAATGGCTAAAAAAACTATATTGTGTAATCATTGTGATGCAAGTTATACCGTTTCTTATGAAATGGATGATGACTTCTATACACCAAAGTATTGCCCATTCTGTGGTGAAGAGATTACTGATTTAGATTACAATATAGATGAGGACGAGGAAGAGGACTAGCTTATGAACTTTGTAGCAAACTTACCACATATTAAATGTTATGTAAGAAGAGAATACTTACGAGACTTAAAAGATGGTCATGGTGAGTTTGTTGAAGCAACTATCATTGCAGTAAAATCAATTCAAGGACGAGCACTATACTTTGAGGCGTATCTACCAGAGTATGGTGCTTGTTTTGATAAGTTTCCATTGTCAGCATTTGTTTGGAAAACAGATGTTATAGAAAGTGAACAATTACCTTTAGATGTATTAGAGTTATGGGATGCATTTAGTTATGAGATTCAAGTTTGGAAGAAAGTATTACTAGCAAATTGTGATGTTGATATTATGTTAAAGGGTGGTGGTAGAATGAAAGGCGAGTATCTATTCTCTATTGATAGTTGCCATAGTGATTTAAATACAACTAATTTAAATCTATCAGAGGTACCAGAAGAACATAAACAATTTAATTTTGGTAAGTTAGATAATGGTCAATTCTTTGCACAGCCAAACAATAGAATGTTATGGTACGAACAATCAAGTACACCAGCAGAATTAAAGATACCAGATTTCAAAGTATCAACTAGATACTTTACATGTGAACAAGAAAGAAAGTGGGCATTCGGCGATGACGATAACTACTTCTATAAAGAAAAGGAGCGTGATGAAAGCGATAGTATGGAGTAAACCTAATTGTGGTTATTGTGTTAAATCAAAATCACTATTAAAGAATAAAGGAATTGAATACGAAGAAAAAAATATTGCAGAAGGTCATGACATACAAGAAATGTTAACATTAGTACCTAACGCAAGAACAATGCCACAAATATGGATAGACGATAAACATATTGGTGGATACGATCAATTAGAATTATTTTTAAAAAAAGTTGAACAAGCAAATATGCAATCTGATAATATTGAAATAAACAAGGTATTAATATGAGACCTCAATCAGCAAAAGCAAAAGGACGAAGACTGCAACAATGGACTAGAGATCAACTAATCGAGCATTTAATGATTAGTGATGAAGATGTTGAATCTAGATCAATGGGTGCAGGTGGTGAAGACTTAATCATGGCAAAAGAAGCTAGACGTAAGTTTCCATATAGTATAGAATGTAAAAATGTTGAAAAAGTAAATGTTTGGGAAGCAATGGAACAAGCAAAAGCAAATGCTAAAAAAGGTGAACCATTAGTTATAATAAAAAGAAATAATTCTAAACCACTTGCAATAGTGGACGCAGAGTTTTTTATTAAACAACACACACCGAAGACACCTGAAGACCTATGACCCATGAGTTTAAACACCCAGATCATTACAAAAAGTTACAAAAAGAAAATAAAGATTTTTTAGAAGAAATTACTAAAGAACAAAAAATACTAGATATAGGTCTTAAACAATCAAGACAAAATAAAAAAGATCGCAAAACAGAATTAGAGAAAGAATGGCCAGACTACACAAAAGAAGAACTAGAACAAGAACAACGTTTGGCTGATATGGCAGAGCAACATAAAATTAAAGATTGAAAATGATTAATATATGTATGGTTAAGTATGGTACGAAAGTACAAGGATTTGAAATTAACAAATTAATTAAAGAATTCCTAACACCTATTATTGAAAACATAAAAGAAGATTTTAAAATTCATATAGCCACAGACAATACAGATATCGATTTAGGAATTAATAATATCAACTTTATTAAATTAACGGAAGATGAAATAAAAGATCATGAACATTGGTCTAAAATATTTTTCTTTAATCCTTACTATATTAATGCTAGTCAAAATGATACAACTGTTGTTATGGATATCGATATGCAATGGCAGAGTGACCCATCACCCGTCATTACATACCCCGTAGAAGACGGTCAATTAGTGTCTATGGACAGATGGTGGAAAGACAATGAAATGCCTATCAGCGGCAATCTATATAAGTTTAAATCACATGATTTTCAGTTTGTACACGAACAATACATAAACAATTTTAAATACATTAGACCTTATTACTATAAGTCAGGTATTGTCGCATACCCAAATCAAGGTGAACAATATTTTGTGTATGATAGTATTTCAAAAAAATCACCATGGTTTAATATAAAGTTACAACCTGCAGAGTGGTGTATGAAGTCTCACCAAACAAATTCAGTTAAACAAAAATTATACGAAAGCAGATTTAGAAAAGCAACAGGTAAAGATTATCACGATCATTACTTTGATGCAATATGGACATACAAGGGAATCAAATGACAAAAGAAGTAGAGGATTGGATTAATGAAGTAATATCTAAACCAAATAAAATTTTTGGTAACCTACCACCATGTCCTTATGCAAGAAAAGCTTGGAAAGATAATAAAGTAAAAGTTACTCATGACAAAGCTGTTCTTATGGAAGATTATGCTAAATTAAAGTCTGGTGAAATAGATTTGATTATGATTATTCAACAAGATGCAAAAATAGATGAACTATATAAACTTAAAGATCATCTAGAAAGTAATTTAGGAAAAGACTTTGTTATATTAGAAGATCACCCAGAGTTAAAAGAAGAAGTTGGTGGTATGAATTTAAATTTTGGTAAACCAGTTTTATTTGTACAGAATAGAGATAAGTTAACTGAGGCTAGAAAGTTTTTAGAAAATACAGATTATTATAAAAATTTTGAAAAGGAATATAAAGATGATATATTGTCGAATTAAATTATCTAATCACAAATATGAATCATATGAAAATTCGTACATTGAAGACAATCCTAATTTAAAACAAATACAAGATATTTACAAAAAGTATTGTAATCATAAAAAGTTTAAATCCGTTCAACCTTTATTTGCAAATGATATTAAAGTACATAAAGTTATGGTATATTATGATGACGGTAAGTTTGTAGCATTTAGTTTATTATATGAACTAGATAAACACAATGTAGAAGCATTACAATTCGCATGGGATTATGAAAACCCAAAATTAAGATTAGGTATTGTAAGTTTAGAAAATGAATGTCATTGGGCAAAGGCAAATG
>MDSV01098133.1_pt1 | contig 16877 bp, 17 predicted proteins | sample 810851 | NCBI WGS metagenome assembly MDSV01 (sample SAMN05326640, study PRJNA326480) | marine metagenome | isolation source: seawater | place: Atlantic Ocean: North East | collected 2012 | reverse complement strand
TTAAGAGGCATTACTATTATTCTCATAGGATGATAAATCCATATGGTATTATCCCAAATACTGAAAATGCACTTTGTCTTCCTGAGTCATAAAACTTTATAAATTGCTTCAACTATTTTTTTGCCTCTAGGCCCAAGTTCCATTTTGTCATGCATCAGGTTAGGTGTATAGCCAAATGATAATGAGGAATCTAAATCTGCAAATCCAAATGACCCTCCTGCACCCCAGTGACCGAAAGCATTTGGATTTGGTCCCATATAGAAAACTGGGCAGTTTAATTCATAACCTAAGGAAAGTTTTATTGGTGAACCTATTATAGGGTCATTTCCATCACTTTCACATTGAAATTCAATAGCCTGGTCTCTAGTTTCTTTACTAATAACTTGATACCCATTATATGAGCCATTATTTCTCAAAATTTCAAATAAATTAGAAATTGATCTTGCATTCCCGTGACCTTGGCCTGACCCTACTTCTCCTGTTCTCCAACCAATAGAATTGAAATCTTCATCTTTAGAAAAACCTTGCATCGATTTTGAAAAAATAGAATTAGGATCTTGCATTCTTTCTTCTAAAAAATCTTGCCTCGAAATTTTTTTATATACTTGAGCAACTCGTGCCATTTCTTTTGGTCTTAACGAAAAATTATAATCTATATTTAATTTATTAGAAATATTTTCTCGATTGAATGTAGAGAGTTTTTTTCCGGTAACCTTTTCTATTAATCCTCCGATTAAATATCCATATGTCATATTAAGATAAACCGGGTTTATACATGGTTCCCAGTTAGGCTTAGTTTTCTCAATAGCGCTAATCATAAGGTCCCAGTTATAAAGGTCTCCATAGTTTAATTTTTTATCTACGTATGTTATAGCACATGTATGGTCGAACAGGTTCCTAACTAAAATTTGGTCCTTATTGAATTTACCAAAATTTTTCCAATATTTAGCTACTGGTTTATTCAGATCAATAGTTTTATTATCTACCAAAATATGACCTAAAGTAGATACAAGTGCTTTAGAAACAGAGAATGTAGAAACTATACTATCATGTTGCCATGGTATTTTAAGATCTCTATCTGCCCAACCTCCCCATATGTCAATTACCTTTCTTCCTTCAATTTGAAGAGCAATTGAACATCCTTCTTCCTCCCCTGAGTGAAGTAAGTCATCTAAAATATCCCTTATAATAAAAAATTTTTTATCAATGTATCCAGTGCTTAATGGTTTTTTCATAAATTAGCTCTTGTCAAATATTGTATTTTTTTATTATTATATGGCTTTATTAATTTCAATTCTAATTTTTATTTTAATTTTTTGTGATATAATGAAAATTTCAAATGATCAATTAAACGATTTTCAGAAAAATGGCTTTATTTTTTTCAAAAACCTTTTTTCAGTAAATGAAGTAAAAAATTTAAAACAAGCTGTCAAGAGGGTTGTAAGTAGGCCTGGTAAAAACGTAACCCCAGAATTTAACTCTGATAAAATTCGGATGGTACATGGCTCTCATGAGTATGATGATACTTTTGCAATTTTATGTAAACACCCAAGAATTATCGAACCAGCAGAGCAAATACTAGATGATAAAATCTATATTCATCAATCAAGGCTTAATTTTAACTATGGTTTTGGAACTGGTGGTTTTTATTGGCATCAGGATTATGCAACCTGGAAAGAAATAGACGGACTCCCTGAACCAAAAGCATTAATGATTGCTATATTTCTTGATGACGTAACCTCAGCTAATGGTCCCTTGATGTTTATACCAGGTTCTCACAAATATGGTGTTATAGATGATTTTGAACCTGTAAAAGATAGTACAGGAAATGTATTAATGAGATTAAGTAGTTCTAAATTATCTGAGCTTTCTATGGATAATGGTATTGAATTAGGAATTGGGACTGCTGGTTCTGTTTTAATTATGCATTGTAATTTAGTTCATGGTTCAACTGAAAACATATCAGCACAAAGCAGAACTCTTTTTTATGCAAATGTTAATGCAGTAAAAAATAAACAGACTACTTTTTCTAGAGAAAGTTATCATGCAGGTAAAGACTTTACTCCGATAGAATGTGTGCATGATAATTCATTATCACAAGTTTAGTTGAATTATTTTTCACCAACTAAAATATAATGTGCGTTTATATTGTTATTTGTTATGTTGTTCTTTTTATCTTTGATTAAATCATTTGCATAGGAATTAAAAGTTGAACCAGTTGGCCAATCGCATAAATTAGCAAGCTTAGCAAGGTCGATTGACCTCATTTTAGAAATAAACGGTTCTGCATTAAAGTGTGTGTCCCAGTCAGGGATTATTCTATCTATAGGCTTTAAATCTCTAAATGGTTTGCCTTCGTTATGTATCATTAAACCGCCTTTGTTTAATATTCTGTAGCATTCCTTAAAAATATTTTGGATTGCTTTGTATGAGGTTTCATGTAAAGTTGCATGTGATACCACTAAATCAAAATAATTATTACTAAAATTTGTTTTTTCTGCGTTTTGTTGGCTAAAGTGTATTTTAACTCCTTCGGCCTCTGCTCGACTATGCGCATACCTTAGCATTGGAGAAGACAAGTCTATAGCGTAGACGCTGGCTTGAGGAAAAGATTCAACCCAAGCAGTAGTAGATTGACCAATTGCGCAACCAACCTCTAATATCTTTAAGGGTTTTTTAAAAGGGTATTTTTTTTTGTACCAATTAGCAACTGATAAACCTAAAAAATCCATCTTGGGTCCAAAAAAACCATTTACATTAATGTATGTTGTCCTTTCATATTCTGCACCCGCAAATATATCATTGTCACATAGTTCACTAAAATAACCCCCAGGTTTTAGATGAATGTCAACGTTGACATAACTTGGGATTTTTAAATTTTTATCCAAAATCAGTGTCCCTAATTTATATTTATTGTTTAAATAAGTTTGAGATTTTTTTATCAGACTAGGCAATTGTTTTTGAACGGTTGGGCCTACAGCTTCACAAGTCCACTCACGCCCTATTCTTTTAAGACTACTCCAGAATTGACCAGAATTTATATTAAGTAATTGCTTTCTTTGTTTAGCAACAGATTTTCTATCAAAATCTGATAATATATCATTACTATCAGGAAAGATATTTTCAAATTTTTTTAAATATTCAGAATTTAATTTCCATAAAAAATCTTGAACAAAAAGCTCACGATTAAAATCATCATGATTTGGAATTGCCATCATTAGGTTAATATTTTGCCCGCCAAGGTTTTTTTTACTCATAAAATATCTTTCAACAAATAACAATAATGATTTATAGTAATTAATTTTTAACTAAATTGTAAAGGTAAATTATGATTGATTTTTATTGTGTTCCAACATCAAATGGGCAAAAAATCGCTATTTTGTTATATGAAATGAATATTAAATTTAATTTGAAAATGGTAATTAGAAAGCCAGGGGACCCTCCTACTAAGGAGTACTTAAAAATTAATCCAGTGGGGAAGTATCCATCAATCATTCATTTTAATCAAGAACTTAAAAAGGAAATTATCGTATTTGAAACTCAAGCAATTGTAATGTATCTTACAAAATTAACTGGTCTTCTTATTCCAGAAAATATTGAAGATTTAAATCAAGCTAATATTTGGTCGAATGCAATAAGTTCAGGTATGACACCTTTGCTAGGTAGTCAATATTTTATTCAATACAGAGCTAAAAACAAACTTGATGAGATTAATGAATGGTTTTTATCTGAGATAAAAAGATATTTAATTGCATTTAATTTGAGGCTTAAGGATAACTCATATTTAGCAGGAAATAAAATAAGTTTTTGTGATATAATTGCTTACCCTGTTTTGCAGAACTCGATTAAAAGATTACCCATAGATTTAAATGAATTTAATTATATTCAATTATGGAATAAAAAATTATCTTTAAGACCTGCTTTTAGAAAGGGAATGGGAATCATACAAAATAACAACTAAATTTTAACTAACCTTTTTCCAATATTATCTCCTTCTAACATACCTATGAAAGCTCTAGGTGTATTCTCGATGCCAATAATCACATCTTCAAAATTTTTAATTTTACCCTCTTTTAACCAGGTAGCTAAAACTTTTATACCTTCGTTGTATTCATTGGTATAATCATGAACTACAAACATTGGTTTTTCATAAGGCCAAGACCAAAATTTTTTATCTTTAGGAACTTGATTATATTCAGAAATAATACCAACCAGACGGTATCTATGACCAGGGTTATGAAGCATAGATATTGCTTCCATGATCTCTCCACCTACATTATCATAATGTACATCAACTCCATTAGGGCAGACTTTTTTTAGTTCATCAAAAATATTTGAATTTTTTTTCTTATAATTTATTCCAACATCAAAACCAAGTTCTTTTGTAATAAATTCGACTTTTTTGTCACTACCACAAATGCCAACAACATAACTTCCGGATTGTTTAGCTATTTGACCAGCAATTGATCCTCCAGCACCTGCGGCAGCTGAAATTACTACTGTTTCATTTTTTTTTGGTTGTAATTCTTTGACCATACAAAAATATGCTGTTAAACCAGCTCTTCCAAGTATACTAGCAAAAGATGACATTGGAACCTCGAGAGAGGAATCACAAATTACTACTCCAGCTGGGTTATGTCGCTTATTTACCCATCCATTTGATACTGGATAGGATTGCCAGCCTAAAATTCCTTCAACAATACTTCCTTCGGGGTAATCTTTATTTTTAGAATCAATTATTTTGCCTAAATTTCCTCCAGCCATCACTTTTCCAATATCTGTAATGGCTCCCTCATCTCTTGAGAGCTCATTAGATTTGTCAGATGGGTTCATTAACATTCGTAAAAAAGGATCTACTGAAAGATATGAAGATTCAATTAAAAACTCATTATTTTTTAATTTTGGTATTTCCTCCTCCTCTAATCTAAAGTTTTTTTCTGAGGGTTTTCCTGAAGGATAAGAGTCCATAACAATTTTAGTATTAATTTTTTTCATAACTATTCCTATTAATTTTTTAAAATACTTCCCTGTAAAAAGTATAATTACATCATTTTTTATAAAATTTATTTAGTTATATGGTTGTATATTTTTCATAAATTAATATATAGTGTTAGTGTCATTTTGTTAATTTTTTTATTTTAATGGAACAAATTTATGGTTGAACTAAGCGATAATGAAAAAGATGAGAATATAGATCTAACTCTAAATTTAGACGTAGAATCTGATATATCTAATAAAGTTAAAGATATCATAAATGAAAAAATTACTCCAATAGTTAGCAGGGATGGCGGGGAAGTCATTTTTCATGGTTTAAAAGATAAACAAGTAGTTTTAGAATTTAAGGGTTCTGCTTTTTCTTTAATTGCAGGTATCCAGAATATGATTTCACATTTTGTCCCAGAAATTGATAGTATTCTTAACTATTTAGATGTTTTGCCAAAGCCTGGGCTAAACACACCTCAAGGTGCTGAAATCCAAAAACTTTTAGACAACGAAATAAATCCAAGTGTAGCTATGCATGGAGGTCATATATCTCTTATTGATGTAAAAGATGATACAGCTTTCATAAGATTGGAGGGTGGTTGCCAGGGTTGTGGAATGGCTGATGTAACTTTAAAAGAAGGAATAGAAGTAACAATAAAAAATGCTATTCCAGCTATCAAACATGTTTTGGATACCACCGACCATGCTGAGGGAAAAAATCCATACTTCCAAGGTTAATTTTATTTTTTAGTCAAAAAATATTGAATTAATCTTTTCATTGTCAAACCTTGTATGATAATTGAGAAAATAACTACACTATATGTCATTGCTATAATAGTTTCTCTTTCTGGTATATCTGGAATAGAAAGTGCTAAGGCTACTGAAATTGCTCCTTTCATTCCACCCCATGTTAATAATGGCACAGCACCTCTAGAAAAATCTTTTTTTAAACCAAGAAGTGTAATGGGTATGCCAACGGATATGAGTCTAGAAAATAAGACTGCAGGAATTGCAATCAAACTAGCTAGTATAGTGTTATAATTAAAACTGATAGCTAAAATTTCAAGGCCAATCAAAAGAAATAAACCTGCATTTAGAATTTCATCTATAATTAACCAAAAAATATTTACATGTTTTCTGGTAATGTCACTCATGCCTTTTTTAAAGCCAAAGTTACCAATTATTATCCCTGCGATTACTACTGCTAATGGTCCAGAAACGTGAGATTCAATTGCTATCAAATAAGTTACCATTACTAAAGCAAGAGTAATCATAATTTCTAATGCAAAGTCATTAATAGATTTGATAGCGATATATGCTAGAAAACCTGAAACTAATCCTAGTAGAATACCGCCAAATACTTCCATTACAAAAAATTTAGTAATGAAAAAAAGATTTAAAGTATTCTCTGTTTGATTGATTTCTGACAATGCAAAAGTGATTATAACGCTAAAAACTACTATACCTACCCCATCGTTAAAAAGACTTTCTCCAGCTATTTTTATTTTAAGTGATTCAGGAACATTTTTCATAGATTTCAGAAGACCTAGGACAGCTACTGGGTCAGTAGGTGATATTAATGCTCCAAAAACTAATGCAAATGGAAATGAAATATTTAATCCAATTAAGTTAATACTATAGTATATAATTACTGCTATTAAGAAAGTTGATAAAATTACTCCTATAGTTGCAAGAGAAAAAATTGCATATTTTCTTTTCAAAAGCTGATGTAAATCAACATGCATAGCTCCAGCAAATAATAGAAAGCATAGTGCACCTTTCATGACGACATCATGAAAATCAATCATTAGAAAAGCTGATCGTGCCGATTTTGCTATTGCAAGGTTTGGAAAAATAAAATCAACAAATATAATACTTAGAGATACAAGTAATGCAACAACTACCAAACCAATACTTGAAGGTAATTTTAATAATTTATGATTGATTAGACCAAAAATCGCTGCAAAAGTAATTAAAATAGATGCTAAAGAGAACAGGTTATTATCATACATAAGGGTTAAGACCAAATTTCTATACAAAATATAAATTTATATTATATGATTATTACAGAAATTAAATTTATTTGAAAAGGATAAATTGATGAAATTTTTGCATTCCATGGTTCGAATTTCTGATATTGATAAGTCAATCGACTTTTATTGTAATAAATTAGGATTAATTGAAAACAGAAGAATTGAAAATACTAGAGGAAAATTCACACTTATTTTTCTAGCTGCACCAGAAGATAAAACTGGTACACAATTAGAGCTGACATATAATTGGGAAAATGAACAATATGATTCTGGAAGAAATTTTGGTCACTTAGCCTTTAGTGTCGAAAATATTTATGAAATTTGTGAAAATTTATTAAGATCTGGAGTAACAATTAACAGACCTCCTAGAGATGGGAGGATGGCATTCATAAAATCACCAGATCAAATTTCTATTGAATTACTACAAAAGGGTGAAGCCTTAACCCCTAAAGAACCATGGGTATCAATGGAAAATAAGGGTAAATGGTAAATTAAGGTAGTTTCGCTATTTGATTGATTAAAAGATCAAAAAATTTATTTTTATCAGCGTCATAAACCCAAAAACAATTTTTTTCTTTATCTGTTACACTCCAAAAGTCAACAGAAGTACACCCTAATGTTAAGATTGAGGATGTTTCTATTGAGACATTAACATTTTTTCCGGTAAAAATATCTTTATCTAATAGATAAGCTATTGTGCAAGGGTCATGTAATGGTCCACCCTCAGTTCCATATTTTTTTTCGTCAAATCGGTTATAGTATTTAAGCATAGAAGCAACTAATTTACCCGATTTATTTCCTATGCTATCGAATTTATCTGTAATTTTCGAATCAGTAATTATTTTATGTGTAACATCTAAAGGCATTACAATAATTGGTTTTCCACAATTAAAAACTATATCTGCAGCATGAGGGTCAACAAAGATATTAAACTCCGCTGAAGGCGTAGTATTACCTCCCTCTCTCATAGCTCCACCCATTAAAATTATTTCAAAAACTTTTTCTAATATTTTTGGGTTTTTACTTATTGCTAGTGCTATATTAGTAAGTGGTCCTGTTGGCACTAGAGTTATTGAATTGTCTTGTGATGATAACAAAGTATCAATTATAAAATCTACTGCATGTTGTTTTTCTATTTGAATTTTAGGTTCAAAAATCGGCGCTCCATCAATGCCCTCTAAACCATGAACATATTCAGCCGTAACAAGCTTCCTTTCAAGAGGTTTGTCACACCCGGCAAAAATTTTAATTGATTTTTGCTCTGCTAATTCTGCTATAATTCTTGCATTTCTCTGGGTTTTGTTAAGTGGAACGTTTCCTGCAACAGTAGTAATCCCTAATATATCTAATTTTTCAGGAGCAGAAAAAGCCAAAAGCATCATTATTGCATCATCTTGTCCTGGATCACAATCTATAATTATTTTTTTTTTATTCATTTATATTTCTCCCAAAAAAAATTCAATTTCTTTTCTAAAAGGTATTGATAAACTAGTTCCCATTTTTGTAACTGAAATTGCAGCAGCTGCGTTAGCAAATTCACAAGAACTTAGTGTGTCATATCCCTCATTTATTCTTGAAACAAGTGCGCCATTGAAAGCGTCTCCTGCACCAGAGGTGTCAACCGCTTTTCCATACTTCATTGCTTGAATATGCTTAATTTTCGTATCTGAAATGTAGGTAAAGCCCTGATCGCCCTTTGTGACTATAACTTCTTTAACTCCTGTTTTTAATAAAATTTTTCCTGCGCTTTCAATATCAGTGTTGTTTTTTATATTTATTCCTGAAAGGACAGATGCTTCATGAACATTTGGAGTAATAATATCACAGAAAGATAATTTTTTTAGAATATGTTTATTAGCTGGTGCAGGGTTAAGAATAGTTGTGATATTATTTTTTCTAGCAACTTGTAAGCTAAAAATAATTATATCAATTGGAAGTTCTAATTGTGTTAGAAAAATAGAGGAATCAATAATTATTTTTTCAGAAAATAAAATTTCTTTTTTTGAAATGTCTGATGAAGCACCTGGATAAACGATTATTGAATTTTCTCCATCACTATCTATAAAAATACCTGCAGTACCTGTAGCTGTGTCTTTAGAAATAAACACATTATCAGTATTTATTTTTTCTTTTGATAACAACTCTATCGCTTCTCGGCCATAATCATCATTGCCAACTTTGGTTATAAAATTAACATCTGAACCTGAACGTTTAGCCGCAATTGCTTGATTTGTTCCCTTGCCGCCTGGGTTAAAACTAATATTATTACCAATAACTGTTTCACCGTTATTTGGAAGTCTATTTGCATAAAATGCTAGATCTTTTACAAATATTCCAAGGATAGATAGATAGGTAGAAGACATTTGTTTGTTTAATTGTTAAAATATAAATATAGTAGAAATTTAAAAAATATTTAAATTAATTTTATAAGATAATAGATTCTATTATTAGGAAAGTAAATGAATTCATCAATTGAAAAACCTATAAAAAATAAAAAAGAAACTTTTCCTAAGTGGGGAAGTGATGTTATAGCTCAGTCAATCAGAGAAACCAATGTGCCATATATCACAATAAATCCTGGCGCAAGTTTTAGGGGTTTACATGATAGTATCGTGAATTATCTTGGCAATGAATCGCCTAAAATAATTTTATGTTTGCATGAAGAACATGCTGTTTCAATTGCGCATGGGTACGCAAAGGTAGCTGAGAAACCGCTAGCTACAATTCTTCATAGCAATGTCGGTCTTATGCATGGATCAATGTCTATATTTAATGCTTTTTGTGATAGGGTCCCAATACTCATTTTTGGAGCAACAGGTCCTATTGATGCTATACAGAGAAGGCCTTGGATAGATTGGGTACATACGTCACAAGATCAGGCAGGTTTGATAAGAAATTTTATAAAATGGGATAACCAACCTGGATCAGTTGAAGCTAGTATAGAGGCAATTTATCGTGCTTCAAATATAGCTCAAACATTTCCTAAAGGACCAGTTTATGTTTGTTTTGATGTTTCAATTCAAGAACAAAAAGTGCAAAAATCTATTTCTATTCCAGATTATTCAAGATTTGAAAGTATTGGAGAGCAATATCCGGGTGAAAACGATATTAGTAAAACTATAGAAGTTTTAAGCAATGCGAAAAATCCTATTATTTTTTGTGGTCGAGTTTCAAAAGATAATCAAGGTTGGAAAAATAGAATTATATTAGCTGAAAAACTTCAATCAATAGTTTTTACTGACAGAAAATTAGGGTCAGCTTTTCCAACTAATCATTACCTGCATCCATTTCCTCCTGTTCAAGTTTTATCTGATGAAGAAATTCAACTTATAAAAAAAAGTGATGTGATCTTGAGTTTAGATTGGGTCGATCTTGCGGGAACTTTAAAACAAGTATGGAAAGAGAATATAAAAGCAAAAATAATAAATGTTTCAATTGATAATTATGTTCATAATGGTTGGAGTATGGACCATCAAGGGTTTCCTCCTTCAGATATTCGAGTATTATCTCAACCAGATTTAATGGTGAGCGCTTTAATTAGTAGAATAAAAGCAAAAAAAATACCAAATAAAAAATATAAGACACAATATAAATTAAAAATAAAAAAAATTGATAAAAAATTATTATCTTTAACAGATATAGCATTAACTCTAAAAAAAAATTTAGTTTGTGAAGATGTTTCTTTCTTAAGGCTTCCTGGTGGTTGGCCGTTTTCTGAATGGAATTTTTTACACCCATTAGATTTTTTAGGTTATGATGGGGGTGGTGGAATAGGCTCTGGTCCAGGAATGTCTGTAGGATCAGCGTTAGCTTTAAGGGATTTATTTCCAAAAAGAATTCCTATTTCTGTAATTGGTGACGGAGATTATTTAATGGGAGTGAATGCTTTATGGACGGCAGCACATTATCAAATACCAATATTAATTATAATAGCGAATAATCAATCATATTTTAATGATGAAATGCATCAAGATAGAGTTGCTAAGTTAAGAGGAAGATTGCGAGAAAATAGATGGATTGGGCAAAAAATAATTAATCCTGAGATTGATTTATCACAACTAGCAATCTCTCAAGGTGTTAAAAGTTTTGGTCAAATTAAAAATCTAAACCAACTAGAAGATACAATTCCACAATCAATAAATTTAGTAAAAACAGGTTCATCTGTTGTCCTTGACGTTAAAGTAGGTCCAAGAGAAGCGTTAGTAATCCCAAAAAATAAATAAATTTAGAAAATGATTTTAAATAATAAAAATATTTTAATAACAGGTGCGACTTCAGGGATTGGCAAACAAACGGCTATTTCTTTGGCAAAAAAAGGTGCAAATATAATTATTATTGGAAGAGATTCAGAAAAAGCAAAAAAAATATATAAGATAATTGATTCTTCTTATCCTACCAATAAGGGTAAATTTTTCTATGCGGACTTATCATTACAACGTGACATTTTTAAAGTTTATAAAAAAATTGAAGCTAATTATAAAAAAATTGATATCTTAATTAACAACGCTGGAGCCATATTTTCTAAAAGACAAATTACAAATGAAGGAATTGAAAAAACTTTTGCTCTTAATCATATGAGTTATTTTTCTTTATCAAACTTATTTTTAAGAATAATGGAATCAGAATCTAGAATTATAAATGTTGCAAGTGGGGCTCACTTAAATGCAACTATTAATTTTGATGATTTATATCGTTCTAAGAATTACTCATTCGGTTGGGGTGCGTATGCTCAATCAAAATTATGTAATATTTTGTTTTCTTATTTTTTGTCAAAAAAAATTTATTCAAAGAATATATCAGTAAACTGTTTGCACCCTGGTTTAGTTAATAGTAATTTTGGGGATAATAATTCTTTTTTGTTTAGTAATGTATTTAAACTAATTAAAAACTTTTATGGTATAAGTGAACAAAAAGGTTCTGAAACTATTATTTATCTTGCATCAGATTCAAAATTCTCAAATAATACTGGTTCTTATTATGTTAAAAAAATAAAAAGTAGATCATCTTTAATATCATTTGAAGAAAGTTATCAAAAAAAATTGTGGAGTATATCTGAAAAGATATTTCAGAAGTATTGTAAGGAATGATGCAAGAGCATTTAAAAAAATCTTTGTATGTGGCTCCTATGATGGGAAAAACTGATTCTCATTTTAGGTATTTAGCTCGTTTAATTAGTAAACAAGTTCATTTATACTCAGAAATGATCACAACTGGAGCTATATTGTATGGAGATGCTGAAAAGATACTTTCTTACAATCAAGAAGAAAACCCTCTTTCATTGCAATTAGGTGGCAGCGATCCAATTGCTTTAAAAGATTGTGTGCTTATTGCTAAAGAAAAAAAATATGATGAGGTGAATTTAAATGTTGGGTGTCCCTCTAATAGGGTCCAAAAAGGTAATTTTGGCGCTTGCTTAATGGAGCAGCCAAAAGTTGTTGCAGAGTGTGTAAAAATGATGTCTGGTTTAGGTATTCCAATAACAGTAAAGTGTAGAATTGGAACTGATATTCTAAATTCATATGGTGATTTAAGTAATTTTATAAAAATAGTTAGTGATCAAGGAGGATGTGAAACATTTATTATTCATGCAAGGATTGCTAATCTTAATGGTTTTACGCCTAAACAAAATAGGGAGATTCCCCCTCTAAAGTACTATCTTGTTCATGATATAAAAAAAGAATTTCCAAAAAATAAAATTATAATTAATGGAGGAATAGATAGTATTGAAGGTATTAGGCAACAATTAAATCATGTTGATGGTGTTATGGTTGGAAGATCTGCGTATAGCAATCCTTGGTTATTGTCTGAATTTGATAACATAATATCGGTAGGTTCTAACCAAGCAAAAACCAGATATGACGTTAGCTTGCTATATTTAGATTATGTTAAGAAAAAACATGAGGAAGGAGTATCCTTATATAAAACTATGCGACATTTATTAGGTCTGTATAGAGGTATAAAAGGTGGAAAAAAAATGAGAAGATATATCAGTGAAAATATTTCTAATCCAAATATAGCAAAATATATGTTTAGTGATATTCAAAATTTTTTCTAAAAAATTAATTCTAGATATATTTTTTTACAGTTTCTAAATCAATTACATCAGAATATTTTTGATTAAGATCAAATAGACTTGCATCATGAGGGGAAATGGCTCTATCACCTACACAATCAGAAACTACTATGGGTATAAAATTATATGAGCATGCATCAACTGCTGTTGCTCTGACACATCCACTGGTAGTACATCCACAAATAATTAGGGTGTCTATATTATGTTTAATTAACCACTTTAAAAAAATAGTTGAATGAAAAGCAGATGCATCTGTTTTATCAATTATAGCTTCATTATTAAGAGGTTCTAGTTCAGGAACAATAAAACTTAATGGATTAGATAATGTTAAAGTTTTTAGTTTAGGTGCTTTTTTTGCAAAAATTCCAGAACCAGTATCATTTTCTGGGTATATAATTCTAGTGAAAGATATAGGAATTTTTTTCTTTCTAGAAAATTCCAAAAGGTCTTTAGTTTTTTTAATTGCTTGAGGTATGTTACCACCTCCAAAAATATTTGGATCATTAAACCCATTTACAAAGTCGATAATGACTAGTGCGGGTGATTTTCCAAAGCCAAGTTTGTTTCCTAAACCTTGTTTTATGTATATTTCAAGATCTTCATTCATTTTTTTTCCTTAAACTGGATATTTTTAAATTATAACTTATAATATACTAATGTATATCACTAAAAAAATATGAGAATTCAATGATTAATTTAGACAGAACAGCAGATGAAATATCAAGGGAAAGCTTTGTTTTATCTTTAAAAAAACATATTAATATTGAACTTGGTCCCAAAATTAAGAAAGTTTACGATTATAAATTAATACCAAAATTTAAAAAAAATTATAACCGAATGCCTAATAAGAGGGCAGAAATAAGAAAAGAAATGATAAAATTTAATGAGTTTAATGTTTGGGGTTCTTTATGGAATTCTAGTCAAGAACTAATGTGGGAAACTATTGGTGATGAGATATTTAGGCAGCTCCCCCTTTTAAACTCTAGGGCAAAAATAAAAAACCCATTAGGTTCATTGAAAGTAAATAATGATTTTAATTTACCAAAGTACGTAACATATGTTGATATTCATGGTATGCCTGGAGGATATAAGCTTAACCTTAGTAATGATGATATAAGTGCTGGCTTATACTGTGAAGGGGCGCATCGAATTTATAGCAAGGGACAGGGTGTTGCTATGGGTGGATTTAAAGTTATGGATTACTTAATTAAAAAACTAAAAGAAAAATATAAGTTTTATAAACCAAAAAGAATATTAGATATTGGCTGTAATATAGGAAGAACTTCAATTGCTGTAAAAAATATTTTTCCTAATGCTGAAGTCTTTGGAATTGATGTCAGTCCTGGAGTAATTAAATATGCTCATGCGAGAGCTGAACATCTAGGTTCTGAGATTAATTTTGCTGTTCAAAATGGTGAAAGCACAGAATTTAAAGAAAATTTCTTTGACCTAATTATTTCTGGAACTTTACTTCATGAGACATCCTTTAAAGCTATTTATAATATTTTTGCTGAATGTCATAGAATTCTGAAGCCTGGAGGAATAATGTCTCATTTGGAAGTGGGTGTTAGAACTAAAGATATGGGTAATGATTTATATGGTCAGTGGTTTAAAGATTGGAGCACGCATTATAACGCTGAGCCATTCTGGGGTAAATTTCATGATATGGATATGATTAAACCAATGATTGATGGTGGTTTTTTAAAGTCAAAAGTTTGGGAAGAGTATTTAACTACCCCTTCAGGTGGTAAATGGTGGGCATGTGGTGCTCAAAAAAGATAAATTTTTAATTCCAGAGATAATTACTTATGAGAAATTCAAACTCTACGGTGATATGATTGAAAAACCTTTGAATGGAAATAGAACTGATTTCATAGCTAATATCCAAAAAACAGATTTTGTCCATAAACAGAGCGTTAGTGTAATTAATATTAAGTTTTCAGACAAGCCTTTGAGTATTGATGTTTTTGAAAGGCACCAGCACACATCTCAAACTTTTTTTCCTCTAGATGTGGAAAGGTATTTAGTAGTAGTAGCTCCTAACAAATCAAATCTACCAGACTTGGAAAGAATGAAAGCATTTATAATTCCTGGAACAATAGGTATAAACTATTATTTAGGCACTTGGCATAGTCCTTTACAAGTGCTAGATAGAAGTGGAACCTTTGCAATATTAATGTATTTGTTTGAAACGGAATCAGACCAGCAATGGTCAAAAATAGATAAAGTTATTATAAGGGAAGACTAGAATTTTGTTAGTTTTTTCAATTCTATTGAAAAAACCTAATAATTATAGGATTTATTGGTAATATTAATATAATTTAGAATGATGATTGAGTTACTTGAAGTAAATAAATTAACAAAAAACTTTGGCCCTCTCACTGCTGTAGATAATATTTCTTTCAGTGTGAAAAAGGGTGATGTTCTTGGTTTTCTTGGTCCGAATGGTGCAGGTAAATCAACAACTATGAAAATGATAACTGGTTTTCTTACCCCTTCTTCAGGTGCAGCTATAGTGTGCGGAAAAGATATAATTGATGATCCTATAGAAGTTAAAAAAAGTATAGGTTACTTACCTGAGGGCGCTCCACTTTACGGAGATATGACGGCAGGTTCATTTCTAAATTTTGTTGCAGAAATGAGAGGTATTAGTAAACAAAATAGACCTCATGCAATTGAAAATATTATTGAAAAAATAAATTTGAACGAGGTTGTCTTCAGACCGATAGAGACTCTCTCCAAAGGGTTTAAAAGAAGAGTTGGGCTTGCTCAAGCTATGATCCACGATCCTGACTTGCTTATCTTGGACGAACCTACAGATGGTCTTGATCCAAATCAGAAATTTGAGGTACGTCAACTTTTAAGAGATTTATCAAAGAATAAAGCAATAGTCATATCAACTCACATACTAGAAGAGGTGGATGCTGTTTGTAATAGAGCCATGGTGATTGCAAGAGGAAAATTATTAGCAGACTCAACTCCATCAGGTTTAAGAAATAAATTTTCTTCTGATGAAAGTTTAGATAGTATTTTTAGAAAAATTGTATCAGATACCTCCCATGACTAGTATATATTTTATATTTAACGTGAGGTAGCAACTTATTTTTTGACTCCGGTAGCTTATATTTTTCTGGTAATATTTTTGGCTGCCCTTGGTTCATTTACTTTTTTCCTTGGAAGCTTTTTTACACGTGGTCAAGCAGACCTTCAAGTTTTTTTTAGTTTTCATCCATGGGTCTATTTATTCTTAATCCCAGCAATTGGAATGAGATTGTGGTCCGAGGAGCGTAAAACAGGTACAATAGAATTGCTAATGACGCTTCCAGTTTCAGCATTTAAAATAGTAATCGCCAAATTTTTAGCGGCTTGGTTTTTTTCATTTATTGCTTTATTTTTAACTTTTCCTATATGGATTTCAGTAAATATTTTAGGTTCCCCAGATAATGGAGTTATTGCTGCAAGTTATATAGGGAGCTTTTTAATGTCAGGAGCTTTGATTTCTTTAGTTTCTTGCATCTCAGCATCTACAAAAAGTCAGGTAATTGCATTTATACTGAGTGTTTCGATTAGTTTTATATTTTTAATGGCTGGTTTAGATATCATATTAAGTGTTTTTAAAAGCTGGGCCCCTCCGCTTATTATCAATATTATTTCCTCGCTGAGCATATTATCAAATTTCCAACAAATAACTAAAGGTGTCATAGATTTAAGAGAGGTGATATTTTTTATATCTATGATCTTTGGTTTTTTGTTTGTTAATAAATACCTTATTGAATTAAAAAAATCTA
>MDSV01123528.1_pt1 | contig 16879 bp, 15 predicted proteins | sample 810851 | NCBI WGS metagenome assembly MDSV01 (sample SAMN05326640, study PRJNA326480) | marine metagenome | isolation source: seawater | place: Atlantic Ocean: North East | collected 2012 | reverse complement strand
CCAGTTCCATCAGCTCCTGCACCTGACGGCCCAGCGTGATCTCCTGCTGGTGGCTCAGCAGCGGCACTCGACCGATATCGCGCAGATACGAACGCACCAGATCTGCATCAGGCAGAAGGGACAGGGGCGCCATCGATCAATTACGAAACCGACTGGTTTCGTAATTTACCACCGTTGCCGGGATTTCTAACCCCACACCCGATTGGACTCTGCTGGGAAGATTCGCCACAATGATGAGGGTCAATCCGATCACCCGGTGACAAACACGCTTTCTGCACCGCTCGTGACCGCCGCAAGTCTTCTCGTAATCGAGGACGACGACTCAATCCGGGAGACCGTGGACGAAGCCCTCAGAGCCGAAGGCTTTGTGGTGCAATCCTGCGCCAACGGGGCTGAGGCTCTGTCGACCCTCACCAGCTCCAGCCGCGAAGCTGTGGATCTGATCGTTCTCGATCTGATGCTGCCTGGGCTTGGAGGCCTGGATCTCTGCCGCCAGCTGCGCAGCCAGAACAACAACACACCCATCCTGGTGATCAGCGCCAGGGATAGTGAAACCGACCGGGTGCTCGGCCTTGAGGTCGGAGCGGACGATTACCTTGTCAAACCTTTTGGGATCCGCGAACTCGTGGCGCGCTGCCGCGCTTTGCTGCGGCGTTCACAGCCACCGAACGTCGTGGAGGACTGCACCAATGAAATGCAGCGCCACGCCAATCTCTGCCTGTATGCCCAAGAGTGCCGGGTCACACGTGACGAACAAGATCTCAATCTCTCGCCGAAGGAATACCGCATCCTTGAGTTATTCATCAAGAACCCCAAAAGAGTCTGGAGTCGGGATCAGCTGCTTGAGAAGGTCTGGGGCATCGATTTTGTCGGCGACACCAAAACCGTTGACGTGCACATCCGCTGGCTTCGGGAAAAAATCGAAGACCAGCCCTCCTCGCCAAAACACATCCGCACAGTGCGCGGATTCGGATATCGCTTCGGTTAACGACGATGTCAACGGAATGGACGCTTGGACTTGCGACCGGCCTCGTGATCGGGAGTGGCTTGACCTGGCTGATCCAACGCCAACAAAGACGAACTCGCCAAAGGGCTGACGCCCGCGCGAAAGAGCGCAAGCCCCTCAGCACCCCCCAGCTGCTGGCCTGGATCGATGAAGCCACTCAAGGCTGGTTAATCCTGAAACCGGATTTGAGCATCGCCTACATCAACGGCAAGGCCGAACGCCTATTGCGCATCTCCCATCAAACCCTGGTTCGAGGCCAAAGACTCGACGAAGTGCTCCATGTCGACCCAATCAATGAGGCGATTGTGAGCGTGCGTCACCAGCAACGCCCTCAAAGAATCGAATGGGACATGCGTGGCGAGCCGCTCGAGACGATCGTGCTACCTGGATCAGACGAATGGCTCCTGCTCTTGCTGCAGAGTCGTCAGTCCCTAGAGGCCCAACAACAGCAGCAAGAGCGGTGGGTGAGTGATGTCGCCCATGAGCTCAAGACGCCTCTCACCGCCTTAATGCTCGTGAGCGACAGACTCGAAACGGCCGTCGGGGAGGGCGACGCCGTACTGGTTCAACGTTTGCAAAAGGAATTGCGACGCCTGCAACTCCTGGTCGAAGACCTGCTGGAGCTATCGCGGCTGGAGAACAGCCTGCCCATGGACAACGACAGCTATTCGCCGCTGATGCTGAATGAACTGGTGGCCAGTGCCTGGGGCAGCATCCGGCCCCTAGCCGAACAAAGGGGCGTCAGCCTGGCAATCCGGGATCAGATCACGGCACCGCTCCGAGGAGACCAGCCACGACTGCATCGCGCCATCCTCAATCTGCTCGACAATGCACTGCGGTACTCACCCGACTGCAGCCAGGTGGAGGTGGAGATCCAGCCCAGCGGCGGCTGGTGGTTGCTGGCTGTTCGCGACCACGGCCAGGGACTCAGCGAGCCAGACCTCGAAAAAATGTTCCAGAGGTTCTACCGAGGAGATCCCTCCAGGACCCGATCCAATCAAAGCGGCAGCGGGCTGGGTCTAGCGATTGTGCAGCAAATCGCTGTCAACCACGGAGGCAGGGTGCAGGCCCGCAACCACCCCGGTGGTGGCGCCAGCATGGAACTGCTGTTACCTCGAAACACCGACAACGTCTGAAGTGTGGTTCGTCCCGGTCAAGGCCCTTGAGCAACAATCACAAGCCTGAAACAAGTTCTCCGGCTGGAGCCCCCCGCGGCGACCGCCTGCAAAAACTGATCTCTGCCGCCGGGATCTGTTCCAGACGCCATGCAGAGGATTGGATTCGAGCCGGACGCATCAGCATCAATGGCAGGGTGGCTCAGCTAGGGGACCGAGCCGACCCAAGCCAAGACCACATCTGCGTGGATGGGGCACCAATCCCAAGCGCACCCCAACCGAGGCTGTTGCTACTGAACAAGCCCAAAGGGGTCATCAGCAGCTGTCATGACCCGCAAGGACGCCCAATCGTGCTGGACATGCTGCCGATCGAACTCCGTCAAGACGGCCTACACCCCGTCGGCCGTCTTGACGCAGACAGCCGCGGAGCACTGCTGCTCACAAACCAAGGAGAGCTGACCCTTCATCTCACTCACCCCCGCTACTCCCACCCCAAAACGTACCGGGTCTGGGTCCGGGGCAAGCCAAAAGACAGCACCCTGGAGGCATGGCGCCAGGGACTGCCCTTGGATGACCGCATCACCCAGCCCGCAACGGTTCGTGCTCTGGAGCACGAACGTGGAGAGACCTTGCTGGAGGTGGTGTTGCGAGAGGGCCGGAATCGCCAAATCAGGCGGGTCGCGGAACAGCTGGGCCACCCGGTGATCGATCTTCAACGGATTGCAATCGCAACCGTCGCTCTCGGATCCTTGGCGGAGGGTCGCTGGCGCCCTTTAAACAAGGGAGAATGGCGTGCATTGACCAGCACGCCGCGATGAGATTTCCCAGGCTCTGGCCTCGGCGCAGATCGTCCCAGGCGACAAGCGGTTTCACAAGCGAGAGTTCTGATCAGATCACGCCCTTGCAGCAGGCAGGCCAGCTGCTCAAAGAACGGCGGGAACAGCGAGGGCTAAGCATGCGAGACCTCTCACGAGAGGTGCGCATTACCACTCCCGTGCTTGAAGCCCTGGAGAGAGGATGGAGTGATCGCCTGCCCGAAGCCGCTTACCTCGGCGCGATGTTGGCCCAACTGGAGCGCCACCTTGAGCTGGCACCCGACAGCCTGCAAGGGGCCCTCCCCACAACGACGAACAGCAAGCTGCGGGGCAAAACCACTGGCAATAGCCGCTTCACCATCGGCAGTATTGACATCGTCAGCACCTGGCAAGGAAGCGTGGTGTATGGGGTGCTGATGCTGGGGACATTGATGGCGCTGAATCAGCAACAGCGCCACCTGACCCAACGCAACAGTCAGCAACTACAACCGATCGCACCGACGGCGGCTGACCTCCAGATCAGCAACCGCACGCAAGGGAGCGAACCTGGACTGCCTGGGCTGCGACCGCTTGAGGACGCCCTGAGACGCCCACTGGTGCAGTGGTTACCGCCAACGTCAGCCACAAGCAATGATCCTGAGACCATCGCCTCCGAGGATCGCCAGGCCCTCGGCCTACTGCAGCTCAAGCTCAGTCAGCCGAGCACCATCCGTTTTTCCAGTGCGGGTGGAGACCGTAGTGAACTGAAAGGCAGCCAGGGGCAGTTAACCCTGCAACTGCTGGCACCGATCAGTCTGAATCTGCAGCCCCCTCCGCAGCCAGAGGATCAAGTGCTTTGGAATGGTCAGCCTCAACAACCCATTAGCGATCAACCTGGTCGCTATCGCCTACCCCAAAGCGACCCCCGCTCGCCGTAACCCTTGAGGGCGTCTTCTACCGCATGATCCATGGAGGGAAGACGCCAGATCCAGTTACCACCAACCGTGCCGGGGGTGTTGAAGCGCGCAGCATCATCAAGATGCAAGAGATCCTGCAATGGCGTCACCACCAGACCTGCGGGAGAGGCCAGCCCGAGCTCAAGCAGTTGCCAGCCCGGAGCTGTGACCTCTTGACCCACCGCCTGGGCCACCCGCTCCCTGGCGTCAGCATCCAGTCCCTGCCACCAACCAATCGTGGTGGGGTTGTCATGGGTACCGGTATAAACAACCCACTGGTTGCCGTGGATATTGTTCGGAAGGTAGGGGTTGTCTGGATTGCCGTCGAAGGCGAACTGCAGGATCTTCATTCCCGGCAGGTCGAAGCCGTCACGCAGGTTTTCCACATCATCGGTGACCACCCCCAGATCCTCAGCGACCAGGGGCAAGCGGCCATCACCATCAGCTTTCAAACAGCGCAATAAAGCATGGCCCGGTGACGGCTTCCAGACCCCTCGAGCGGCGGTGTCATCGCCACCAGGTACGGCCCAGTACGACGCCAAAGCACGGAAATGATCCAGCCGCAGCAAATCCAGAAGCTGCCACTGACGGCGCAAGCGCTGCCGCCACCATTGGAACCGGGTGAGGCGATGCCGCCACCAGCGATACACCGGAGTGCCCCAGAGCTGACCGGTGGCGGAGAAGTAATCAGGCGGCACACCGCTCTGGGTGGTCAACGTGCCGTCTGCCTCGATCGAGAACAAGCGACGATGACTCCAAACATCGGCACTATCACGGGCGACATAGAAAGGGAGATCGCCGAAAATACGAACTCCAAGCTCATCCGCGAACGCTCGCAGACCTCGCCACTGCTGATCAAGCTGCCACTGGAGCAATCGCTGAGCCTGCAAGGCCCGTTGATGGTCTGCTTTCCAGGCCCGCAGAGCTCTGGCTCGATGTCGAGCAAACGGGCGAGGCCACTCCCACCAGGGCAGGCCCTTGTGCTGCCTGCGCAGCTCCACAAAACAGACATGCTCTTCCAGCCAATCTCCCTGGGCTAAACACCAGCGTTCGAAACAGCGGTGTCGTTCAGAAGACTGTTCCTTCCAGGCCTTCTCCAGCTCCCGCGCGAGAGCCTCGGCCCGCTCATCAGCAAGCTGGCAGTCCAAAGCTTGCAGAGGGCCGGAATCGGCTGATTGTCCAGGCAGAGCGTTCAGGGCCTGCTCTGACAGAAAGCCCTGATCGACCAGATCCTGGCCATCCAGAAACCAAGGGTTGATCGCAAAACTGGACGGGGAGCTGTAGGGGGATCCAGTGCCGTCAGTCGGCGCCAACGGCAACACCTGCCAGACACCGATGCCGTGACGAGACAGAGACTGCAACCAATCACGCGCCGCAGCTCCGAACCCACCACAGACAGGACTTCCCGGTAGGGCAGAGGGGTGCAGCAGAACCCCAATGGCTCCTGCAGGTGCAGGGGCAGTGACCTCTGTAGTGGAAGACAACACCATCGCCAGGATCACGACTTGGGCAACTCGTAGCGCTCGATGATCTTCCGCGCGAAGGCTGGTAGATGGCGACCGTACTGCTTGGGATGGTTCCGCCGTACCCAAAGGGCATTGCGCGTGAAGTGGGAGTCAATTGAAAAGCGTCCGTACTCCAGCCCCTTCGGACCGATGCGCTGCACAACCCAGCCAACGACCTCAGCCAACCACATCGGCAGCTTGATGGCCTTGTCATAGGCATCGATGCCCTGTTGCACTGCCGCCCGCCGATCCCCCCGGCTGGTGACAGGGGCGATATCGAGATCCGCTTCGATTAAATCCAGCAACTCAGCTCCGAGCTGATTGCGCACCACCAGCCATTGGCGGCCAAATTCAGCACCCATGTAGCCCACCACTAAATCAGCCCCAGCATTGGTGTAGTCGAAACAGCTCAGACAGCTCGGAGCAAAGACATCCTTGAGGCGGGGTGTATCGAGACCAAAGAAGGGAACTGTTTCCTGGCGACCGTCCTTGTGGCGGAAGTGAATTCGGAAATCCTGCATGAACTCGTAGTGCACCACCGTGTCCGGGGAAGCACTGGCGCTGTGCAGAAAGGTGTTCAAACCCTCACGGGAGACGTTGTCCACACAGGGCAGACCGAGCACATAGAGCTGTTCCAGCGGCAAGGTGTTCTGCACAGCCCTCAAGGCTTGGATCTGACAGCCAACACCAATGGCCAGCAAGCGACGGATGCCGCTGCCCGGCAACTGCTCAAGCACAGACAGATTGTTGGAGAGGGTCGGTTTATTCACCCGTGCTGCAAGCACCTCTTCAGGCGTGCGGGCCAGAACCGGCATCGGTGTGAAGCGGTCATCAGGGCTCTGCTGGACACAGAGCACGGCATCGACCAGACCACTCTTGAGAGCTTGAACACCAAGGTGGCTGACGATCCCGGTCCACTGCGCACCATCGATTGGCTGACGCATGCGGGCGGTGAGCATGCGCTGCTGCACACCGAAATAAAGCTCATCGTCATTGTCGAGGTCACGACTGCGGCCGTGGTGGCGCTTCTCCATCCCCTCGAAATCCTGATGGAGAAACGCGCAGGCCTGACGCACGTAGGCAACCCAACGTGAATCACAAAGACCACAGTCGCTGCAGAGGTCCTTGGCTGGCCGCACCACATCCCGTGGAATGGGCCTGGCCCGTTCATGGGGAGCGGGGGAAGCAGGGGCTTGCGTCACAGATCGGGCGGGCCTTGACGCTTCCAACGCTAAACAGCTGAAGTTGAGCAAGACTGGGCACCCTTTGAAATCAGCACGGCTGATGGCTGCCCCGGCACAGGAACAGGACACCCAAAAGGGCAAACAGCGCCGTTGGCTTGGTCAGCATCCCCTGAGGACAGTGCTTCGGATTGCAGCCACACTTGGCAGTGTCTGGGTGGTGGGAACAGCCCTGACAACGCTGTGGCCGAAGGCCGACCGCGTCGCACCGACGCTGCCTTCAGCCGATGACCCCTCCAGCTTGGCGCCCTTCCCCAGCACACCGGTCACGGTGATGGTGGTGGGTGTGGATGCGAATGGCATCAACGATTCGATCAACAGAGCGGCACCGCAAGGGCCAGCCAATGCCGACAGCCTGATGTTGATCCGGGTGCAGCCAGAGAGGCCACTTCAAATTCTTCAGCTTCCAACAGAACTGGGGGTGAACCTGCCGGGGGCCGCCGCGATGCAACCCCTGGCCAGGAGCTACCGCGAGGGTGGTGTGGCGCTGACCGCCGATGTGGTCGCAGACGTGGTCGGACTGAAAGAAGGTGAGCCAAGCCGCTATGTGGTGATGCCTCGCAGGGCACTACGCACCCTCGTGAACGGTCTCGGTGACCTCGACGTGCGTCTCAATCAGACCCTCAGCCACACCGATCAACGCCAGAACTACAGCGTCAATCTGCAGGCCGGACGCCAGACCCTCAATGCAGCCCAGGCTGAGCAACTGGCCCGGTTCCGTCCTGATCCCCTCAAGGACCATGAACGGCGCCTGCGGCAGCAATGGCTGGTTCGTGCCATTCACGATCAGATGCTCCAGCCCAACGCCATTCTCGTCTTGCCTGGATTAGTGAATGATCTCAGCAGCCAGGTGGAGAGCGACATGAACAGCCAGGAGTGGCTGAGCCTCGCCGCAGCAGCTCTGAGCAGCAAACAACCCCCCGTCATCTCCACCTTGCCGCTGGCTCCCAGGGCAGGGGAGCAACCCCTGCGGCAACTCAAAGCCGGGGCCCCCTTCCCACTCTGGCCGCCAAAAAACTAAGGGAATGAAAACAACCCTTCAGCGTCTGAGCTGACGCTGCAACACCGTCACCAAGGCATCCAGGCCCTCATTACCCTGATCGGCCATCCAACCTGACCACGGCAATCCATCCCGGCGCCGTTCGCTCAAGCGCCAGGCACCTCCAATCTGGATCAGGCCGATCAGAGGAACACGGCGGCTTTGACAAAGAGCGAGATAAGCCGGAACCACGCCAGGGATTGCCCCATCAGCCAGAGGTGTTGCCAACAACAAGGTGGGAGCCCGCCAAGCGCCAAGGGCATCGATCCAGCAACTGCCATCAACAGCGACTCGACCGGAATCACCGGCCAACCGCACCAGACGGGGACCATCCCGATGTAGGTCAGCCAAGAACGACTGGGGAGACTCGCCGACTGCAATGGTGCTCAACGGGACCCCAAAGGCTTCTGCGAGGGTTGTGCAGGCCCCGCGCATCAGCAGCTCGGGCAGGGGCCCGGCGCCAATCACCACCATGGACTGATCGAGCATCAGCAGACCTTAACGAGCTTGAACCACCGACCTGTGATGAAGGCCGTCAGGCTCGGCACTACCATCGGGTGACAGCTGTTCTCGTTTGCGGGAGTCGTGACCAGTTTTCTCACTGCAGCCCGTGCAGAGCAGGAGAAGATCCACCAGGACAATCGCCGGCTTCGCCTGTTCAGCGGTACGGCGAATCCGGCTCTCTCCCAGGAGATCTCAGCCTATCTGGGCGTTCCAGACGGCCCGAGGGTTTGCAAGCGCTTCGCCGACGGCGAGCTTTACGTCCAAATTCAAGAATCGATCCGTGGCTGCGACGTTTTCCTGATCCAGCCGACCTGTGCTCCGGTGAACGACCACCTGATGGAGCTGCTGATCATGGTCGATGCCTGCCGTCGGGCCTCAGCACGTCAAATCACAGCGGTGGTGCCGTATTACGGCTATGCGCGAGCCGATCGCAAAACAGCTGGACGCGAATCAATTACGGCCAAACTCACCGCCAACCTCCTAGCCAAATCAGGAGTGGACAGAGTGCTTGCGATGGATCTTCACTCTGCTCAGATCCAGGGTTATTTCGATATCCCTTGCGATCACATCTACGGCTCCCCAGTCCTGGTTGACTACCTCTCCGCCCAGGAGCTTGGCGAGGTGGTGGTGGTGTCACCGGATGTCGGTGGTGTAGCCCGGGCCAGGGCATTCGCCAAACAGATGAACGATGCCCCGCTGGCGATCATCGACAAACGCCGAACTGGTCATAACAAGGCGGAAAGCCTCACCGTGATTGGTGATGTGAAGGACAAGACCGCAATTTTGATCGACGACATGATCGACACAGGCGGCACGATCTGTTCCGGTGCACGTCTGCTTCGCCAGCAGGGTGCCCAGCGAGTGCTGGCCTGCGCAACACACGCTGTCTTCTCCCCGCCAGCCTGTGAGCGCCTCTCCGCGGATGGTTTGTTCGAGCAGGTGGTGGTCACCAACAGCATCCCGATTGCACCCGACCGAACATTCCCCCAGCTCAAGGTTCTCTCGGTAGCCAACATGCTTGGTGAAGCGATCTGGCGCATTCACGAAGAAAGCTCTGTGAGCTCGATGTTCCGCTGAAGTCGTGAAAGCTTTTGCATTTCAGGGCAAGCGGCCCGGGATCGGTCCACAGACCGGGCGACGCATGTTCACTCCTTTCGGTGCAGGGCTCGCCGCGATTCTGAGCTTGGCGATCGCTCAACGGGCAAACGCCGAAGCCGCGCCTCCTCCAGCTTCGACTACCAACCTCAGCCAACTTCCGATCAACGGGCCGCCACCCAGAACGCTGGGGGTGTGGATCACAAACAGTCCGAGTCCTGTTTATTACAGCCATGCACGCATCCGCCAGGCAGTGGAGGAGCTCCAGGCGGCCGGTTTCAACGCGATCTATCCGAATGTCTGGAGCAGGGGCACGACCTTTCACCGCAGTCAATTCGTCCCCGTAGAACCACATCTCGCCGCTGCCGGACTGGAACTGGACCCGATCTGCACCCTCAGTGCAGAAGCCCGCAAACGGGGAATGAAGGTGATCCCCTGGTTTGAATACGGCCTGATGGAGCCCGCCACAGCGGCGGTAGTGCAGGACCATCCCGAATGGGTGCTTGCGAAGGCCAATGGCAACACGATCATGAGAATGCACGGCAAGGAGATGGTCTGGCTCAATCCCGCCCACCCAGAGGTGCGGGAACGCTTCATCGGCTTGGTGGTGGAGGTCCTTAAGCGCTGCCGCATGCATGGCCTCCAGCTCGACGACCATTTCGCCTGGCCGGTGGAACTGGGCTACGACCCCTACACCGTGGCCCTCTATCGGCAGGAAACCGGTGTGGAACCTCCGCGTGATCACACCAACCGCATCTGGATGACCTGGCGACGTCGCAAGCTCACAGGCTTGCTCAGGGAGTTACGCGAGCGCCTCGGCCGTGAAGCCCTGCCAAAACGTATTTCACTGTCACCAGGCCCCTTCCGTTTTGCCTACAACCATTGGTTGCAGGACTGGGAGCTGTGGGCAGTCGGTGAGCTGATCGAAGATCTTGTGGTGCAGAACTATGCCTATTCCCTCAAAGGTTTCGCGAAAGATCTGGATCAACCCGCGCTGCGCAAAGCGCGGCAATGGGGAATGCCTGTGCAGATCGGAGTGCTTGCAGGCTTCGGAAAACGAACGACTCCGATGCCAGTTCTTGCGGAAAAAATGCGTCTCAGCCATGAACGAGGCTACGGAGTGATTTTCTTTTACTGGGAAGGACTTTGGGGTGCACATTCGGGTCGTGAAGGAGCGACCTTCAGGCGCAAAGTCTTCCAGCAGCTTGGAACCACTCCTGGGGAGTCAATCCTCGAGCGATCGAAATGATTCCATCAAAAAACCCCGCTCTAGGGCGGGGCAGGAACGCGACCTAACAATGCGGAGGTTCAGTCGTCGCCGTCTTCCATGGCTGCGCTGTCGCTGTGAGTGGCTGCTGCACCTGTTGGGATCAGACGGATCGCCTTCTTCCCAAGCTTAATTTCGAATTCATCGCCAGGCTCAAGATTGAGCATTGCTGTATAGGCCTTACCGATCAGAAGGTTGCCATTGCCCTGAACGGTGGCCACATAAGAGAGCTTGCGACCACCCTTGCCGATTCCCTTTGTGCCGCTTCCCAGGTCAATGCCCTTGGCATTGAGAAGAGCCTCATAGAAGCTGGTGAAGTTAACCCGTTGACCACCGTCTTTCTTATCAGAAACGTACCCACAGGCCGTGGCCAGATCAGTCTTGGAGACATCACCCAATTCCTTGACTTTGGCCAGCAGTTCAGATCCAGTGAGCATTTCCATTGTTGAAATGAATTACTAGAAACATACACACCCATCACTTAATCAGGCAAGACAGAGATCGTTCAAGAAAGACTTGTCTCAAAACATGAAAGACCATTGAGCAATTGAGTGAGTACAAAAGCCCAACCCATCAGTGAATCGATCAAACTTCTCTTCCTACCAACAGACAGTCTCGATTGCGATTCTCAGGGCAACCAACAACCAAAGGGGAACAGGCCGATTCGGCCTTGAGCAAGCTCTTGCCACCTGCTTGAGCCCCTGAATCGCCCACCATCAGCAGTCGCTGGGCATCCCCGCCATCAACAGAGCCGCCAGACCTGGCCGTGGCAAGCCAGCGAAGCAGCAGAAGCTGTGGAAAAAAGAGGCCTATTTTCGCGTCCAACCAAGCGCAAAAAGCGCCAAAACAGCCCAAAAGCCGATAAACTGTGGAAACCCCATCACCCTGCCGGTCTCCTGACCGGCTTTTTTGTGGAAAAAACAATGGCAGCAGTCGCCTCGAAAAGAGGCCGACAACATTGATGGGTTGAAGAGCTCACAATCAGGCCATCATCATGTCCACCACCTCCCGGGTATTGGCGGACAACTCTGCTGACTCCAGCAGTGCCAGCCCCTCAAGCACCTGACGCTGACGCTCCTTGCTGTAAAAGCGCCAACGGCTAAACACCTTCGCCAGTCGGGATGCCGTGATCGCGTTGCGCTGATCCACTTCGATGATCTGCTGTGCCATGAAGCGATAGCCGCTGCCGTCCGCAGCATGGAAGACCACAGGATTTCCAGCCAGGCCTCCAAGAACCGCCCGCACAGCATTGGGGGCCATCGGATCGAAACGAGGATGGTCGAGCAAGGTCTGAATCCGCTCAAGACCATCGGCTCGTGGAGTGGAAGCCTCCAGGGCGAACCAAGTGTCGAAGATCACAGGACGCTGCTGCCAACGATCGTGAAAACGCTGCAAAGCCTTCTCTCTCTGAACACAATCGAGGGGCTGGAGGACACGAAGGCCATAACGGGCCATGGTCATCGAGGGGCCAGTGACCGCATCTAGCGCCTGATCCCTCACCTGTTGATCACCCGCGGCAGCAAGCCAGCTCCAGATCAAACCAGTGAGCTGCCGTTCACCCTGACCTTCAGGCCAGACCTGATCGAGCTGTGGCCCCATCTTCTCCAACCGGGCCTGCAAAGGAATGGCCAAGGCTGTGCCCAGCTGTTCTCGCAAGGCACAACCGGCCAGATAGAGGTCAAGAGGTTCAGCCACCTCCTGCAGAGCCTCAAGCTCGGCTCCGCCAGGAAAACTCAGCAGAGTGACGAGAACAGCGGGATCCTGCTCACCATCAGCGGCCAGCAGAACCTCCAAGGAGGCCTGCATCTGTTTCTCCAAGGCACTATCAACGGCACCTGCGGCCCGGGCCAAGAGCAAACGCTGCCAGAGCTGTTGGCCTGCATCCCAACGGGCGAAGGGATCGTTGTCATAAGCAAAGAGATGGAACAACTCCTTCATCGACTGATCCGCCTGCCAACGCACTGGTGCGGAGAACTGGCGAAACAGTGACAAGGCTGGTGGTTGTTCAGCTGGAGCAAGCCCCTCCAGAACAAGGGTCTGCTCCGGCTGATCCAACACCAACAGCTGCTCCTCCCCTGGTTCACCATCGGCAGCAACCAGAGACCACAGGAGAGGAATGACCAGCGGCTGCTTATCAGGCTGCCCGGGGGTAGCTGCCGTGGTCTGACGGATGGTGAGAGTCAGGCGCCCATGCTGTGGATCCCAACCACGCGCAATCTGCACCTCGGGGGTGCCGGCCTGGACGTACCAACGTTCAAATTGTTCCGGATCAAACCCCAAGGGCTCGCCGTCCTGGAGCGCTCCCTGCAGGATCGCTGCGACAAAGTCGTTGGTTGTGGCCGCTTCACCGTCATGCCGACGGAAATAAAGCCCCATCCCCCGCATGAAACGCTCCTTGCCGAGAAGGGTCTGGAGCATGCGAATCAACTCTGCCCCTTTCTCATAGATCGTCGTTGTGTAGAAGTTATCGATCGCTTGGTAGGCATCTGGCTTCACAGGGTGTGCCGTAGGGCCAGCATCCTCCCGGAACTGGGTGTTGCGCAGCATGGAGGCATCCTCGATGCGCTTCAAGGCCTGTGAATGCAGATCAGCCGTGAAGCACTGATCACGGAAGACGGTGAGTCCCTCCTTGAGGGACAACTGGAACCAATCACGACAGGTAATGCGATTTCCGGACCAGTTATGGAAGTACTCGTGGGCAACAACGCTCTCGATCCGTTCCAATTCGCCATCCGTGGCCGTTTCCGCATCAGCAAGCACCAACTTGGAATTGAAGATATTGAGACTCTTGTTCTCCATCGCGCCCATGTTGAAATGGCGCACGGCAACAGTATTGAACTCGTCAAGGTCGTATTCGAGGCCATAAACCTTCTCATCCCAGGCCATCGAACGCTTCAGCGATGCCATCGCATGCGCCGTGAATGGCTCATCACCGGGTTCCACATGCAAACGCAGCGCCACATCCCTGCCAGATGCGGTTCTGAAGCTGTCGCGAACCTCGCGCAAATCACCCGCCACGAGAGCAAAGAGATAGGACGGCTTCGGGAAGGGATCGTCCCAAATCGCTTCGTGACGACCGGAGGCCGAGGCCACCTCCCCGGAACGAATCAGATTGCCGTTGGAAAGGAGCACTGGATAGATCTGCCGGTCCGCTTCAATGCGAACCCGGTAGCGACTCAGCACATCCGGACGATCCGGATGGAAGGCAATGCGGCGGAACCCTTCTGCCTCGCACTGGGTGGTGAGCATGCCCCCACTGGCATAGAGACCTTCCAGCGATGCGTTCGAGCACGGATCAATCCGGCAGACCGTGGTCAAGGAAAAAGGCTCTGAAGGCGGATGATGCAGCACCAATCGGCCGGTCTCGACGCTGTAATCGACGGAAGCGAGCAGCCGATCATTGATGCGGATTTCGAGGAGCTCAAGCTCCACGCCGCACAAATGCATCGCTTCTGAGTCAGCACTTGATGCGCGCGGCTCCACCGCCATCGTGCTGGTGACCTGAACCAGCCTGTCCTGAATCACCACATCCAGACTGACGCTAGGGATCGCGAATGGATACGGCCGATAATCGAGGAGACGCACAGTGGAAGCTGGGGCCATAGGGATCGCTCAGTCACCTGATCCTGGCGTGTCCACTGGCCTTGGGTGACGTCAGGCGCTCACAGGGGCTGAAAACCACCGACGCGAAAAGCAAGAACGCACCCTTTTCGAGCCGACGAGAAGCGCGCACGCATTGGGCCGGATGTTGGCCTCAGCCAATCGGAACCACCGATCAAGAGACCATCGAAAAAGCCCACAGTTGCATCGCGATGCAACTGTGGGCTTGGATTTAGGCGTGAAGGAACTGAACTGGATCAGTTGCCAGCAGAGGCGCTCTGCTTCTTGATCGCCTCTTGGACCTTTGCCTTCACATCGGCAGGAACAACATCAGGGCAATACTGAATGGCACCGGTAATGATCTGGAATTCAGCACCTGCAAACAACTGCTCGTTCGTGAGTTTGTTGCTGCCGGCCGACGCAACCATGCCGCCATGACGACCGTTGAGGATCTGCACATAGGTCGCTGAGGCAATGCCCACCGCCTTAGGGAATTCCACCTTGGCCGCACTAGCGTTACAAACGTATGACGAACCCATCCCCCGGTAGAGGAAAATGTCCTCTTGAGCCGCCGGGGTGGAGCTTTCAAGCTGCTGGGCATGAGCAGCTGGATTGACCAGGCTTAGGGGTGCTGCGGCCAGTGAAGCCGACAACAGAACTCGAATGCTGCGGGAAAAGGTAAACAACTGACGGAATCGGATCTCCGAGCCATCGTGCCCCATATAAGGGGTGATCGACCAGTCAATCGATGACTAAATCTGATTGAATCGGCAAAACTCCCCCATCTGAGCTTTTGGGCGATCAGGCCGAGATGGGCTCAGTGGCATCCTCCATCCGGGTTTCATGGTGGTGCTCCACGATCGCCAGTTCGCCGTTCTGCCAGCTGTAAATCGCTCGGGAACGATAGCGGTCCTGGTCGATCAGACGGGTGTGTTCAAGGATGTGCCAATCGGCATAATCCGATTCGAACACCACTTCATGCTCATCCACCTGACGGATCTGAGTGCGAACGGGCATGTCTTCTAAGTAGGCCCTATCCCTTTGGAGCTGATGGCCAAGCAGGGTGGCCTCCATCTGGCCTTCTTTTCGATAAGGGAGCTTGCGTTCGAAGGTCTCAGTCTCCTTCTCCGGCCACCAAGTGAAGCGGTAGCGAGGCACTCCAACGGCAGATTCCGCAAAGATCTCGACGCGGATCACCATGTCGAGATAGAGCACTTCATCGTGCTGAAAAATGTATTGCCGCCTTGAACGCCACAACCCCAAGTTGCGAGCGAACCAACGCCTCAGATTGCTGTCCAGATTGAATCGCTCACTCGGGGGTGGGCCATCAGGGGGAGTCTGGGCGCCCCGTCGCTCGAGAGGGAGTAACGGCATAACAGGCCCTGCAAGACAACAGTCTGTACAAGATCGTCATAGCGAATCTCTCCGACGCTGCAAAAACCCATAAGGTAAGCGTCATCTTTGACAATCTCCGTCCTGTGGATGGGAGTGCTCCCAATCCGCGTCAGCCTCTGAAGCTCCTGCTGGTTGCCAGCAGGCACCATCTGTCCAGCGGAGACATCCGATCCCTGATTCAGTTCCTTGAGAGTGAGGACTGCGGATTTGAAGTCACCCTGCAGGTGGCAGATCCAACCAGCCACCCTGAACTCCTGGAATTGCATCGGCTGGTGGTGACACCTGCACTGATCAAGCTGCAGCCCGCCCCCAAGCAGGTCTTTGCCGGAACCAGCATCTTCCAACAATTACGGGGATGGGTGCCACGCTGGCAACAGGATGAAGTGGTGAGCGGCCTCGGGCTCAGCCTCCAACCCACAGAACTGGACGGAAGCCGCACTCAGCGGGAGCTGCAACTGGAAGACCAGCTTCTGGTGCTGCGCCAGGAGAACGAAACCCTGATCGACCGACTTCAGGCGCAGGAACGCCTCTTACGAATGGTCGCCCATGAACTGCGAACACCCCTCACCGCAGCCACCTTGGCGCTCCAGAGCTTGCAACTCGGCCAGATCGATCACAACCGCTTCCAGGACGTCCTGAAACGACGACTTGAGGAAATTGCCCTGCTGTCAAAAGATCTGCTCGAGGTTGGCAGCACGCGCTGGGAAGCCATGTTTAATCCCCAGCGACTCGATCTCGCCAGCGTTGCAGCCGAGGCCATTCTCGAGCTGGAGAAACAGTGGCTGGGCCGTGATGTGGGCATCCACACCGATATCCCTTCCGATCTTCCCAAGGTCTATGCCGACCAGAGACGGATGCGTCAGGTGCTTCTCAACCTGCTGGAGAACGCATTGAAATACACCCAAGATGGCGGCAAGGTGTCACTCAGCATGCTGCACCGCACCAGTCAGTGGCTTCAGGTGAGCGTGTGCGATAGCGGGCCAGGAATTCCGATCGCGGAGCAGCAGCGGATCTTCCTGGACCGTGTGCGCCTGCCGCAAACCTCTAGCGAAACCTCAGGCTTCGGAGTGGGACTATCGGTCTGCAGGCGCATCGTTGAAGTGCACGGAGGAAAGATCTGGGTGGTCTCAGCACCGGGAGAGGGTGCCTGCTTCTTCTTCACGGTTCCGGTCTGGCAGGGACAGGATCAGGCCAAGTCAGAGAATGATGCGACCAGTTTCTTGACGGAGGGTCCGTCTGAACCGTAATTTCTTTTGGTGCTCGGGAACACAACGTTCTGAACACGGCCTCGCCCCCATCGTCTAGAGGCCTAGGACACCTCCCTTTCACGGAGGCGACAGGGGTTCGAATCCCCTTGGGGGT
>MDSV01104010.1_pt1 | contig 16880 bp, 16 predicted proteins | sample 810851 | NCBI WGS metagenome assembly MDSV01 (sample SAMN05326640, study PRJNA326480) | marine metagenome | isolation source: seawater | place: Atlantic Ocean: North East | collected 2012 | reverse complement strand
CTAGTTGATACAATCTTTAAAAAATAAGAAAATATTTAGAAATCAATGCCCGGGTGGTGGAATTGGTAGACACAAGGGACTTAAAATCCCTCGCCAGCAATGGCGTGCCGGTTCAAGTCCGGCTCCGGGTACCATATGAATATTTACTAAATAATGGTTAGTATTGTATATGACTACTATTAGTTCTGATTTCGGTTAAAATAGCTCTTTATAGAGGAGTAGTTCGCATATGTCAGATAATACGGAAATCAAATTAAAAGATTTTTTTAATATACTGTGGTCAAGAAAGTATAAGATTATTGGTGTAGGGATAGTTTCATCAATACTCTTTGTCATCTATTCTTTTAGCATACCTCCTGTATATACTTCATCTGCACTCATAAAGGTTTCTGATAGTCAGGAAACAGGTGCTTCACTTAATTCTGGTTTAACTGGTTTAGCTTCTTTGGCCGGTATTAATCTTAGAGGAGGAGGCGGTAATAAATCAGATCTTGTAATGGAAACTGTTACATCAAGAACCTTTTTTACACATCTTGCTCAGATTGATAATACATTGCCAAATTTAATGGCTATTGATTCATATGATAAGAGTACAAATGAAATAATTTATGACGCTAATAAATATGATCCAATTAAAAATGAATGGATTGAAGACCCCTCAGAATTTTTATCTTATATTCGCTATCGTCAGTCCACTCTCAGTATTACAAGAGATAAGTTTACTAATTTTATGGTTATCTCTGTAACACATGCTTCTCCTGAGTATAGTAAAAAACTTTTAGAGACAATAATAAGTGAGCTTAATTTATTAGCTAGGGCTAAGCAAAAAGCAGAATCTGATCAAACAATAAAATTTTTAAATAATGAGTTATCTAAAACTAACTTCGTGGATATAAAAAACACCATCAATCTTCTTTTAAAATCTGAACTACAAAAAAAAATGTTTGCTGAAGTCGTTGAAGATTATCTTGTTGATTATATAGATTACCCCTTTACGCCAGAGACTCAAAGCGCCCCAAATAAAAAGGTTATAGTAATATTTGGAGTATTATTCTTTAACCTTTTATTTGTTTTTTCACTATTAGCCTTTGTTTTATATAAAGGCAAAAGGACTTAATAGGTGAAAGTAGCTCTTATAACAGGTATTACAGGACAAGATGGTTCGTACCTTTCAGAATTCCTTTTGGAGAAAGGTTATGAAGTGCATGGAATAATAAGAAGATCTTCAAGTTTTAATACCTCAAGATTAGATCATATCTTTAATGACCTTAACCTTCATTACGGTGATTTAGTTGACAGCCAATCTACAAACTATTTAATAAATAATATACAGCCCGATGAAATATACAATTTAGCTGCACAAAGTCATGTAAAAGTTTCCTTTGAAATACCTGAATATACTGGTCAGGTTGATGCGATTGGCACTTTAAGACTTCTTGAAGCAATTAGATCTGCAGACCTTATTAAGAAGACCAAGTTTTATCAAGCTTCTACTTCTGAGCTATATGGATTAGTTCAGGAAGTTCCTCAGACAGAAAATACACCCTTTCATCCAAGATCTCCCTACGGAGTAGCTAAGCTTTATGGTTTTTGGATTGTAAAAAATTATAGAGAGGCTTATGGAATGCACGCAAGCTCAGGAATTCTTTTTAATCATGAATCGCCAAGAAGAGGAGGAACATTTGTTACTAAGAAAATTACTGACGCATTATTTAAAATTTCTAAAGGAGAACAAGAATTTCTTGAATTAGGAAATTTATATGCTTTAAGAGATTGGGGACATGCACAAGATTATGTTGAAGCAATGTGGATGATGCTTCAGGAAGAGAAACCTGATGATTATGTAATTGCAACTAATAAGCAATATTCTGTGAAAGATTTTATTGAAGAAGCTGCAAAATATTATGATCTTGAGATTGTTTGGTCAGGTGAAGGTTTGGAGGAAGTTGGAAAAGATAAAAAGAGTGGTAAAGTTATTATCAAGATAAATGAAAAATATTTTAGGCCTACTGAAGTTGAGTCGTTATTGGGCGATTACACAAAAGCAAAGAAAAAATTGGGCTGGGAACCACAAACATCATTTGAAGAACTTGTTGAGGATATGTGCAAAGCAAACTTGGAGGTTTCAAATAAATGACAGATTCAATTTTTGAATGCAAGAAAACAGGTTTAAAAATCATTCGACCACAAATAAATTTAGATACCGTAAGAGACGGGAGAGGATTTATCAGCACTTATTTCCCTGAAGAAGACATCAAAGAAATAAATATTGTTTATTTTCATGAGAATATGGTGCGAGGATTCCATTATCATCCTCATTTTGTAGAATATTCGCTAGCTGCCTCTGGAGAAGGCATGTTTGTCTATAGGACAGATCCAGATGATGAGAAATCTGAAAAAAGCTTTATTTTTTCTAAAGGAACAATGGTAAGAATTCCTATTGGCGTTATACATACAATTTATTCGATTACTAAATTGACTTTAATTGCTTCTCTTTCAAAAAAATGGGATGACTGTGACCCACCAATAGTTCAAATCGGTGAAATACCAATACCAAATAATGTCTACAAAGAATAATATTGGTGTCATCGGGGCAAATGGTTTCGTTGGCAATAAATTAAGTAATATTCTAAAAAAAGAAAATATTAACTACGAAGAAGTTACCAGAGATAACTATGATTATTTTAGAGATAAAAATAACTTTTCTCATGTAATTAATTGCGCAATGCCATCAGGTAGATTCTGGTCTAAAAATAATCCATCTGAGGATTTTAAAGAAACAGTTTTAAAAACTTTCAACATAAGAAATGATTTTTTAGAATCTAAAATTATTCAAATAAGTTCTATATCTGCAAAAGTTCAGCTTGATACAGTGTATGGCAGAAATAAAAGGGCTGCAGAATTAATCTTGGATCCACAAAAAGATCTGATAATAAGACTTGGACCGATATATGATAGTTCGATGCAAAAAGGAGCACTTATTGATATTGTAAAAAGCAACAAAGTATTTGTTTCTGGTGATACAAAGTATGCTTTTACTCCACTGGATTGGGCTTGTCTTGAAATTTTGAATATGATAGATGAGACTGGAATATTTGAAGTTGGTTCAAAAAACTATATTACACTTAAAGATTTAAGAGATGCTATAAGTTCCAAATCGGATTTTGAAGGCTTTAATGATGATCAGATTTTTCCAAATGCTGGCGAAAGTTGTCCAGATGCCAATGATGTAATAGATTTTGCTAAAAAGTTAGTAAATTAAAAAATGAGCAAGATTTTTTCACATGAAGGTAAAAGGGTTTATGTAGCCGGTCACACAGGCTTAGCTGGATCAGCAATAGTTCGACGACTTGAGAAAAATGCAACTGAAATTCTAAAAGTAAGTCATGCTGATCTTGATCTAACAAATCAGAAAGCTGTTCAGGATTGGTTCAAACACAATAGACCAGATGTAGTTTATTTAGCTGCTGCTACTGCTGGCGGAATACACGCTAATTATGAAAAGCCTGCAGAATTTATTTATAACAATCTAGCAATTCAAAATAATATAATTAATTCCTCATACGAGTATGAGATTGAAAAACTTTGTTTCTTAGGGTCTTCATGCATTTACCCGCGCTTAGCTCCTCAGCCTATGCAAGAAAGTTCTCTATTGAAAGGTCCACTAGACAAGCATAACATTTGGTACGCTGTGGCAAAAATAGCAGGATTAATGACAATAGATGGCTATAGTAAGCAATATGGTTGCAACTTTATTTCTGTAATGCCTGCAAATCTTTATGGCCCAGGAGATAAATATACTGAAAAAAATAGTCACGTTGTTGCAGCATTAATTAAAAGGTTTCACGAATGCAAAACTTCAAAGAGAAATGAACTTGAAGTATGGGGTACTGGAAAGGCAATGAGAGAGTTTTTGCACTGTGATGATATGGCTGATGCCTGTGTTTTTTTGATGGAAAATTATGACTCGCCAGAAATAGTTAATGTTGGTACAGGCAAAGATTTATCGATAAAAGAACTAGCATATGAAATTAAGGAAATTGTAGGTTTTGAGGGAGAAATAGTTTTTGATCATTCAAAGCCAGATGGTATGCCTAGAAAAGTTGTTGATGTAAAAAAATTAAATAAACTTGGTTGGAGTGCAAAAATATCACTTAAGGAAGGACTTCATCATACGTATGAAGAATTTTTAAAGGCATTAGACAATGGAACCCTTAAGTTATAGCGACTTTAAAAAATTTGTGAAAAATGGGCCATTAGCGTCCATAGATTTTAATATATTGAATGAATATGATGAATCTCTTCTCTTATATCGATTGACACCTCCAGCATCAAAAAAATTTTTTACTCCTGGGGGAAGAATCTTCAAGAATGAAAAGCTTAACGAAGCTATTAAAAGAATTTTAAAAAATGAAATTAACTTTAATCTTAAAGATTCTATTTCGATTAAATTTGTGAAAGTTAATGAACATTTTTATCCTGACTCTGCTTTTGATGATTCAATTTCAACACATTATATAAATTTGTTATACGAAATTAGAGTAAAAAAAGATGCCTTAACTGGATTAGATAAACATTTTGTTGATCATGAATCTTTAAAGTGGATAGGTAAAAATGAAATTGATAAGTATGAAATTCATGAATATGCTATTCAAAACATAATCTACTAATTGCTCAAAAACAGGCTCTAAAATTATAAAAAAGTTTTACATTTAAGTATTTACTATCAATAGATTGATATACTGTAACAAATCAATGGCTGATTTTAGGGATAAGAATTGATTAATAAAAAATCAAATATATTAGTTACTGGCGGTTCAGGATTTATTGGAAGATGCTTTACTGAAGATTTGATCAAAACTGGATGCAGGCTAACATCGCTTTTTAATAAAAATTTACCCATAAATAATAACGCAGAATCTGTAAATTATGTTGAGTGTGATATGTTGGACATATCGTCAATTAGATCAATTTTTGAGATTGAAGATTTTGATTATATTTTTCATTTTGCTGGGCTCTCAAATGCCAATTCATCAACAGACGAAGCCTTCAATATAATTCGCAACAATATTCTTATTACAACAAATTTGCTAGAAGTCCTCAGATTCAAAAAAATAAAAGGATTGTTATTCACCTCTTCATCAAAAGTATATTCAAATTTAAATTTGAAGAATTTATCTGAATCTGTGTTAATTAAACCTATATCTTCTTACGCGACTTCAAAGTATTGTTGTGAAAATATTATTAGGTCCTATTCTCATAACTTTAACATTCCCTCAATAATTCTAAGAGTTGGTAGTGTATTTGGCAGAAACGATAAGAATTTAGAACATTTAATACCATCACTAATTAACTCAATTAAAGTTAAGAACGAAGTTCAATTAAAGACTAATATTAAAAAACAAATAGATTTTGTTTATATAGATCACTTATGCGATTTCCTGATTAATCTTGACTCAAGTATAAACAAGATGACTGATAAAAATACATTAATAAACTTTTGTTCATATCAAGAAAGTATAAAAGAGACTATTACAATATTGGAGAATATATCAAAAACAAATATTAAATATTTAGAGGCTGAGGAAGATATCCCGACATTAGATAATTTAATTGAAATAGAAAAATTGCGTCACTATGAAATTAAAAAAAATACATTAACCTATAATGAGGCTTTAAAAGAAACATATGAATTTAATATTTAGAATAATACATAAATAATTCATGGATAAGAAAATAAAAGTTCTTCATATTACATACAATGATGTCTCTGGAGGAGCAGCAAGATACGTCTATAGATTGCATAAAAGCTTAATAGATATAAATGTTGACTCAAAAATACTTGTCTTAAAAAAAGAAAGTGATGATAATTTGGTATATCAATCATCAAGTAAAAAATTCTTTCAAAAATTTAGTTCAAAGATTGATAAACTCATTGTTATTCCATTTGGGATTCCAACAGAAAAGTTTTCATCTGGCGTTTCATTAGAATTTATTCATAAAGATATTAAAAGAATAAAACCTGATATTATTCATCTTCATTGGATAAATAATGGATATGTTTCTGTTGCTTCTTTAAAAAAAATAAAAGTCCCTATAATTTGGTCAATTCTCGATATGTGGCCGATTTTGGGAGGCTTTCATTATGAGCCATCAAATATTAGTTTTAGAATGAGTTTTTTATTAAAGATTCTTTTCAAATACAAAAAGAAAGTATATACAAATTTAAATATTAGAATTGTCTCAATAAGTAATTGGATGAGAGAAAAAATTATTGATAGTCAGGTTTTTGAAAATAAGAAATTAGACGTAATTTTCCCAAGCCTAGATACTAATGAGTTTAAGCCAGCTGATAGATTATATTCTCGTAAGTTATTGAATCTACCTATTGATAAAAAAATTATATTATTTGGTGCAAATCATTCAGTAATTGATACAAGAAAAGGCTTTAATTTTGTTCTAGATTCAATAGAAATTCTTGATAACTCTCTTAAAGATAAAATATGTTTGGTCATTTTTGGTGCAAATGAACAAAGTGCAAACATTCAAAGATTAAACATTGAAACTCATTACATTGGAAAAATGTTTTCAGAAATAGGAACTTTTGATGCAGCATCGTTATCAGCCCTCTATTCTTCAGCAGATCTTACAATAATGCCATCAATTCAAGAAGCCTTTGGTCAAGTTGGAAGTGAGTCATTGTCATGTGGGACACCGGTTGTTGGATTTAAAAAAACAGGTATTGAAGATATTGTAATTCACAAGGAAACTGGTTATCTTGCAGACAATTCAGATGCTAAAGATTTATCAAATGGAGTTTCTTGGACTCTAGCAAATCTAACCACTAGTGAAGCTAGAAAATATTGTAGAAAAATAGCAAAAGAAAACTTTGATTCAAATAAAATAGCATTAAAATTCAAAGAAATTTATAATGCATCACTAAACTAGGAGAAAGATAATGCAAGCAGTTATCCTTGCTGGTGGATTCGGATCTAGATTAAGTGAAGAAACTACTTTAAAGCCAAAACCTCTTGTAGAAATAGGTGGTATGCCAATTCTTTGGCATATAATGAAAATTTATTCTTCGTATGGAATTAACGATTTTGTAATATGTTTAGGATATAAAGGTTATCTAATAAAAGAATATTTTCATAATTACTTCCTTCACTCATCTGATATTGAGGTAAATGTAAAAGAAAATTCTATAAAATATTTAAATAAAACCTCTGAATCATGGAAAATAAAATTAATCGATACTGGATCTGACTCCATGACAGGTGGAAGACTTAAAAGAGTTGAGGATTTTATTGATGAAGATACATTTTGTTTTACATATGGAGATGGTGTAGCTGATATCAATATTAATGATTTAGTGAATTATCATAACGATCATAAAAAAATTGCAACTATTACAGTTGCAACTCCACCTGGAAGATTTGGTGTTGTAAATATTCAAGATAAAAAAGTTTTAAGTTTTGAAGAAAAACCCGATGGAGATCAGGGCTTAATTAATGCCGGATTCTTTGTACTAAATAAAGAAATCTTTAAATACATAAAAGACGATTCAACAATATTTGAACAATACCCTCTAAAAACTTTAGCAAAAGATGGACAATTATACTCATATCATCATGAAGGCTTTTGGCAATGCATGGATACTCTTAGGGATAAAAATCATCTTAATTCATTAATTGAAAATTCTGAAGCCCCATGGATGAAGTGGGATTGATGAGTTTTTGGAAAAATAAAAAGATACTTTTAACTGGTCACAATGGATTCAAAGGAAGTTGGCTTAGTTTTATTTTGAATAAATTTGAGGCTAATGTTACTGGCGTATCTTTAGAGAATGATGCATCACCAAATTTATTTAAGACTTTGGAATTAAATAATGATTTAAATTCAGTTAATTTTAACATTGAAAATTATTCAAAATTTAAAGATGTTGTTAATGAAATACAACCTGAAATAGTTATTCATATGGCAGCTCAGCCACTTGTTGGACTTTCTTATGTGAAACCTCTAGAAACTTTTTTGTCTAACACACTAGGTACCCTAAATATTTTAGAATCAACAAGAAATAATGATTGTGTAAAGGCTTTATTGATTATAACTTCAGATAAGTGCTACTTAAATCAAGATTTGCTTGAGGGTTATAAGGAAGATGACAAGTTGGGAGGGCATGATCCTTATAGTGCGAGCAAGGCTGCTGCTGAAATAGTTTCGCAAAGCTATATTAGATCTTTTTTTAATGCAGATGCAAATAGAAATATTGGTGTTGCAACAGCAAGAGCTGGAAATGTGATTGGTGGAGGCGATTGGTCTATGGATAGAATAATTCCTGATATTATAAGATCATTTTATGATAAAAAAGATTTAGATATTAGAAATATAAGTGGCGTCAGACCATGGCAACATGTACTTGATTCAATATTTGGATATTTAGAGTTAGTCGAAAAACTCTATAAATCATCAGATCAATATAGCGGCCCATGGAATTTTGGTCCTGATAAAAACTCAATCAAACCTGTTAAATATATCTTAGAAAATTTTGAAAAGATTAATGGAGAGTTAAATTATAAAATTAATTCAGATAAATCTTATAAAGAAACTAATTTATTGTTATTAGATAGTTCAAAATCATTGAATAAGCTTAATTGGAGACCTGTTTGGGATATCGATCAAAGTCTTGAATATACTTTTAATTGGTATAAAAGTTTCTATGATGGAATAAACATGAAAGAATATACAATGCATCAGATAGATAATTTTTTAATTGATAAAAAAAAGAAGAGATAAATATATGTTTAAAGATAAAACTATTTTAGTAACTGGAGGAACTGGATCTTTTGGAAGTGTCTTTGTTCCAACTATTTTAGATAATTATGATCCAAAAAAAATCATCATTTTTTCTAGAGATGAAATGAAGCAATGGGAGATGGCAAAGAAGTTTGGGGATGATGAAAGAGTAAGATTCTTTATAGGCGATGTAAGAGACAAGGATAGGCTTAATAGAGCTCTTACTGGTGTAGATTATGTAGTTCATGCTGCAGCTACAAAGATAGTCCCAACTGCTGAATATAATCCATTTGAATGTGTCAAAACAAATGTAATGGGCGCTATGAATTTAATTGATTCATGCATTGATAAGGGTGTTGAAAGAGTAGTGGCACTATCAACTGATAAAGCTAGTAGTCCAATCAATCTTTATGGAGCTACAAAATTAACGTCTGATAAGCTTTTTGTTGCCGGTAATGCATATTCCGGTGAACATCCTACAAGGTTTTCTGTTGTTCGTTATGGAAATGTGATGGGCTCAAGAGGTTCTGTGATTCCATTTTTTAATTCAATTAAAGACTCCGGAGAGGTAACGATTACCGATGAACGAATGACGAGATTTATGATAACCCTTGAGCAGGGAGTAGATCTAGTTATCAAAGCTTTTGAAGATATGATTGGAGGAGAGATTTACGTAAAAAAAATACCTTCCATGAGGGTTGTTGATTTAGCGAAAGTTGTGGCCCCAAAAGCTAAACATAAAATTATTGGAATAAGACCAGGAGAAAAACTTCACGAACAGATGATTGGAGAGGAGGATGCTCCAACAACATTTGAATATGACGGCTATTATAAAATTCTTCCAGTGATCAATAATTGGTCAGATGATGGAAATAGAATACAAGATGGTAAGAAAGTTAATGATGGGTTTATTTATGATAGTGAAACAAATAATGATTGGATGTCTTCTGAAGAACTAAAAGAATGGATTTCTAAAAATAACGATAAGATTGGGATACTGTGACAAGTGATACCGTACGGTCGTCAAGAAGTAACAAAAGAAGATATCGAATCTGTCATAGATGTTCTTAAATCTGATTTTCTAACACAAGGGCCCGTCGTTCCAAAATTTGAAGAATCAGTGATCAATCTCTGCGGCGCTAAGTACTCTTTTGCCGCAAACAGTGCAACAAGCGCTCTTCATTTAGCATGCTTGGCTTTAGGTGTAAGAAATGGAGATGAAGTATGGACTGCAGCTAATACTTTTGTAGCAAGTTCAAATTGTGCTCTGTATTGTGGTGCAACTGTAGACTTTATTGATATAGACATTGATACTTTTAATATTAGCATTCCTGAACTTAAGAAAAAGCTTGAAATTTCAAAGAAAAAGAACAATTTACCTAAGGTAGTAATTCCAGTACATATGACAGGTCAATCATGTGAAATGGAAGAAATTTTTAAATTAAGCAAAAAGTATGGCTTTAAAATTATTGAGGACGCCTCACATGCAATAGGAGGAAAATATAAAAGTAGTCATGTAGGATCATGTAAATATAGTGATATTACTGTTTTTAGTTTTCACCCTGTAAAGATTATTACCACAGGTGAAGGAGGAATGGCATTAACAAATGATAAAGATTTAGCAAAAAAAATTGAAATGTATAGAACACATGGCATAACAAGAGATAAGGATTTAATGCAAAAAATTGATGGCCCTTGGTATTATGAACAACAAGCTCTTGGATTTAATTACAGAATGACAGATATTCAGGCTGCATTAGGCATTAGCCAAATGACAAGGCTAGAAAAGTATGTAGAGACAAGAAATAAGATTGCCTTAAAATACGACGAACTATTAAAGGATTTGCCATTAAAAACACCAAAAGTGATTGATAATATTTATTCATCGTTCCACTTGTATGTAATTAGAATAGAATTAGGAAAGGTCAGCAAATCTCATAAAGAAATATTTCAAAATCTTCGAGATCTTAATATTTTAGTAAATCTTCACTATATCCCAGTTTATTTACATCCATATTATAAAAACAAGTTTGGTTTCAAAAGTGGATATTGCCCAAATGCAGAACAATATTACAAAGAAGCAATAAGCATTCCTATGTTTCCAACATTGAAGGATACAGACCAAAAAATCGTTGTAGACGCTATAAGAAAAGTAATCGAGTAATGAATTTAATAATAGGCACAGCCCAGTTTGGATTAGATTATGGCGTTGCAAATCAAGATGGCTTAATTTCTTTAGACGAAGGAAAAAAGATTTTAGATTATTCTGTTGAAAGTGGCATAGATACAATTGATACGGCAGTTTTATACGGCAAGAGCGAAATTAACCTAGGAATCATAGGCGTCGACAAATTAAAAGTTATTACAAAAATTCCAAAGCTCCCTAATTTTGATGTTGACATATTCAAATGGGTTCAAGACACAGTCAAGAGCTCATTGGAAAGATTAAATATAAACAAATTACATGCAGTTTTATTACATAAACCAGATGACTTATTAGGGCCTTCAGGCAAAGAAATATATTCTGGATTACTGGATTTAAAAAACTCAGGAATTATCACCAAGATTGGAATTTCGTCATATTCTATAGATGAAATTAGGAGAGTTTTGGATAGTTTTACACTTGATATTATTCAAACACCATTAAATCTAATTGATAGAAGCTTATTAGCATCAAATATAATTGATGATTTAAAAAAAAAAGATATAGAAATACACATAAGGTCAGTTTTTTTACAGGGTACTTTATTACTTCCGGAAAATAAAATTCCAATTGAATTAAATAATTGGGCCCATATATGGAGAAAATGGAATGACTGGCTGAGAAAAAATGATATCGACCCCATTCATGCATGTCTATCATATGTAAAGAGTATAAAAGGCATAGATAAAATAATTATTGGAGTTGATAGTTTGGAACAAATTATGATGATTGTTGAGAAATATAATAAAGAATCTTTAATTGATTTTCCTGATATATCATCAGACGATCATCTTCTAATAAATCCTTCAAATTGGCAGAAAATATGAAAACTGTTGCTATTGTTCAAGCAAGAATGGGGTCTATAAGGCTTCCAAAAAAGGTGATGTCAGATATAAATGGTACTCCTATGATAGAACTTCTTTTAAAAAGATTATCTCTATCAAAAGAAATTGATCAAATTGTCCTCGCAACCTCATCCAATAAAAATAATAAAGAACTTGTTGAACATGTAAAAAAACTTGGATTTGATTGCTATGAGGGAAGTGAAACGGATGTTCTGTCCAGATTTGCAGAAGCCGCTGAATTATTTAAAGCAGACATAGTTGTTAGAATAACTGGAGACTGTCCTTTAATTGACTCAAATTTAGTCGATGAATTTGTTAAAAAGTTCAAAGAATCTGATTGTGATTATTTATGTAATGTAAATCCACCAACATATCCCGATGGTTTAGATGTTCAAATTACAACTATAGATAAAATTAATGAAGCAAATGCAAATGCTTATGAGGAATTTGATAGGGAGCATGTTATGCCATACATTTCAAGATCTGAAACTAGTAGGTGTATTTCTTTAAAGCATTCTCAAGATCTTTCAAAAAATCGTTGGACTGTTGATGAAAGAGAGGATCTAATTGTTGCAAGATCAATTTTTAAACATTTTCAACCAAATATATATTTTAGTTGGTTAGATGTTCTAGATTTAAATTTTAAACAACCAGATTTATTTAAATATAATGAAGATATAGATAGGAATAAAGGTGCTAATATGGGAAAGGGTCAAAAGTTATGGGAACATGCTAAAAAAGTAATACCGGGAGGAAATATGCTTCTTTCTAAAAGAGCTGAATTATATCTCCCGGATCAATGGCCAGCATATTTTAGCAAAGCTAGCGGCTGTGAGGTTTGGGATTTAGATGAAAACAAGTATATAGATACCTCATTAATGGGTGTTGGACCAAGTATTTTAGGGTATGGTGATCCAGATGTAGATCTTGCTGTAATGAATACTATAAAGAATGGAAATATGACTACTTTAAACTGCTCTGAAGAAGTTCTTCTAGCAGATAAATTAATAGAAATTAATCCTTGGGCAGATATGGTTAGATTAGCAAGATCTGGAGGTGAGGCTAATGCAATTGCTATTAGGATTGCAAGAGCGGCTTCAGGAAAAGATAATATTGCTATTTGTGGGTATCATGGATGGCATGATTGGTACTTGTCTGCAAATCTTTCAAATAATGATGGACTAAAGGAGCATTTATTAGGAGGATTAAGTCCTAATGGAGTTCCACAATCCTTAAAAGATACAGTCCACCCATTTTCTTATAATGATATTGATTACTTGAGAGAGCTAATAAATAAAAAAGATATTGGAACAATAAAAATGGAAGTTTTTAGGAATGTTCAACCAAAAAACAATTTTTTATCTGAGGTAAGAAAGCTTGCAACTGATAACAATATTGTTTTAATTTTCGATGAATGTACATCTGGTTTTAGAGAAACTTATGGCGGTCTCCATAAAAAATATGATGTGGAACCAGATATGGCAATGTTTGGAAAAGCAATGGGCAATGGTTATGCAATAACCGCAACAATAGGAAAAAGAGAGATAATGGAAAGTGCACAAACATCATTTATTAGTAGCACTTTTTGGACTGAGAGAATTGGCCCATCAGCTGCAATAGCGACATTAAATAAAATGAAAGAAATAGAATCTTGGAAAATAATTACAGAACAAGGTAAAAAAGTTAAAAAGTACTGGGAAGAATTGGCAAGTTCCCATAATGTCTCAATAAATCAAAGTGGGTTGCCTGCATTATGTACTTTTTCATTTGATAGCGAAGATCACTTAGCCTATAAAACCTACTTAACACAATCTATGTTAGAAAAAGGATATTTAGCAACGACTGGATTTTATCTTTCGATTAAACATACCGATGAGGTAATAGATAGTTATATTAATGCCTTAGATCCTGTATTTAAAACAATAAAAAAATGTGAAGATAAAGATATCGACATAATGAAATTGCTTAAAGGCCCCATTTGTCATGATGGCTTTCAAAGATTAAATTAATTTATGAATCTTTTAAAATTTAAAACAAAATCAATGGTTGATCATGATTGTTTTCTTTAGAACAGATTTATCCCTTGAAATAGGAACTGGTCACGCAATGAGATGTCTTTCTCTTTCAAAAGAGTTTAAAAGAAGGGGAATAGTGACAAAGTTCATTTTTAGAGATTACGAAGACGGAACTCGGACTTTAATAGAAAAGATTTTCCCAAATTCTTACTTCATCCAATCAACGTCAAAAAAAATTAAAAATCTTAATAGTGATGAGTACAGATGGAGCAAATCGACAAAAACTGATGATGCAAAAAAAACTATTGAGATCTTGAAAGATCACGAAGTAGATTGGTTGATCATTGATCACTATAGCATTGATAGAGCTTGGGAAAATTCTATAAAAAAATTCGTGAAGAATATAATGGTTATAGATGACTTATTTGACAGAGATCATTATTGTAATGCCTTAACAGATCCTTCTTCGAATTCAGCCTCTTTAAAAATATACAAAAAAAGGTTAAATAAAACAGCAGATCTTTTAATTGGTAACAAATACGCTCTAATCGATCCCAAATATTCTAAATATAGAAATATTTATAGAAAAAGGAATTTCAATAATCCTAGAATATTAATTTTTTTTGGAGGCATTGATATCAAGGACCATACTTATGAGACTGTAAAATTTATTTCAAATGCAAATATAAAGTTCTCTGGATTAGATGTAGTTGTTGGTAAGAATTACCATAATAAGAAAAATTTAAAAAAACTATGTCAAGATAATAAATATAATTTAATAATTCAAACAAAAAAAATGCATGAGTTTATGCATAATGCTGATATTTCAATTGGTTCAGGAGGAATTACTTCTTGGGAAAGATGTTCATTGGGATTGCCAACATTAGTATATCAGATTGCAAAAAACCAAGAACAGCTTATCAAAGCGGCTGCACAAAATTCCTTAATATATGCTCCAAATCATAATAAAAATTTTAAAATATTTTTAAATGACCATCTTAAATCTTTTTTAAAAAATTCGTCATTGTTAAAATATATATCTAATCAGGCATTCAAAAGCATTGATGCAAAAGGATGTAGTCGAGTGGTAAATTACATAATACAAAAATCATTAAGTGCAAGATTTGCATCAACTGAAGATAGTAAAAATATTTTTAAATGGAGAAATTCTTCTGTTGTGAGAAAGTTTTCAAGAAATAAAAAGGTTATAAATATATCTGATCATGAGAAATGGATAAAAAACATACTAATTTCTAAGAAAGAATCTTTGATAATTGTGGAAAATAATAAAGATCCAGTTGGTGTTGTTAGATTTAGTATTCATGATAATTCTAGCGCAGAAGTATCTATTTATTTAGTTCCAAAATATATAGGCAAAGGAATGGGTAATGGCGTTTTAGATAAAGCTGAAGAACTATTTTTATCAAAATTTAAAAAAATTAAAGTCATTAATGCTAATGTTTTGGCAGATAATGAAAGATCAAAATATTTATTTCTTAAAAGTAAATATAAATATAATAATTGGTGGTTTTCAAAAAAAATAAATTGATTTATAAAAAACATATCCACTGATATAAAATACTAGCTTATTAACAGGTTAATAAAATTGATAACAATAAATAAAAGAAAAATTGGCCCTAATCACAAGCCATATATAATTGCTGAGCTTTCTGCAAATCATAATAATGATCTTGATTTGGCAAAAAAAATAGTAATTGAAGCAAAGAAATGTGGTGCTGATGCATTGAAATTACAAACATACACAGAAGATACAATAACACTTAATAGCAATAATGATGATTTTTGCATCAAGGGCGGGTTATGGGATGGTTATACACTTCATAATTTATATAAAGAAGCGTCACTACCTTGGGATTGGCATAAACCACTTTTTGAGCTTGCTGAAGAAATTGGTATCACTATGTTTAGTAGTCCATTCGATAATACAGCAATAGATTTTCTTGAAGATCTTAATTGTCCAGCATATAAGATTGCTTCATTTGAGGCAGTAGACCATCAACTTATTGAATATGCAGCTAAGACCAAGAAGCCATTAATAATTTCGACTGGAATGGCAAATAATCAAGAAATATCAGAGGCAATATCTGTTGCTAAAGGAGCTGGAGCAAAAGAAATTGCAATATTGCATTGTGTTAGTGGGTATCCGGCACCTCCTGAGGATTATAATTTAAATACTATTAGAGATATGCTCGACAAGTATTCACTTGTGACAGGCTTATCAGATCATACAATAGAAAATTTTACAGCTTTTGGATCAATTGCCATAGGCGCTTCTATTATTGAAAAGCATTTTACATTATCAAGAGACAATGGTGGTCCTGATGACAGCTTTTCTCTTGAGCCTAAAGATTTAAAAAATTTAGTTGATGGGTCTAACATAATATGGAAGTCACTTGGATCAGTTGATTATGGTCTCAAATCAAGCGAAAGAGGAAATGCACAATTTAGAAGATCAATATATTTTGTTAAAGATCTAAAGCAAGGTCATATCATCTCAAATAATGACATTAGAAGTGTTCGACCAGGATACGGATTAGAACCAAAATATTTTAAAAGTTTACTTGGTAAGAAATTAATTAAATCAGCATCAAAAAATACTCCAGTAAAAAAAGAGTATTTTGAGGATATCTAGAATATATGATTTGTATATTAGATTATGGCTCAGGTAATGTGGGTTCGGTATTTAATGTTTTAAAATTTTTAGGCTATGACGCGAAAATATCAAATAAAGAAGCTGATTTAAAAAATTCTACTCATCTAATATTGCCTGGAGTTGGAGCATTTAAGTCATCAATGGAGAAAATAGTTAATAAGATTCCTATGGAAATACTTGAAAATGAAGTAATAAAAAATGGCAAACCTTTCTTAGGTATATGTGTTGGTATGCAGGTTTTAGCAGACTTAGGAGTTGAAGGTGGAAATACTAAAGGATTTGGATGGATTTCTGGTGAGGTAAAACGAATTGATTCTGCAAATCAAGCGCTGCCTCATATGGGTTGG
>MDSV01075155.1_pt1 | contig 16881 bp, 7 predicted proteins | sample 810851 | NCBI WGS metagenome assembly MDSV01 (sample SAMN05326640, study PRJNA326480) | marine metagenome | isolation source: seawater | place: Atlantic Ocean: North East | collected 2012 | reverse complement strand
CGGTGCGACGTGTACTCCACGGTGTTGAAGGAGCAGGGGTATGAGAACGTGTTCACGCTGGAGGGGGGCGTGCAGGCGTACTTCGACGCGTTCGGAGACAAGGAAGACCAGAAGTGGGACGACCAGCTGTTCGTGTTCGACTCGCGGCTCGCCATGACTCCGACCGGGCTGCCCGCGGCGGAAGCCGGCGACGCCGCGGCGACGCTCGAGTGCTACTGCTGCGGCGCTCGAAAGGCGCGAGCGCCGCATCGGAACTGCCCGAACGTGGACTGCAACAGGCTGTTCCTGGTGTGCCAGGGGTGTTTGACGGCGCGCGGGGGCTTCTGCTGCGCCGAATGCGGCAAAGCCAGCCACGTTCGCCCGACGCTGCTGCAGCCGGGTCGGTACCAGCGGTACGTGCATTACACCGAGGGCGAGGCGATGCTGCGGTCCGAGCGGCGCGGCGACGGCCGCCGCGCCCGGCGGCGGCGGCGGCGCGAGCGCAAGAAGCTCGAGCACGCCGCGAAGGACGAAGAGAAGGTGGCTGCCGGTCAGAAGCCGCGCGATCTGCTGCGCGCCGTGCGCGTGCTCGAGAAGGCGGCGGCGAACCCGGACGCGTTCGCGAAGGGTGGCGACTCGGGGACGCTGGCGGCGCGCACGCGGAGCATCGTGAAAGCCGCCGGGCTCCTGGACGACAACTCCGAGGCGCGCGAAACAGCCTCCGCCGGAACGGAGGAGGCTCTTCGCTCGTATGCGATACAGCGCGAGAAGCTGCGGGAGGCTGCGGAGGCCATCGCGTCCGGAAAGGCGCCCGGTGTGGACCTGCGCGCGTTCGTGGCGAGCGCCGAGTCGCTGGAGTCGAGCGGGGACGCCGCGGAGAAGAGCGGCGCGTGACGAGGCGCGCGCGCGCCTCGAAGTCGACGCGATATTTACGTAGACAACAGGTATGACATACTTGTACGTACCGTATTAATACGTAAGCCGTCGCGACTCGTCGTTCGTTCACGACTCTGTTCGAGATAGATGGTCTCTTATTACAATACCGCGCTCGTCTGCGTGACGTATTAAAGCGCGTACACCCGTGGCGAGACGCGCGCGGCGCGTCGTGTTATATTATGTGCCATAAGCGCATAAGCGCTCGCGCGTTATTTTTCGCGTCATTCGCGTCGCGCGCCCTCGGCGCCGTCGGCGTCCAGCGCCGTGACTCGCAGCGCGCCGAGCGCGCCCCCGTCCAGCGCGCGGCGCGCGGCGTCCGCCTCCGGCGCGCGTCTGAACGTCACGACGTGCTCCGCGACGCCGGGCGTGCCCGTGCTCCGGACGGAAACGATCGCGCCGTGCGGCGCGAACGCGCGATACAAATACAGTTCCGCCGCGTTCGGGGAGGCGCCGGGCGCACCGCGCACGAGCAGAGTCCGCCGCGCCTCCGTCTCCTCGGTGTCCTCGGGCGCGGGATCCCGCGCCTGCTCGAGATCGGGCGTCTCGAGCCTGTCCAGTATGTCGCGCGCCGCCTCCGCGGAGATCCCGGGGGTCGCCGCGCGGTCCGCGGGGTCGGCGGGACGGACGAACGCTTCGCTCGCCGCCGCGCCGGGGACGGTCGCCTTGTCGAGCGCGGGCGACCGCGCCCACACGCCGCCCCCGTCGAACGAGCCGACGGGGGATACGGGCGCCGGCAGATTCGCGTTCGGCAGATTCGCGTTGCCGATGGACGCGCCCAGCGCGGACCCGGGTCCGAACGCGTTTCCGCCGCGCACGGAGCTGCCGCGGCTCCCCAGCGAGTTTGCGCTTCCGTGCGACCACGCGCCGAGGCTCCCGCCGCTGGAGGCTCCCGCGCGGAGCTCAGCCGACTTCTTCAGCGAGGACCCAGATCCAAAACCGCCGCCGCCGTCGGCGCGCTCGGGCCCGAACGACGCGCGAGCGGTCGCGTCCGCGCCGCCGGCGAACATCGCGCTGAGACCTCCCGCGAGGGACTCGCCGCCGCGCGCGGAGGGTGACGAGGGCGACACGCCGCCGAACGACGACGACGGGCCGAGCCACCCGCCGGAGCCGCCGCCCGCCGGCGACGCCGTCGGCGGCGGCATCATCCCCGGGACGCCGAACCCGCCCGGTCCCGGTCGGAGGCCCGCGAACGCGCCGCGCGTTCCGTTCACGGACCCGTCGTGCGCGCTACCCTCGTCGATGGCCCCTTGGAAGCTCTCGCGCCGTCGCATGCCGTGCGCGCCCGGCGAGCTTTTGTTCGCGCGCATCGCCGAGCCCCCGTGCTGCGACCCGTTCGCGCTCATCCCGCCGAGGCTCCCGGCGAGGCTCCCGCCGAGGCTCCCGCCGAGGCTTCCGCCGGCGCCCGCCACGTGCTGGCTCTGCATCAGCTGGTGCTGCAGCACCGCGAGCGACGCGGCGTTGTGCTGCGCCATGAGTACGCCGGGTATGCCGAACCCCACGCCGAGCTCCTCGACGCCCGAGCCCCCGGACACCGAACCCCCGCGCGAGTTCCCCGCCGAGTCCTTGCCCGAGCGCTCGCCCCGGCGCGCCTTTCCGTGCGAGTCCGCGAAGCGCATCACGAGCGGCGCGCCCCCGGGCACGGGCACGACGTTGTTCGCGTGCACCACCGCGGCGATGGCTTGTTCGACGGTGCCGAAGCGGATCAGAGCGCCGGCGGTGGTGGTGCCCGACGCGTGCAGCAAGCGGCACTCCACAATGACCCCGAAGGCTTTGAAAAAATCCCGCAGCTCGCGCTCGGACCAACGCGGAGGCAAGCCTTTGACGTATACGTTGTCCGAGACGACGCCCACGCCGTTCGCGCCAGGGCCCGTTCCGCTCGTGGAGGAGTCCGCGTTGGCGAACTTGACCTCGAGCGCGCGGCCGCGCACGTGCGCGCCGTGCATGGCGCCGATGGCGGACGCCGCCTGCGCCACCGTCGCGAACTTCACGAATCCAAACCCGCGCGACGCGTTCGTCGAGACGTCCCGGATGACGCAGCAACTCTCCACCGCCCCGAACCGGCCGAACGCGGCTTGCAACGCGGGCTCGTCCACGTCATCGGCGAGGTTCTTGACGTACACGTTGCTGTGTTGGTTCGCGGGGTGAGGTCCAGGATGAACGTGGTCGCCGCGCGCGGGAAGATGACCGGTCGGGCCCGGTCCCGACGACGACGCGTTGAAGCTCGTGGACGATCCCGCGCCGCGCGAAGAAGCTCCGCGCCTGTTCGGGCTCTGGCGGTGGTACTCGTGCCCGGGCCCGACCCGGGGCAGAGGGACGTTGTCGACGTTGTCCGGGAGCGCCAGCTCGTCGTCCGTGGGGAGCGCGGTCACGAGCGTGGTCAGGTCCATCGCGCGGTACGCGCGGTCCTCGCCCCCCAGCGCGGACGAAAGGCTCGCGACCGGCGGTCCGTCGTGGCGACGTGGCGCGGGGGGCTCGCGCGCGAACGCGCCGTTCTCGGGAACGGCGAACGCGGGGGGGTCGCGCGAGGCCGTGTCTATCCGCATGGCGCGAGGCAAAGATCGGGCCTCGAACCCGTCACCGACCCGCGACCGCGCGCCACACGCCCCGTCCGTCGTCCCGAACGCGTCGCTTCGGGGTTCGACAAATGAAATGCGCTTTTGATGTGCTGACCGACACCCGCGATATATCTCGCGCGTCGCACCGCGCGCGCCGTGCGAGCGTCCCTCGCGACCCGGGAGACGCGAGCGCGCGGCACGGAGACGCGATCGCCTCGTGCGAGGCGATGCGTGTCGCGAGCGCGGCGCGCGCGTTTGTGCCAGCGGAGGCTCTGCGGCGCGAGGCTTCGGGCGTCCTCGGGACGCGTTTGCGCGCGAACGCGTCCCTTGGAAAAAAAATGCCGCGAAGCGACGCGAAAATCCAGCTGGCACTTCGAAAGATTCGAGGCGTTTGGGGGTTGTGACTCGTGGGGCGAAGAAGCAGCCTCCGGAGACACGCGAACGCTTCCCTTCGTGAACCACTCGTGGAAAAACATCGACGCGCTTCGCGTCAATACGTGTTTTGCTTTTTTGGCTGAACATATTTGTTGAATTCACGCGCCGCGCCCCTCACCCAGGTTTTCACCGTGAAACGAACCGATCACTTCCGGGTTCGCCCGCTTGATAGGATCGGCGACCGCGGCTGAAAGGGGACTTGGGGACTTGGTCTAGTGGTATGATTCCTCGTTTGGGTCGAGGAGGTCGCGGGTTCGATTCCCGCAGTCCCCCTTTTGCCCCGCGCGGAAACGAGCGACGCCTCGCGCACCGACGCGCGCGCCAGGCGGGAGACGCGACTCGCCGTCGGAAAGGCTCGAAAGTCGAAAGGCTTTTTTCATCGGTGCCCTGTTCAGGTGAAAGTTTCTTCCAGGCAGAAAAAAACACGAAAAAAAAAAAAGAAACTCCACACGAGCGTTCGACACGCGCACCTTCCCGGCGGCGTCGAGTCACGAGGGGTTCGAGCAGGTGCGCTGGGCGCGTCGACGTCGCCCCTGCGTCGCCGCGGCGAAAAAAAGGGGGATTGGGGGAATCGAACCCCCGACCTCGTCCACCCGAAGGACGAATCATGCCACTAGACCAAATCCCCAACCTGGGACCTTTCTGTCGTACGAGACGAACTAGCCACTCAGATTTCGGTATTGGAATAAACCCCAGTTTCCTGGGATGATTCTCGTCGCCCATCGTTCGATGGGGGGTGTGTGGGTGTATGACCACCGCAAGATGACCGCCGGGCGAAATGATGCGTACAAGTTGTCGAAAAGCCACTCGCCGCGCGATCAGCGCGCAACACGTCGAGGTTTCAAGGGACGTTTTTCGGACGCGCGAGTCTTGGACGATCGCCGAAGACGAGGACCAGAGCTACGCCGCGCGTACCTCGCGGAGGGAGGAAGAGGCGGATGTTCTCTTCCTTGGTGCGACGCGCCGTACCGCGCGGGAGGGCGCTCGCGTCCGCGTCGGCGAGCGCGCTCGGCGCCGCGCGGGGGGGGCACGCGCCGTGGTCGTCGTCCGCGGTCGCCTCGACGAGGTCCTCGTGGTTCGTGGGGACGGAGACGGTCGCCGCGCGCGGGGGGGCGAGGTCGTCCGGCCCCTTCGCGGCGTCCTCCCTGTGGGTGGCAGCGGGCGCCGCGCGCGATGCCGAGGTGGTGCGCACCGCCTTCGGCGCCGCGCGCGTCCGCGCGTTCGGAGTCGAAGCGGCGGCGTCCGCTCGAGCAGGCACCCTCTCGGTCGCGGGCGCGAGACGCGCCGCGACGGACGTCGCGACGAGCCTGAGCCTCGAGCGACCGACGTCCGTCGCCGCGGGTCCCGCGCGGACCGCGATGATGACCGCGCGCCGCGCGTACTACAACAATTCCGGCGGCGTCGCGAGCGGCCGGCTTCGGTACGGCGCGCCCCCTCCCGCGTCCCCCAGGTTCGACGGCGAGCAGATGCTGTGGAGCGTGATCGGCGCGAACACGTTCATCTTCGCGTTGTGGCACGCGGTCGACCCGCGGTTCATGCAGGCCAACTTCACGGTGAGCGAGCGGAGCGTGTACTCGGGGTCTGTGCACACGCTCGTCACCGCGGCGTTTTCGCACTACGACTTCGCGCACTACGCCTCGAACATGCTCGCGCTGTACTATTTCGGGCGCACCGTCGGCGCGACGTTCGGCGGGACGTTTCTGCTCAACCTGTACCTCGCCGGCGGCGTCGTCGCCAGCGCCACGCACGTGCTGTGGTGCCGGCACGAACGGCGGAAACGCGCGAGGCGGTTCCGAGGCGGCGGACAAGGCGGTGGGTTCTTGCAGAGCGCGGGCAGGTGGATGGAACACCGAGGCATCAGTGACGGGTTCGATTCCGCGTGGCGACGCACGCCGCCGGCGTTGGGCGCCTCCGGCGCGGTGAACGCGGTGGTGTTCCTCAACGCCGCGCTGTTCCCCATGCAGACCATCTACCTGAACTTCTTCATCCCCATGCCGAACATCCTGTTCGCGGGGATGTTCCTTGCGCGCGACCTGTACGGCGCGCAGATGGGGCTCGGCGGGTCGGGAACAGGGCACGCCGCGCACCTCGGCGGCGCCGCCGTCGGCGCCGCCGCCTGGGCGGCGATGCGCGCGGGCGCCTTCCGGCGAGGCGGGTTCGGGCGAGGACGTTTCGGAGGGTAACACGTAGCGGCGCAAACGACTTTCGAAAGTATGGCATACACAGGTGACTGCTTTCACGGACGTACTAAAAGGGCGGAGAACCAAAACGTCTCTGTGCGGTAGACGACACACACGACTTTCGCGCGCGACGTCTCTTCTCTCGCGAAAAAAACAGGCGTTCGCGACTGTCAATCAAGCGAGTCCTGCCTCGGGAGTCCTGCCTCGCTCGATGTCCTCGGCTTCGGCGCGCGCGACGCTTCGCGCGGAGGCAAGCCCGAACCGACCCCGCGCGGCGGTTCGCCGGTTTCGCGCACCGAGACGGCGGCCGAATCGGCTCTCGGCGGCGCCGACGCGGAAACGCTCACTTCCGCCGGGGAGGATCCGATCCCGGCACCCGAAGAACGCGCTTGCGGCGGCGCCGGCGCCGCATCGGAATTCGCCGGCGCGGGCGCGGACGCCGGCGTCGTCGGCGCCGCCGGCGCGGTTCCGCCCGAGGTCCCGCCTCCGGAAGCCTCCGAGGCGAGCTCCGCCGCGCCCGCGGGCTCGAGGGTGAACCCCCCCTCCGCGGTGGGCACAAGCCGCATGCGCGCCCCCGGCGCGACGTTCCCACCCTGCTGCAGGTGGTTCAGAAGAGCGCCGATGCCCTGCTGGAACGAAGCCGCCGCCGCCGCCTGCGCGGCGGCGGCGGCGCGCGCCTGCGCCTGCGCGCGCGACGCCTCCGACGAGGCCTGCGCCTGCTGCGGCTGAGCCGCCGCCGCCTGCTGCGGCTGAGCCGCCGCCGCCTGCTGCGGCTGAGCCGCCGCCGCCTGCTGCGGCGGCTGCGCCTGCGCTGCGGCGTCGCCTTGCGGGCGCCTGGCCACGCGCACGTTCGACTCGAACCGGAAATTGAAGGTGGACCTCTGCGGTTGCGCGGGCGCCGGCGCCGCGGCGTCTTCCCGGCGCGGCGGCGCGGCGGGTGTCGCGGCGGAGGGCGATCCCGCCGCTGGCGAGGAAGCGGCGCCGCGCCGCGACGGCACGTCCGCGCGTGCGGGCCCGCCGGCGGCGCGCTCCGGGAAGTCCTCCGTCGGGTCGCGGGTTCGATCCCGCGACCCCGCGCGCCGTCGGAAAAAGAAAAGGGGGCTCAGCGCGAAGCGCGCGGCGCCCCCGAGGGCGGAAAAGCCGCCGCGAAGCGCGCTCATCGGACCGCGTCGGCGCGGCGCGCGCGCCGACCGCGCCGATTCCTCCGCGCGGCGGCGAATGACGGAGGTGTCCCTTGTAATCTGCTCCATCCTGTGGATGCCCCCGCGAATCTCCCGCAGCCCGGCGGAGATGTCCCTTCTCATCCGCTCCACGCTGGAGCTCCATCGTTCCTCCACCGCCCTGATATCCGCGCTCCGCGCCTCCGCGGAGGCGCGCGCGCCGGGGAACGGCGGCGTCGATCCTGCGCCCCGCGCCCCCGCGGCGCCGACGGGCGCGCCGCCGTACGTCCCCGACAAGAGCTGGTTGGGCCTCGCGCCCATCCCGCTGAGCGGCTGCGTTCCCCCTCGCGGGTCCAGGTACACGAGAGGGGGCGCCAAAAACGCCAAACGTCGACGCTCCGCCGCCGCCGGCGGAGCCGTACCGGGATCCGCGCGCGCGCCGCCGGGTCCCTCCGGCGCGCGCGCGAGTCGGTTCAGGAACTCGGGCGCGGCGGCGGCGCCGCCGGCCACCTGCACGGATGCCGCCAGCCTGGCGAGCTCCATCAGCAGCGAGCCCGCGCCGTGCGCGGCCATGGACGCGCGCAGCGTTTGGCCCTGGATCTCGTGCAGGCGGTCGGCGCTGAGTACCGAACCGGACTCGGTCTCGGCCAGCGACGCCGCGGCGGCTTCCAGCGCGGGCGCCGTCTCGCGCGCGGCGCGCGCCGCCTCGGCCAGCGCGGACGCCAGCGCGCCCGCGGTCACGACCGGCGGCGCGCGCCGCCGCGAAGCCGCGTCGGCAGCAACGAGCCCCGCGGGCGCGGCGGTGGGCGGGGGCACCAAACCGGGCAAAGGCGAGCGCAGCGCCGCGAAGGGCCCCTCCGGCGGCGCGACGCCCCGGGCGCGCCCGGCGCCGTGACACGTCTCGCACAAATCGTAATCCGCGCGCGACGCGGACTTGTACCGGACGCCCACGATGGGCACGACGCCGCACGCGTCGCACTGAACGCCGAAGTGCGTGCACCGCGTGGTTGCGTTCGAGGTGCCGTCAGAGGTGGGATCGTCGGAACGAACACCGGCGGCGTCGTCGTCGCGCGCGCGCGCCTCCGAGCCGAGACGGTCGCCGTCGAGCGTCGCCGAGAGGCGCTCGCCGTCGCCCCGCGAGACGCCGTGCGGGTCCGCCGCGAGCTCGCGCGCCGTTTCCCGCACGAACGCGGCGTGCCGCGCCGCGGCAGCCGTGGGATCGGCGTACGCCGCGACTTGTGTCGCGTTCGACGCCGCGACTGGAGTCGTGTTAGACGTCGCGGCGAAAGAGACGGAAGCCGGAGACGCGAGAACGGAAGTCGCCGCCGCGAGGTCGCGCGCGGTTGCGGCGACGAGCGCGTCCAGGACGCCAGGGAGCGCATCCGGCGACCCCGGCGCGCGCGCGGGGAGGGAAACGGACCCGAACGCCGCGGCTTCGGACGAGCTCCTGTCGTCGTCGTTTCGGCTGGTTTCCATCCTCGCAGCGTGTATATCCTCGCGCGCGAGATCACCAGGCGGCGGCGCCGACGAAGACGCGACCACGTGCAGCGCGTCGCCGTCGCGGAACCCCGCGACGTCGCGCAGCTTCTCCGCGTCCGAGGGTAACACGCGCCCGCGGAAGATGAGCCGCTGCCGGTCCGCCGGGACGCCCGACGCGGAGGCCACGCGCGCCTTCACCGCCGCGATGGAAGCCTGAGGCGCGGAGCGGGATTGAACAGCGCGGGATTCGAGCGCGCGCGGAGCAGAGGGTCGGTCAGCGCGTCGTCGCGTGCGAGGAAGAGAAGAACGAAGGACGCGCGAGGAAAGGTGTGGAAGGCGCTTCGACGCGCGACGGAGGCGACGAGACACAAGGCAAGAGGGACGCACATCGACGGGAAGCGACAAGTCGTGTTCGCCCGCGGGCTCCTGCTGCCGCACGCGCACGCGGATCGTGTCCTCCGCGCCGGCGGGCTGCGTCGGGGCGGGCACCGCGGCGTCAGCCATCGCCACGACCCTCAGACTTTCACCGGATCTGATGATGTCACTTCAGTGCCGGCGCACTTCCGAGCGGCTCTGACCTCGCCCTTCGCCTCGGCCCTCGATCTCTGTGACCTTTTCGCCACCCCTTCCGCGAGCCGCGTCGGTTCGACGCGACGCCGGTCGTACGTCGCTCGCGTGCCCTCTCGCGCGCGAACGAGTGCGCGGCACGAGGACGTGCGCGCGCGATGAAGAGGAGTCGAGCGGGTTTGGAGGAAATGCAATTTTCTCCCACGTGCCGCAGTGCCGGGCTGCTGGCGATTGTGCCCGGCAAACCGAGCCGGTGAATTGTTTTCCCGAACATGGGCTCGTATGCGCGTTCAGTCACGAGGTTTCCGTTTGCAGGTTATGAGGTAGACTATCGTATGGGTTTTTACCCATGATCAACATTTTTTTGTAAGATTGTAACCTCCCGGTCGAATCGTAGTCGACGCAAAACCCACGCGCTACTCCGTCTCGACCGCACTCTCGAAAGGACACCGCACGCGGCGTCCCCTCGCGAGCGCATCGTTTCGAACTTCTCTTCGGGTACGTTGCGCGTCTCGGCATTCATCGGTGTCTCGCGCGTGACACCACTGGGTCGACGCGTGCGATTGCTCTCGTGGCGACCGACCTACCGGGTGTTTCGCTTTCGATCGTGGCTTTGCCTCTTCCGTTCGCGGCTGACCCTCCCCCTCCACCCTCGTCCGCGCAGATCGAGCACACACGATGGTGTCCTCCCGCACCGAACACACCCCCCTGCTGAAGGAAGAGGGTACGTCTCGAACCCCACCTCGGCGACCGCCACCGCTTCTTTCGCGCCGTCCCGTGGATTTCCCCCCCGAACGCACGCTACGGCGTACTCGTGCGCGACTCGTCGTCGCGCGACGACGCCACGAAACTCCATCGCGTGACCCGACTGACGTCCTCGGGTCTCATCGTGTCTCATTGCGCATCGCAGCTCCCTCTTCCTCCGCCGGCCGCGCCGTGCGCTGGGCCGCCGCGGCGGCGGTGGGCTCGCTCGCGCTCTTCGCCGCCGTGTCCGTGGGCCAGATGGCGCCCGCGGGCGCGGCGCTGTGGGCACGCCCGGGCCCCGGGCTGGGCGCTGCGAGGACCGAGGACTCCCTGGCGACCGCGGAGGGCCACAGACGCACCGCCGCCGCCAACGAGGCCGAGTCCGTGCAGACGGCGCGCAACATGCGCGACGCCAAGGAGATGGCGGACGCCGTGCTCGCGGAGGCTGAGGCGGAGGCGGAGCGCCTCACAAAGCTCGCCGCGCAGAAGCGCAAGGATTTCGAGATCGCCAAGGCGGAGACTGTGGAGGAAGGCGAGGAGGCCACCTCCGGCATCCAGGCGCTGGAGGACGACGCGACGGCCAAGGACGCCGAGCTCACCTCGCGCACCACCGCCTACGAGGCGACGCGCGCCGCCTACGCCAACTCGACGGCGGCGATCGTGACCCTTGGTGAGGAGCTCAAGAAGGCGACCGCCGCCTCCGCCGCCGCCTCCGCCGTTCACGACAAGGACCTCGCCACGGCGACGACCGCCAAGCAGACCGCGGACGACCTGTCCAACCAGGCCCACGCGTTGAACGCCAAGACGCAGGCGGACCCCAAGACGGGCGAGGTCTCCGCGGAGGAGGCGAAGAAGCGCGCCGAGGAGGTTGCCGCCGCCGCGGGCAAGGCGAAGGCCGCCGAAATCGTCGCCGCGCGCGCCGAGAAGAAGGCTGCAGATTCGGCGGACGCGGTTGCGCACGAGCAGCTCCTCGTGAAGACCGCGACGGAAGCGCTGGACGCCGAGAAGTCCAGGAACAAGCGCCTCGCGGTGTCCTCGACGCAGGCGGAGCAGGACATGATCCAGCAGTCGCACCAGACGTCGCTGGCGCGCGTCGCGGCGGCGGACGCCAAGTCAACGGCGGAAACCGGGTTCTACAACTCCTCCTCCGTGCGTTCGGAGATGGAGGACGCGGCGAAGAAGGCGGAGGAGGACGCCGCGATCGCCGCCAACGTGGCGGCGACGCGCGCCGCCGAGGCGAAGAAGGCTGCGGTGGTGGCGAAGGCTGCCACGGACTCCGCCGCCGTCGCGCAGTCGCAGCTGGCGCTGGCCGAGTCTGAGGTGAAGGTGGAGCTGGCCAAGATTGCCGCCACCAAGAACTTGATCGAGACGAAGGAGTGATTTCTTTTCCGTCCTCTCTCGGCGACGGCGCGAGACGAGGCGGATCGATTCGCCGCCTTCGTCGCGCGACGAGGAAACGACCGGGACCGAAACGTACGGGTATATAGTCATGTCGGTGTTAAGCATTCGCTCTTTCTTCTCCGCGCGTCGAACGCGCGTCACTATTGATACGCCGAGACGTTCTCGCCGCGCCTCGACACTCCGCGCGCCGGCTCCGGCGCGTCACGGCAAGCCTCGCTTCGCGCGAACGGCTTCGCGCGCGCGCGCGCGCAGCTCCGCCACCAGCGCGTCGGTTCGCTTCGCGTTCTTCAGCAGCACGGGCATCAGGCTCTCCGCGCGGTTCAGCTTTTGCTCCGTCTTGAGCGAGACGCCGCGCAGGTCCACCAAACCGCCGCTCACGGCGGCAGACCCGAGGTCGTCGCGCAGCGACACGCCGAAACACCGCCGCTTGCGCAACTTGATCTGCGCCGGAAGCCGCCCGCCGAACGCCGTCGGGTCCGCCGAAACCGGCGGCGCGCCCTTCTCAGCGTGCGGGTACGGCTCCGCGGCGCCGTACACGTCCAGGTCCAGCCGGGGTCGGCTCCCGCCCGCGCCGAAGCCTCCTTTGCCTTTGTCTCTGCTGTCGGAGGAAGAGACGCGGCAGAGAAAAATGGCGGTGTCCGGTTGAATTTTTTTGGCCAGCAGGTGCGCGGCGTCCGCGGGCATGCCCAGCACCAGGCGGCGCCGCGCCTCGTCGACGACGCGGTCGTCCGCAACGTACACGAACCCGTTCGGGAAGCTTTTCTGCACCGCCGTGAAGTGCCAACCGCTCGTTTCGCTCGGTTTCGTGAACAGCCGCCGCTTCCCGGAGTCGGGGTCGACCGCCTTCGGCCCGTGCTTCGACCACCACGCCGCGTCCGCCTCCCACAGCCGCCGAGCCTCGAGCGCCTCGGCCGAGGACGCCGCCGCGTCGGATGAACCGCCCGAAGGCCCCGAAACGCCCGAAGGCCCCGGACCCGCGGCGACACCGCCCGAAAAGCCAGGGTGACGCTCGTCTTTCTCGCGGCGCAGAGTGCGCAGCTTCTCCTGCGCCTCGCGCACGCGCGCGTCCTTCGCCTCCTTCAGTCTTCGCTCCTCCTCCGCCTCGGCTGCTCTTTTTCGCTTTGCCGCCTCGATCGCAGCCTTCGCTGCCGCCTCCTTCGCAGCCTTCGCCGCCGCCTCCTTCGCAGCTGCCTCCTGCGCAGCCTTCGCCGCCGCTTCCTTCGCAGCAGCCTCCTTTTCAACCGCCTCCCGCGCAGCCTTCGCCGCCGCTTCCTTCTCAGCCGCCTCCCGCGCAGCCTTCGCCGCCGCTTCCTTCTCAGCCGCCTCCTTCGCAGCAGCCTCCTGCGCAGCCTTCGTCGCCGCTTCCTTCTCAGCCGCCTCCTGCGCAGCCGCCTCCTGCGCAGCCTTCGTCGCTGACTCCCTCGGAGGGGCGAGGCGCGCGGTCTTTGGCGTGTCGCCGCCGTCGTCGTCGCCGCTGCCGCGCGAGCGCTTCTTACCGCGCGTCGACGCCGGCGCGCCTTCCGTGGCCATCTCCACGTCCTCATCTTTTTCTCTTTGCGGAACTTTTTTCGCGCCCTTCTTCTGGAGTTGCAGCGTCGGGTCGACATCCTCGTCGTCGTCGTCGTCGTCCACGATGTTCGCGACCGGCTTGACCTTCGCGGGTGCGTCGACCTGGCGGACGTTACTCGCAGAAGCTGGCGAGAGCATGAACAGTTCGACCCCCAAAACTGTGTAGTCGACGAAAGTCCCCCGCTCCGACTCGGGCACGCTCTTGACATCCGCGTTTCGAATGAGTCTCCACAGCGGCTGCTTCGGCTTCAAATCCGGCTTCAACTCACCGCACTTCTCGAAAAACCCGTGCTTGTTTGTCTCCAGATGTTGTCGCACGATCCTCAGCATTCCTGGAGTGCTCTTCTTGGCGAAAACCCTTGAGGTGACCGTGTTGGCGATCATGAGCAGAATGTCCGCCTCGGTCAATCCGGCGTGAACCCCATCCCGCTCGGCTTGGCGGAGCACCTGCACGATCTGCTCGCCCCACGAATCGCGCAAGTACGGCGTCTGCGGGTTAGGTATGCCTTTATGCGGACGCCCACGCTGCGACATGCTGCGCGCGCGGAGGTGCGCGGAGTTGTGGGGGCGGTACGAGGGCAGATCTGGAAGCGGTCTCTTCGACTCAGACAATAATACCGCGCACCGGCTGACCGGCGGTCACGCGGTCACTGACCGGTGACCGCTCATGTATTGTCGCGGCGCTCAGGCGTCAGGCTCAGGCAAATTTGTCAAGCCGGCGTTCAAATTCCAACGCCTGACCATTCGGTGCAGAGTCTCCCGCGGCACGATGGAGCCGCGACTCGACGCGGCGACGCGCATCCAGGCGGCGTGGAGAGGCCACGCCGTGCGCCTCACGCTCGTGCACTCCGTGCGTCGCGACTTCGAGGAGACGGTGCGTCGGCTGGAGGGCCCGCTCGCGACGCGGGACGCCAACATCCTCGCGCCATCGCGCGTCGGGTGGAAAACACACGTCTCGAGGCCCGTGCTTTTCTCGCCCGGAAGCGAGAACGACGACCCCGGCGGAGGCACGTCGCGGCGCGTCCACTCCACCGGCGCGAGCGCGCGACCGGATGAGTCGTCCATGCTCGACCCCGCGACCGAGCGAAGGCTGGAGGTGTTGCGTCGGGAACTGGAGTGGGCTCGAAACGCCCTCGACGACAGAAGGCAACACCTGCGGCGGTTGAGGCGGGACACGTCTCCAATCGCGGGTTCGGCGGCGTCGCGCTGACGCCGCGCGGACGAGCGCGCGATGCGCGCGCAGTGTCGCGTTCGCGCCAGCGAAGAACCGTCGTGTACGTGCGAACGGTGTATTCCCAAGCCAGTCTGTTGTCTGTTCCGAACGTCGCGAACGGCGAGAAGGCGCGGCTCGCCGCCGCGTGCGGGACCCGCGCCGACTCGTCTTCGCGTCGCGGACGACGCGCCGAGAGGCGCGCGAAAAGTCTCTCGTTTCCCTTCGCTCGCGTATACGCGTATACGCACATCCAAGTTACACAAAGCGCGCCGACAAGCTCGCGCCTAACCGCAATCAATCATCTCCGCGGCGGAAGTCTCCGCGGAGCACACCCAAACTCTCCCTCGTCTCGCGTCGCGAGTCCCGCGAAAAAAAAATGGCGGGACGCCGCCGACGCGCTCTTCGCCATCCGGCCGCCTCGTTCAACCGCGCGTCGTCGCGCCGCGAACCTTCTCCAAAAGAACTCGAGAAAAAGCTCGTTTACTTTTCCTTCACGGAGTCGCGGTCGAAGTTGGACCAGGTCTCGTTCCACTGCTTGTCGTAGAAGGTGGCCTCGTCCGCGAGCACCTCCAGGGTGTCGAGGTCCTCGAGGCGGCGCACGGTGAGGCAAAAGGCGACGGTGAGGAAGATGGCCGTCTTGCCGAGGAAGGACTGGTGCAGGTCCACGAGCCCGGCGCCGCCGGCGGCGTCGATGAGGTACGCGAACGCGTAGCCCACCATCGCGGCGCGCCCGTTGATCTTCTCCGCCTCGGGCAGGTGGAAGCGCTTGACCCAGACCCACCACGGCACGATGGAGGTGTCGAAGAGGCCGTCCTCGTCGTACACGGCGGGGCAATCCTCGAGCGCCTTGCGGTGCACAACCTCGGCGTCGATGACGGCGTTCCAGTCCGTCTCGCCGTCCTTCGTCTTGAACTGCTCGAGGTCCCAGGTGCCGTTCACCCAGCGGGGGTCGGACCACACGGCGTTGTCGGCGTTCGCCGCGCGCGTCGCCGCCTCAGCCTTCGCCGTCGCCGCGCGCGCCACAGCGCCGGCATCCTTGCCAGCCGCCTTGTCGCCCTCCAGGGTGCCGCCGCGCTCCAGGGGGCCGGGCTTGCGCGTGGAGGTCTCAGCCGCAACGCGGCACACGGTGGAGGACCTGAGGGGTTTCGTGGTACGATGAGGTGGACGGGGGAAGGAGGCGGTCAGGTTCAGTCTCCGCGCGCGAAAAGTCGCGAAAAGTCGGAGGAGGAGGAGGCGTCTTCACGTTTTCGCGAGGACACCGACGACGCGTTTGTTGGTTTCGACGCCGAGGGTGTGCGCTCAGATCGAGGGCTGGGTAGGGACGACGCGCGGGTCCCGTCGCGGCCGCGGACGATGCGGACCGTCGCGCGATGCGCCGTTCCTCTGCGAACGCGTCGAGGTGCGCATCTGTCGCGTCGCGCGATGCCCCCCGCGAGGTCCGCCGGATAACCCGCCTCGCCATCGGTCGCCAAAGTCGCGTCTCGGAGCGGTGGCGAGCGAGCGCGAGCGCTCGCCGGAAACGAGGGAAGAGGACGCTGTGCGCACCTGGACTTGGAAGACTGCACCTTGCGGGCGGACCTGTGGGTTCAGGAAGAGCGGGGGAGACAGGATGCGGTCAGTTCCGGGTCGCAAGCGCGCGCGACGCGGCGTCGCGCGACCGATGCGGGGATGTCGGCATCGTGTCCGATGAAGCGCGCGATGCCGAAAAAACGCAGGGTGCCGGATCGACGCCGGCGCGTCGCACGCGACGCGCCCCGTTCCGCGAACGCACTTGGAGGTCACGGACACCTTGCCGGCCACGAGGGCGGCGGACATGGTCATGGCGGACATGTTTGTTGGGGAGGGGGGGAGGGTAGCGGCGAGGTCCGCGCGCTGGAATGCGTCGCGCTCGCACGCGCTCGCCTCGGATAAAAAAAATCTCGAATCTCAGTCGCGAAGATCTGACCGGAACGACGAGTTATTAAACCAGCACGCGAACCCGCAATTTTCTTTTCTTCGTCGATCTGGGGAGGGACCAATCAGCGGGCGCTATTGCGGCTCAGTCACAGCTCGACGAGCGATTTCGTGAGATGCATTTCGGTTCCGGTTTCGATACCGATCGAGCGCGCTTGACCGCGGGATTTCGCGGTCGTTGAAAGGGAAACGCCTAAAATCGACCGCGAACGCGAACCCCGAAACCGGCTCGAACCGATTCCCGAGCCGCCCGGCCGCGAACGCGACAAGTGTCGAAACTCGAAACCGCTGCAGAGCTTTTCTTTTCCCTTGTCGGTTTTGCTTTCACGACTGCGCCAGCCAGACGCCAAAGAAGAAAGAAAGCTTTTTTCTTTCTTCTCCGGCGTCTTCGTTCTTCTCGCTGCGCGGCGTCTCGACCGTATGTATCTGCGTACATTTACAACGAAGCGCTCAGCGCTCGGTACGTCGCGGCGCCTCAAAGCTCCAGCCAAAGCTCAGCGTCCACCCCGTTCTCGTCCCGTCGCCTCACCGCGGCCCGGCGTCCGCCTCGACGCCGACGTCCTCGCGCTCGCGAGACTCGCCGATGTCGAGGTCGTCGGCAAGGCGCGTCTCGCCCGCGGCGTCGTCGGCGGCTTGCAGCACGGTGACGTCGCCGTCGGGGGAAAAGTCGGACTCGGTCTCCGTCTCCGGCGAAGCGTCATTCGTCGGGT
>MDSV01027253.1_pt1 | contig 16884 bp, 17 predicted proteins | sample 810851 | NCBI WGS metagenome assembly MDSV01 (sample SAMN05326640, study PRJNA326480) | marine metagenome | isolation source: seawater | place: Atlantic Ocean: North East | collected 2012 | reverse complement strand
TAAATTACAATTTCCAATAATTGGAAATAATGAATCTGATGTTATACATATAGTATTAAAATCTAATATATCTCAAATAGATTTTTGGGATGTTATGATTCAAATATTATTAGAAAGATTTTTGATTTATAATCCAAAAACAGAAAAAGATATTAGTAAATTTAAAGATAAAAACATTAATACATATTTATTTTTATTAGATAAAAATAGTTTTATTAAATTTGATTGGACTTGGGATAAACTTTTATTAAATGACATTAAATCAGAAATAAAAATTATTTTAGAAGATTATTATCAAAATAATCATAATGACATATATACATATTTTACTTATATAAAAGATAATAATGAAAAATGGAATAACGAACCTAATGTTATTATTGAAGAAATCATAGATAAATTAAATAATTTTCCAGAATATATAAAAGATTTTTTTAAAGATATCAATACAAAAATAGATGATGACGAAGATTATGATTATATAAATAATTTTGAATCTTTTAATAATAAATTAAATAAAAAATTAACAAAAAATATAGATAAATATTTACAATTATAGGCGTTTTAAATGTTCAACGGTTTAAAAGAATATATATTATATGATTTAATTTATTCTAATTTTAATTTATAGAATTAAAATTAGTTAAAATTAATTTTTTTGTATAATTAATTAAATTTATTTTAATTTGTAATTCAATTATATCACTATTTGTATAATATATAGGATTATCTATAGAACATCTATATTTATTTATAGTATATTTTAATTTATCATCTAATGTATATTTATATGGATTATTCATATCATAATAAATATATCCATTTTGATTAATTTTACCAGATAATTTAATTACAGATTTTAATTTTTCAATTCGTTGATATGTAACATGTTGATTACCAATTAAAGGTATATTAATACTTGTATAATAAATATTATTAATTGGTGGTAAAATATTATTAATAAATAATAATGATAATAACATATTTATTATTATTATTATAAAAATATTTTTAATACATATTATATGTAATATAATATATATTAATTGCACTAGCCGAGAATCGAACTCGGATCACTTGCTTGGAAGGCAAGTATGATAACCATTACACTACTAGTGCTTATTAAATAGATTTAAACAATTATCTTTATATAATTTTTTACTAAATTATATAAGAATATTATATTTAAATATTATTCATATAAACATAAAAAATCATATTCATTATATGATTTATATACAATTAATGGGTGGATTAGGTAATCAATTATTTCAAATTTTTTGCGGAATTTCATATGCATTAGAAAATAATATAAGTTTTAAAATTGTAAAAAATAAGGGTGATAATGTTTCTCCTCTTGATAACAAAAGTTTAAGACCAACATACTGGCATAATTTTTTGTATAATCTTTCAAAAATAACTTGTGATAATATCAATATACCAATATATAAGGAACCTCATTTTACATATAATAAAATTTCATTTATTAATACAGATTTCAAAATTAACGGATATTTTCAATCACCAAAATATTTTGAAAATTATTATAAGTCTATAATTGAAATAATACAACTTGATAAACAGAAAACAGAAATAAAAGAAAAATATAAAGAATATTTTAATAATAATAAAATTATTAGTTTACATTTTAGAATTGGAGATTATGTAAAAGAACCCGATATTCATTTAATATTAAATACCAAATATTATATAGATGCTTTAAAAATTATATTAGAAAAAGATAATACATGTGATACTATTTTATATTTTAATGAAGAACAAGACAATAATATTATAAAAAATATGATTAAAGATATAGAAAAATTATATCCTCAATTAAATTTTATACAATGTAATACTAACATACAAGATTGGGAACAGTTAATATTAATGAGTTTATGTCTTCATAATATAATTGCAAATAGTACTTTTAGTTGGTGGGGTGCTTATTTCAATTCTAATTTGAAAAAAATTGTTTGTTATCCAAATGTTTGGTTTGGACCAAAATGTAATAATTCAACACATGATTTATTTCCAGAAAATTGGGTTAAAGTTTAATCATATTAAGATATATAAATGAAAAATATAATATTAATTATTGGTCAAAATAAAGTTAATATAGTAATTTATTTCTAGCAATATTCTATATAATATTTTAATATTTAAATTTAAAAACTATATAATATTAACATATAAATATTATGAAATTTATAGGACAAAAAGGACAAGATGAATGGATAATTGATACTATTTTTAAATATAAAAAAAATGGTTATTTTATTGATTTAGCTGCATCGGATGGTTTGAAAATAAACAATACTTTAATATTAGAAAAACAATTAAATTGGAATGGTATTTGTATAGAACCTAACCCAATTTATTATGAAAAATTAAAAAAAAATAGAAATTGTAATTTATCAAATATTGTTATTGATAGAAAAAATGATATAGAAATTGATTTTAGAATAGATAACGGAGAATTAGGCGGAATTGTAGATGAAGATACTGATAATAACTATAAATATCGAGGTAATGAATTAAAAAAATCTAAAATAATTAAATTAAAAACAAAAACACTTGAATATGTACTAGATTATTTTAACGCTCCAAAAATTATTGATTATTTAAGTTTAGATGTAGAAGGAGCCGAAGAACGAATTTTGTCCAATTTTCCATTTAATAAATATACATTTCTAGCAATGACAATAGAAAGACCAAGTCCTGAATTAGAAAAAATTTTATTTAATAATAATTATATTTTTGTAATGAAAAGTAAAAAATTACCATTTGACACTTTTTATGTTCATAAATCAATTAACAATTATGAACAAATTATTAAAGAACCGTATTCGCCCACTCCTAGAAAAGATTGGTAATATATATTTAAAAATTAAATAAATATATATTATATTATTAGATTATTAGATTATGTTAAATTTACAAGACATTTTTAATAAATTAGAGGACTATGTTATTATTAAATTTGATAAAGATTTACCAAAATATAATATTAATGATGATGTAGATATATTAACAAGCAATATACATAAAAATAAAAATATTATAATTAATTGGTATGATAAAAATATATTTTTACATAAAATTATTAATATAAATAATTTTCATATACAATTAGATTTATACAAAAAAGAGAAAGAAGAGAAACTACATTTTAGATTTGATTTGTTTGAAAAATTACATTATACAAAATTTTCTCTCCATAATGATATATATCCATTAATTTTGCATAATAAAATATATAACGGTATATCTTATGTGCCTTGCTTATTAGATGATTTATCATTACGATATTGCGAATATATTGAATATATAGATGTTCGTCCTGATAAAATTAAACATCTTAATTATGTTAATAATTATAAACAAGAATTTTATAAAATCAATAAAGGTGAAAATAATTGTAAATTAAATTATAAAAATACAACAACTATGTATAATAGTATAATAGTATGGGGACATGGTATAGAATATATTTTAGATATTTTAAATACTATTAGTAATAATATAAACTGTACTATATTAAATATAAAAAGAGGGATTATTAATAATTATGAAACTTTTATCAAAAATATTTATAAATTAGAAATGGTTAATAGTAATCATATTTTCGGCAAAACAAAATATTTAAAATCAGTAAAAAATGAATATTTTCATATTTTAATTAAAAATAATGGATCAAATATTAAGCAGTATGGAGAAGGAACTTTTAAAGTTTTTGCTGATGAAAATATAGTAAATTTGAAATGGAAATTAAGAGAAAAATATAATCCAAAATTTAAAGATAGTAATTTACAAATATCTAATAATCTACCGCCCGGAATTTCACATAATCATATTATACATATTACAGATTCAAATGAGGAATGTATTGAAGTATGTAAATTTATATTAAATAAACAACCTCGCGAATTTGAAAATAAAATAGTAAATAATATATATATTCCATGGCATCTTGGTATATCAAAAATTATGAAAAAAGTAAATATTAATATTGATAAATTGTATATTAGACTGGTTAATGATCCAAATAATTATAAAATAATAGACTCTCCACATTATTATTATGTATGCAATGATAAAAATCCATACATAAATTATTATAGCAAATATATGGGTATTTATTTACAAGATAATCATACACCACAACAATTTGACAAATTAATAAAAAATTTTAATCCAAATACTTATAACTTAGAAACAACAAGATTAATTTTAATTAATAATAATTTTCAAGTATGTGATGGCGTTCATAGATTATCAATATTGAAAAAAAATAATATAGATAATATTGAGGTTATAATGATATAAAATTAATTATAAATTAATAACAAATTTTTATTTTATATAAATTATATAATTTATTATTCTATATTGAAAATTATATAATATATATTATGCTTTATCTATTGCTTGTCTTCTAATTAAACTAACTGCAGCACTTTTGTTTGGTAATTTATTTACTCTTTGTACATGTTCAATTTGTTTGGTAGATAAGCCAGCAGTATTAAACTCATTTAAACGCGCATTCAATCCTCTAATATACTCTGAATTTGGATTAAATCTAGCACGTAATGATTTTAGTTTTTCTTTTTCCTCGTTTCTACGTTTTTTCTCATCCTCAGTTATTAATATTTGGCTTTTAGAATTACGAGGGTCGTAATCATCATTGATTATCAATTGTAAACCACGACCACGAGAATTTTTATATCTTAATTTTTTTACATTACGAGTTTTGTTATTTTTTATTTTTTTTACATTACGAGTTTTGTTATCTATTATTTTTTTTACATTACGAGTTTTGTTATTTCTTACTTTTTTAACATTGCGAGTTTTTTTATCTATTATTTTTTTTACATTACGAGTTTTTTTATTTCTTAGTTTTTTTACATTACGAGTTTTATCATTCATTTACTATATATAATATAAATATATAAATAATATTACTAAAATTAGTTAATATTATATTTATAGTTTTCTCTATTATATTTATATATTTCTCTATTTTTATAATCGCCATTATGTAATGCTTTTTCAGTAAATTTTTTTCCACCCCAATTAGGATCCATTGGATTTCTTGATATAGAAGTTTTTTCATTGTATAAAAAATCTAACGGAGTATCAACTCCTACATTTTGATTATATTGATCATAGCCAGAATACATTTCAGTATTAAATTTTATGCTTGAATTAGGTGTAGAATTTAATGTAGCATCAAGCATTTTATTTTTTTCATAATAATCTTTGGGTAATTTTCCAGGTAATGTATGAGATTTAAAATTGGATAATCCGCCTGAATTTTCAAATATAGAAGGTTTAATTTGAAGTAAATCATTATTTTGTGTATCAGTTGTATACTGTAGATATAATATAGGACAATTAATATTTTGAGATTTTTGCCATTCAATAAATTCAGCGTACTCTTCTAATTTATTAAATTGAATAGGATTAACGCCTGGAACTGCTGCTAAGTTAGAATTAAATAATAAAATTTTTCCATCTTTTTCAATTAACATATTTGGACATTTATAATTAAGCGAGGTTTTCTTTTTAGTATTATCATCAGAATTATTAGATAGTTTTTCATATATTTTAAAAGAATTACTATAATAAAATAAACCTAATAAAAAAACAAATAGTATTGCTAAAATTTTATAATTAAATTTCATTATTAATTAGATTATATAAATATAATATTTTTAGATATTATAAAATATTATAAAATATTATATAATATTATATGCAAATAATTGAAATAAGAGATAATTTTTATGATAAAGAAATAATAAAAACTTTATTAAAAAAAAAAACATGTTTAATAGGTGTATTTAGTGAATCATGTTTTCATTGTAAAAATATGGAAGCAGAATGGAATATTTTAAAAAAAAAAATAAAAAAAATTAAATGTGATAATATATTATTACAAATAGATGCGAATCAATTACAAAATATAGATTTTAATACACTAAAGAAGTCTGTTAATGGTTTTCCGACCATTATAATATATAAAAAAGGTAAAAAAATAAAAGAATATAATGGTAATCGTACAGCAAATGATATGTTAAAATTTTTTAAACCTTATATAGAATTAAAAAATAAAACAATAAAAAGAAATAAAATAAAAGGTAAAGGTAAAGGTAAAGGTAAAGAAACACGTAAATATAAAAAATAATATAGTATATTATATTCTTAATTTAGGATTAATACATATATCTAAAGTTGGATAAATATCGCCAGACATACATTTTGTATGTTCATTAACTTTTGCACAGTAACGAGTATCATTTATTTTACCAATAAAACAGTAACCTTGATTTAAGGAAGAAGTTCTATTTGGTTCTGGTTCAGAATCAGTTGTATCTGAATTTAAAGAGGAACTGCTTTTTAGACTATTTTGTAAAGAATTTATACTGGATACTGTTTTTGAATTATTAATTTTTTTAGTAGTATTATTAATTGATGCATCTGTTTTTGAAAAAATAGAATTAAAAAAATTTGTAATTGTATTATTTTTATTGCTAAAATAAGTTGTGATATAAAATATAATAACCGATATTAATATAACTAATAGAAAAATAAATAAAAAATTTCTAAAAGTAAAAAATGAACTTGATGATTTGATAGTTTGTACATCATCAGATATTGAAGTTTTATTTGATAATGAAGTTTTGTTAGAAATAGTTTTATTTATTATACTATTAACAGGTGTATTAATCAAACTTTTAAAATCTACATTATTATCAGAAGAAGATGCTGATAGTAAAGAGTTAGTTGAATTTGGAGATTTTATATTTTTTACTATATTATCAAGTGATTTTTTTATAGTTTCTCCCATTATATAAATTAATAATATTATTAATTATTAATTTATTGCTAAAAATATCTTTCCATTTATTTATATATTAATATATAATAATGAAAACAAGAAAAAGTTTATATAATAAGTTATTAAAAACTATAAAAATTAAAAAAGATACAAAAATAAATAATAATAGTATAAAATCATTCTCTCCATATATTAATAGAAGATTAGATGTAAAAAAGTTACAAACATTAAAAAATAATAAGATTAGAGTATGTAATAATTTATTAGAAATAAATATAGGTGATAATATAAAACCACATTGTTTAAGTTTTGATAATGCATTAGTTCAAAAATATCTACTAAAAAATTTAAAAGGTTCAAAACATTTAGATCCAACTAAATTTATAGCACCAAAACAACTTCATTCAAATTGTTGGTTTAATACTATGTTTGTTGTGTTTTTTTTTAGCGATAAAGGTAGAAAATTTTTTAGATTTTTTAGAAATTTAATGATAACTGGTAAAAAATATGATAATACACCATTACATGATGAAGAATTAAGAAAATTATTATTCATATTTAATTTATATATAGAAGCATCATATAATCAAGACTTAAATATAAATAATGTTAATAATGAAATAAATTTACATAATCAAATTAAAAAACTAACATTTAATTTAGATACTAATTATTTAATAATGAAAATATATAATAGAATAACTAAAATTTCACCTAATTATTATCTACCAAATATATATGAAGCAGGAAATCCGTTAGAATTTTATGAAATAATAATGAGTTATATGAATTATAATATTTTAAATATATTACGAATAAATATTGATAGTAGTAGTAAGAAAAGATATACTAATATTTTACAGAAATTAAATAATTCATTTTATAAAGATCATGATATGATAATTATAGAAGATCATAAAAGTGGAATGAAATATGATGAAGAATATGAAATAGAATTTAATAAACAAAAATATAAATATAAATTAGATAGTATTATTTTAACAAATAAAGATCATTATAATCCAAATGCAAATAGTCATTTTGTAAGTGTTATAACTATTAATAAAAAACCTTATAAATTTGATGGTAGTAGTTATTCAAAACTTACTAAATTTAACTGGAAAAAAATATTAAATAAAAATAATGTATTTACATTTGTAGAAAATCCTAAATATTATCCTGAAAAATATACACTTTCTACAAAATATGGTTATAAAATTTTATTTTATTATAAAATATAATAGAATATTTTTCTTACTACTTTTTATATTTTAGATAATTACTTCTGATGGAATTTCAACAATTATTTCATGATCAAATGGTCTATTAGTAATTCGCCATTCATTATTTATAAATTTTTTTGTTCTAATTTTAATAACATTAGAATTAGAATTAGATGTTAATTCAATTCTTTTTACACTACGAAAACCAGGTGGTTTAACTTGTTTGTTATCATAATATTTTGCTTTAGTAGTTTGATAAAAATTTTCATTAGTAGTAATGTGAAAATGAATAGTCGCATTAAAGAAATCTTCGCCCAAATTATATGGCATAGTATTTAAACTGTTAGTATAATGGTCTTCAATTTTTCGAGAAATACTAGATGGGTAAAAATTAATATTATTAGTGCGCGGATCAAGCGAAAGCCATACAATTGGCATATTTATATAAATCTGTGTTAGTGTAGTAATTATAATTAAACTAATGATAATCAATTTTTTTATTATCTAACGATAAATAATAAAAAAAATATTATATGTAAATTGAATCATAAATTATTGATAATTTCTAATTTTTCTATAGTTTTTTCTGCATTACTTTTTTTTAGATTTTGAAAAAGATAGTCAGTATTACATGATACTTCATTTTTCTTTATATCGCGATAAATATTATTAATTTTTTCAACAATTGCTTCTATTTTAGTAAATTCATTAGTAATATTTATATCATAATTAATATTATCGGTAAGTATTGAAAATGCAAAATATATAATATATTTTCTTTTTGTTTTAAAAGTTGATTTATATTTAATAATATATAAATTATATAATGATTTTATTAATTTATTAATAATAAGCGAAGATTGTATATTATATGTATTTGAGTTTTCAGGATTAGAAAAATAAAATAATATATCCCATATTATCCATATAATATCATTATGTGTTCCATTTGGTGGATAAGTTCTTGCTTGACATATACATTTTTTCTTCTTTTTTTTACACATATTTTCATATTCAATAATCCATTCATACCAATAGCAAATCTCAATTATATTTTTAATAGTAATATTATAAATTAATTCATTAAATGGTATAAATAATTCTTTAGGATCATCTTCTTTGTATACTGTTTCAATAAATTTAATATTAGGCGCTTTAAATTTAGAACTAATATTTGTTAAATCAAATTCTTCATATTTATTTAATTTTACTTGTTGATAATTATGTTTTTTATTAGAATAACATAAAATACATATAATTTCAGAAAATAATTTTCGGATTTTTATATTGTTACGTAATATAATAATATTATTAGAATAACCATTATTAACTATATTAGAAAATACATCGTATCTCATATTTAAATAAATTGATAATTTAGGATTACCTGAATGTATATATTTAGTAGCATATAAAATTATAATATCCCATAAATCTAAAAAATGTCCAGAACATATAAATTCAGCAGCCCAATAATTTGCATTTTCAATTTTACAATTATAAATGCAATTTATTAATTCTTGACGTGCTTTAGATTTTTGATATTTAGAAAAAGTTATATTTTTAAATTCACTTCTACTATCATCAATATTATTTGAGTCCATATATTTTTATAAAAAAAAACATAAAAAATATTATATAAATACATATTAATAAATTATGAATAAATATCCATATAAAAATGAATCTAATGTTTTAGATAGTTTATATAATATATTAATTTATATATATAATATTTTTTTTACTGTATTTAGTTCTTTTAATAAATTACAATTTTTAAATAAATTATTTATAATATTTTTAATATTATTATTTATTACTATTTTATTTAATACTTCTAATAATGTGTCTAATTATTATTTATTAGAAAATTATAATAATATAGATACTAATGAAAAATATGTTAAAAAAGTAGATACAGATATATATGATAACTTTTATAGTAAATATTATGATGCAATACATTTAAATAAAAAAAGAAATGAATATGAATTAGAACAAATAAAAAAATTATCAAATAAAAAAACTACAGATAAAATTTTAGATATAGGTTGTGGAACTGGTTATACAGTTAATATATTTAATGATCTTAACTATAATATTGAAGGATTAGATTTATCAGAAGATATGATTTCTAAAGCACAATCTAATTATCCTAAATGTAAATTTATATTAGGTGATATTTTAACAAGTAATTTTTTAGATTTTGATGCATATAGTCATATCTTATGTTTAGGAAAAACAATATATGAAATTAAAGAAAAAAATATTTTTTTTGAAAATTGTAGTAGCATATTATCTAAAGATGGATTTTTAATTATACATTTAGTTGATAGAAATAAATTTAAACCATATGTACAAAATAAAGATTCTGATACATTATATGATCCTGAAAAATATGGAAAAAAGGTTACTGAGATGATTGTTAAATTTGATAATGATAATGAATTTATATCAAAATATAAAATAATTAATTCAGATAATAATAATCAAATTGATTCTACTATTACACCATATGCTTCTTATAATGAAAAATTTAGTAATTTTAAAACACATAATACCAGAGAAAATGAAATTAATTTATATATGCCAGAAACTATTAAAATTCTTAATTTGGCTAAATCTAAAAATTTTAAATTTTTAAAAAAAATAGATTTACAAGCAGTTGATTATAATAATGAATATTTATATATATTTAAAAAAATATAAATAATTATATTTATTTACTAAAAATATAATTATTAATTATCTTATATACTTACTTGCTTTGGCAAAAGAATCTAAAACAAATATTATAAAAATTCCTAAAAATAAATATAAAATTAATTCTTCTGTTATATGATTTGTTTTTTCATTGTGTTGTTCTTCCAATAAATGTATTATATAATCTAATTTTGATATTAATTGTTTATTATCATAATTTAATGATTGTGATTGTGAATAATTAGTAAAACTTTGTTTTTCATTTATATTATTTAAATACTCTAAATTTTTTTTATAACTATCTTGAAAATTTGAATAATTTGAATTTACTGCACTTTCTAAAATTGTATTATTATTTTCTGAATTTGAATTCATTTTTTTTAATTCAGAATTTATTAAATCTTTGTTTGTATGTTCATTTGTCATTGGTGTCATTTTTTCGCTTATATTTAATCCGGATAATTCATCATCATCATCATCTTCATCATCATCGTGTAATTTTGATAATAAATTATTAATATTTGTTAATTTTTTTTTATTTTCTAAATTTTCTTGATCTGATGAATAAAAATTAACTTGTTTTTTATTTTTAATTGTTTTATTATTATTATTATTAGTTGGTTGTTTTATTTTTTTTTCAACTAATGGTTCTTTAGTTGATTCTATTGATGCCGGATTTAATTGATACATTTCTATTATAAAAAACGAATATAATAATATTTTAGAAAATTACTAAAAAATATAATTTATTTTATCTAAATATATATATGAGTTATAGTACAAGATTTAAAAATTATATTAATACTAATTCTTTTAAAAATTTAAGTATTAATAATTTTTTTAATAATATTAGTAGTAATAAATTATTTTTAGGATTAATGATGATATTTATGAATCTTGGTTCTAGATATATAGAAATTAAATTAACTAAAGGGCAAGAAATGTTAATAAAAAATATTGCACGTGAAGTTTTAATATTTACTATAGCATTTATGGGGTCTCGTGACATTTTTATATCTTTAACTATCACTGCTGTATTTATAATTTTAAGTAATTTTGTATTTAATGAAAATAGTAAATATTGTATTTTGCCTAATAAATATAAAAAACTTACTAATGTAATAGATATTGATGGTGATGGAAAAGTTTCACAAGAAGAATTAGAAAGAGCACATGATATATTAAAACGCGCCGGAGAACAAGAACAATTACATAATAAAATGAATATGTTAAATAATATTGCTATATAAATTCTGTTAATTATTATATAAACTTAATATAATATAATAATTAATGGTTGATAGCGAGGCAGATAAGAAGGTGATGATGGAGACGGGTTCTATTAAAAAATCATTTTTTAGTGGTGATACTGAAATAAATCCAGTTAATTTTGTTATTAAATTAAAGTATAAAATAGCAGGATACACTCATGTTTTAAATTTAGAAGATTTTAAATACCTTAAAATCAGAAATAATAATATGTATGACATACAATGGCGTAAATATGAACAGAGTCGAAAATTGAACAAACAAGATCCTGAATATCTAAAAGAATTTAAAGAAGTATTAAATCAACTGGACAACAATATATATAACAAATTTATGATTCCATATTCATCATATTATATTAATAAAGATAATTTTGAAATGCATTTATATGATATTAAAAGTCATGAAAAAAAATTGTCCGAAGAAAAAACACATATTACAAGATTTACTCGATTTTTAGATAGATTTAATTTTTATTATAAAAATGACTTACTTAAAAACCAGATAAATGACGAATTAGAAAATTTACGTGGAAAAACAGAAAGTAAAATGGAAGAAATTACGCAAAATATTACGATTACGCAGCAAAAAAGTAATGAAGAATATGTTCAAAGCTTATTTTATTTTCCACTTAACTTTTTTGATTCTACACCAATATATAAAAAAATATTAAATAATAATAAATTAAAGGAGATACACGCGGATGATGATGATATTACTAATAAAAAAAGTGATCAAGAAACAGGAAAAATGATTATAGAATCTCTAAATACTAAACCTCTATATAGTCAATTAAAATTGGGACAGTATTTATTAGAAAAAGATTTATCAACTGTTACTAACCTTACTTTAAATAAAAGTGAACAACCTGATACACAGATACTTAAATCAACTGCTATGTTAAAACAAAAATATACTACAAACGTAAAAGCAACGGAAAATTGTGAAATATTTTCTTTTTTTAACTTAGATAAAATAATACAAACATTAAATAATATAATATTATTATTAAAAGACTATGAAAACGGTTATAAATCATATCAAGTAAAATGTTATTTAAGTGATACTAAAATTATGAATATACCCTTAATAGAATTTTTTTTTGATAATATTCCAACCGAGCAAAAAAAAGAAGTAGATGATAATGTTAGAGATAGAAAAATAAGAAGTATGTTCTATTTTAATTCATTCGTAAATAAATTTAAATATATAATTGAACATATAGAAAAAAAATATAGTGATACTTTTGATATAATTAGTCAAATAAATGATATTAATAATCCATTTATTTTTTTTTTAACATCAGATTTAAATAAAAATGGAGAAAATATTAAAACTTATTTTAAAGACTTGCGAAAAAATTTACAACAAAATCAAGAGTCAAAAATTAGAACTAAAAATAAATACTATATGTATAATAAGGAAGATCCTATAGCTGAACTTAATACTGAAGAAAAAAGAAATAAAATTATTTATCAATATGCAAAATATATATTATCAGATAGTGAATATATTAATGATGAAGAAACTTTAACTCGGACTATTAATCGCGATTCGATTAAATTAAAACAAATAATTACATATAGTAATGTTCATTATCTTTTAGAAAATTATTATTTAAAACCAGGTACTATTTTATATGATAAATTTTATAAAATTAAAAATAATATTAATAAAACAGATGATACCGAATTTATACAGGAATATCTTTATGTGAAAATAAAAAAAATTAATCCTATTAATTTAAATCAGGATGAAGTATATAATTCATTTTCAAATGAGACAAAATTATCACTTATATATGAAATAGATTTTGAAGAAATTCCAAAATATTCAAATCTAAAATTTAATATAAATTTAATTGATCTATTAAATCCTAATACTTTATTAAAAAATGTATTACATAATCAACCTAATCATATAAAAATACCAGATTTTAATATGGAAACTGGAATTTATAAAATTTATAAAAATGATATTTTTTCAAAAAATCCAAATATTGAATCAAACAATATTTATATCAGTAATAAATTATTATGTAATAATTTAGAGAATAAATTTAATATTATAAAAAATAATAATGATGTTTTTATAAATTTAAAAATTGAAGATATTAAAGATATTTTATTAATAAATGATGCATTTAGTGAATTATTTACATATGATGAATTTCAAACAACTATAGCGTCGGAAACTAATAAAGATAAAGATAAAGAAATAGATAATGATATTATATTAAACTATTATATTAATAAATTTTTCTTTAAAGAAGATTCTCATTTATTTGTAAATGGTAAATATGCACAAATTAGAGATGTTAAAATACATCCAATAAATTTAAAATCAAAAGATGACTTAATTAATTATAATTATAATCCAGATGATAAATTTATTGATATTAAATATTCTAATACATTACGTTTAGCAATTGATAACATAGGAAGTTCATATAATGTATATTTAGATGTTTCGGTTTTTTATAAAAATAATGCGAAAGATAAAATTCCATTAAGAGATGAAATGTTTGCAATGGTTGGTTGTAGACCAAAAGCATTAACAATAGATAAACAACTAGCAAGATTAATTGGTTCATCTTATAAAAAAAATTTCTTTGCAGATACATTATATCAAATATCAAATAATAAAATTAATGAAAAAGTGGAAAATAACGAAATTAATGAAAAGGTAGAAAATAAAAACACAACATTACAAAATGATATAATACAAAATAACATAAAAAAAGGCGGAAATAAGGTTATTACAAAAAAACGCAAAGATAAAAAAAAAAACAAATACATATAAAAATTTGATTAAATATTATTATATTTAGATAGTTAAAATATATTTAAATATAATAATATTAAACTATTTATCTTATTATCTTATTATTAATGTTTTAGTTTGCCTTTTTTACTTGATTTTTTGCTTGATTTTTTGCTTGATTTTTTGTTTGATATTTTGCTTGATATTGTAATTTGTTCTCCTTTAATATATTTCACAATTTCTAATGCAATTGATTTTAGAGTTTCCTGAAAAGTTTCATTGCTATTTGCACGATTCGGGTGACCAAACATTATTTCCATTAAAATATCAATAGGTGTAACGCGATTGTTATCTTCTATATCTAGAATACCACCTACATTAATTAATAACTTTATTAATTCTGGATTTTTATTTTTTATATAGTGTAACGGTGTTTTTCCTTCATTATTTTGAGTATTTATTTCTATACTATTATTGTTTATTAATAATCTTGCTATTTCAACATCATTAACCTTATGTAATAATGTTGATCCATTTGAATTTACTATATTTAATTGCGCGCCATTTTCTATTAATAATTTAACACTATTTAAACTACTATTATTATATTTAAGTAAGCCAAAAAGTGGTGTTTCATTATAATTATTTCTATAATTAACATCTAATCCTTTATCTATAAATAGTTTTGCAATATCTACCTTATATGCCATGAATAATGGAGAATCGCCATGCATATTTATTGAGTTTATATTTGCACCAGCATTTAGTAATATTTCTGCTATTTTAACATCATTTACTAAATGTAATACACTATTATCTTCCTCGTCTCTAGCATTTAAATCTGCACCATTTTCTATTAAAAAATTAACTATATCTATATTAATGTTTTCTTGTTCTAATAAAAATATAAGTGGTGTAATTTCTAATTCATCATCTAATATATTTACATCTAAACCTCTATTAATAACATCTCTAATCTTTCTTATTTCATTATTTTTTATTGCATCAAATAGATATTTTGCTGCAAATTTAACTTGATCAGTATTGTAAATATCTATTATACTTTGTATCTCTGGGGGTGCTCTTTTATAAAATAATAATTTGTTTGTATGTTTTCTGGTTGTATTTCCTCGTCTAATAGATTGTATTTTTGTAGCTGCTTTTTTTTTTGATGATAAAGAACCTGCATTAATTTTTTTTTTAGTTACAGTCATATATATATATATATATATATAAAAATTGAATATGATTTATAAAATTTTTTATATGTAAGTATGATTCTATATAATTTATTAGATTTAGAAAAAGTAAAAATTATTTCAAGACCTTCTAAAATATGTAAAACACCATATGTTGCAGATATAGAATTAAAAGATGGTTCTATAGTACAAGCGCATTGTGCTTCTTTAGGTTGTTGTGGATTGTGTGAAAAAGGTATTTATGTATATGCCTCGCCTATTTTATCTAACTGTCCTGAATCAAAATCAAAAATATGTAGTTATAAAATATATTTATCTGAAATTTATGAAGAAAAAATTATTAATGAAATAAAATATATTAATAATCAAATTATTGGCATAGATCCTAAATTAGCTGAAAAATTAGTAGAAAAATCTTTAACTAGTAATTGTTTACCAACTTTACAAAATATTAAAAAATATAGATGTGAGGCGAAAATAGGTAAATCACGTTTTGATTTTATTGGTATTGATGAAAATAATAAATATTTTATATTAGAAGTTAAAAATGTTCCATTAAGTGATTATGTAGATGTAAATTATATAGAAAAAAAAAAAACTAATAAAAAATGATGCATTTAAAAATATGAATTTTAATGAGAAGATTTCTTATTTTCCAGATGGCTATAGAAAAACTAAAGGTGGTATTGTTAGTGAACGTGCATTAAAACATATAACTGAGTTAACAGATATTACTTATTCAAAAATTATTAGACCAATTATTTGTTTTGTTATTCAACGAACAGATAGTGGGTCATTTCAAGCATCAAATATTGATCCTACTTATAAAGCAGCATTTAATGATGCGCTAAAAAAAGGTGTAGAAGTTATAGTATTGATGGTT
>MDSV01127453.1_pt1 | contig 16885 bp, 15 predicted proteins | sample 810851 | NCBI WGS metagenome assembly MDSV01 (sample SAMN05326640, study PRJNA326480) | marine metagenome | isolation source: seawater | place: Atlantic Ocean: North East | collected 2012 | reverse complement strand
TTAAAAAAAAATATTTGCCGCAGAAAAACATGTTATAAAACATTACTTTTTTTTAAAAATAATAATCATTATCAAAAATGAAACCTAAAAGTTTAGAAATTTTTATTCCCGGACCAGCAGGAAGATTGGAAGCAAAATATTATAAAAATCCAAAGTTCGGGTCTCCAGTTGCAATTGTTTTACATCCTCACCCTCAATACGGCGGAACTATGAATAATAGAATAGTTCAACTTATGTATAATATTTTTTTAGAGAACGGTTTTTCAGTAATAAAAGTGAATTTTAGAGGTGTAGGAAAAAGTGATGGAGTTTTTGACAATGGACAGGGTGAATTATCTGATGCTGCCGCTGCTTTAGATTGGATTGAGCGCCAAAACTTAGATTACAGTCAGTGTTGGGTTTCTGGTTTTTCTTTTGGTTCACTTATTTGTATGCAGCTAATTATGAGAAGACCTGAGGTAAATAATTTTATTGCTGTCTCACCTCAGCCCAATGTTTATGATTTTTCTTTTTTAGCACCATGTCCTACTTCAGGCCAAGTTATTCATAGTGAAAACGATGAATTAGTAACAAAAGAGAGTATTGATGAATTAGACAATAGAATCAAAAATCAAAAAGGTGTTGAAGTAATTTTTTCAAAAATTAAAAATTCAAATCATTTTTTTAAAAATAAGGAAAAAGAACTTTCGGCAGAGATTGAAAAATACTTAAAAGAAAAAACTGCTTTAATTTAATTCTTAATTAACTCTCCGCCAACACAAGGAGATTTGCACCCAGTGGTATTTGGAAAAGAAATTGGTAACTTGTAAAGTGATCTTACAGCTAAAAAAGCAAATGCTTGTGACTCAACAAAATCTCCATTAATTTTATAATCATCAATTAATTTTAAATTTAAATTTTGTGATAAATTTTCTTTAATTTTTTTAAGTAAAATTTTATTTTTCCTTCCTCCCCCGCACAATAATATATTTATTTTATCATTTTTAATATTTTTGAGAGTTAATGATAGTTCTTCTGCGATAATGCTAGCTGTGAAGTCAGTAAGAGTCGTTGTACCGTCCTCAAAATTTAAACCCCTCATAAAAGATATATCGAAATCATTTGTATCAAAAGATAATTTTTTCTTATTATTTCTATTAGCGTATAATTCTTGGGCTTGTTCAAAAAAAATTTCATTTCTTGTTCCGCGGGATGCTATAATACCCTCATAATCGAATTTTTTGTTTGAATTTTTTCGTATCCATGCATCTATTAAACAATTTCCAGGTCCAATATCTTTACTTAATAATTCGGAGGGATTTTTAGTGTTCTTGATAACAGTAATATTTGAAATTCCTCCAATATTTAAAAAACAAACTGGTAACTTAATTTTTTTTTGCAGACTAATTAAATGATGAAATAAAGGTGTTAATGGTGCGCCCTGGCCACCATTTAAAATATCATTTTTTCTAAAATTAAACACAATTTTTTTTTTTGTTAACTGATTTAGAAGCTTTCCATTGCCTAATTGTTTTGAAATTTTTTTACCAGGGTCATGGAAAATTGTTTGTCCATGAAAACCTATTAATGTTTCATCACTTATATTTAAATGTTTGATAATTTTTGCATGAAAAGTGGTTATTTTTCTCTCTAAAGCATCTATCTCATTTTTGTATAAATTTAAGTGATCAATATTATGGATTTTTTCTTTTAAATTGTGAATATCTTTATAAATATCTTCATCATATTCAAAGAATTTATCATTTATAGATTCATATTGATTTATTCCATTAGTCTTTATGATAGACGCATCCACTCCATCTCCAGAAGTACCGCTCATTAATCCTAAAGAGCTTAAATTTTTTTGCATATTTTTATTTATTTATAACAATTTTTGTATAATAGTTGCTTTGGTAAAAAACACTATGAAAAATAAGTTTTTACAAGAGATGCAGGAAAGAGGTTATCTCAATCAATGCACAAATTTAGATAAACTTAGTGAGATTTGTAACAAAAGTTCGATATCTGGCTATATTGGCTTTGATTGTACAGCACGTAGTCTGCACGTTGGTAGCTTGCTACAAATAATGATTTTAAAACTTATGCAAAAACATGGACACCGACCGATTGTACTTTTAGGTGGTGGAACTACTTTAATTGGTGATCCATCAGGCAAGGACTCTACCCGAAAAATATTAGAGCAAAGTATGATTAATAAAAATATTAAGAGCATAAAGAAAGTTTTTAATAAAATTTTAGATACATCAATTAAAAAAACAGCGCCTATATTTGTTGATAACGCCAAATGGTTAACAAAATTAAATTATATCCAGTTCTTAAGGGAAATAGGTAGCCATTTTACAATCAATAAAATGCTTACATTCGACAGCGTTAAAATTAGATTAGATAGAGAGCAATCTTTAAGCTACATGGAATTCAATTATATGATTTTGCAAGCATACGATTTTTATCAATTGTTTAAAAATAATAATTGTCTTTTGCAGATAGGAGGCTCTGATCAATGGGGAAATATTGTTAACGGCACAGATTTAATTAGAAGAATGACTCATAAAGAGGCTTTTGGATTAACTTCACCTTTAATAACTTTAGCGTCTGGTTCAAAAATGGGCAAAACTGAGAAAGGGGCAATTTGGTTAAATGAGGATCAATTATCTCCTTATGATTATTGGCAATTTTGGAGAAATACAGATGATAGGGATGTTAAAAAGTTTTTAAAATTCTTTACAGAAATAGAACCAAAAAAAATTGAAAATATTTATCATGAAGAAAAAAATATAAATCTTCTTAAAATACTTCTAGCAAATGAGGCTACTAGAATTCTTCATGGCAAAGACGCTGCAAAAAAAGCAGAGCAGACTGCAAAAGATACATTTGAAAGTGGAGGAATAGGTTCTGATTTACCAGAAATTAAAATTGACTCAAAAAAAATTGAGAGGGGAATAAGTTTTTTAGATTTAATATCAGAAAATAAAATTTTATCTTCTAAAAGTGAAGTGAGACGGGCGATAGCAAATAGAGGATTTAAAATAAACGATAAAATAGTTGATGATGAAAAAAAAATAATAAATTCAAATGATTTTAAGGAGAGTAAATTTAAACTTTCTTATGGAAAAAAAAAACATTTCTTAGTGAAAATTATTTAGTTTCTTTTTTTTTATCAATAATTTTTTGTATAAATCTTGGTGTCAAAGTTCTAATAGGATTAATTGTTGTTTTTATTTTTCCTTTTGGGCCCTTCATCTTAAAACTTATTCCAAATAAACCTTCTCCAACTTCTTTAGGAACAACGATATTTCCAATTACTGGTATTTTTGAAATCATCTTATTTAATGTTTTGGCAGGAACTAATGTCCCTCTTAAACTAGTTAACCCATTCTCATCTTGATAACCTTCCATTAAAACAGACATACTTGGACCAAGAGCAAGTATTTCTTTTAACTTTAGAAGATTTTCATTTTTATCCATATCTATTTCTAATACATCAAAAGATATTCCTTCTCCTTCTGCTAAATCTGCCAAACCCTTAAGATCTGCCAAAGCTAATAACTTAATAACCCCAGGAGCATTTATAACTTTAAAATTTTCAATTTTGAGTTTTGAACTAATGTTTGAACCATCAATTACAGATGTAAAAAGTAATTTTCCACCTGAAAGACCACTAAAAAAATTGTACTCTGTCAATAATGGCCTAGTTAGATCTGAATATATCTCTAAATATTTTTTTTCTGAATTTTTATCTTTCTTCAATGATATATCTAGGAAATTATCTGCACCAAAATCTCCTTTGGATGAAATTTTTACAAACTGTCCTTTCTTAATTTCGCCGATTAATTTGAAATTTTTTAGTTTTTCAGATAAGGGGGCTTTAATATTTTTAAAGTCGATTTCAATTTTATTATTAATGTTTTTAAAGTTATTTTTTCCTTTGTTTTTAGTTTTGAAAAATTTCGCTAAATTAGAGGCGTCAAATTTATTTCCTTTAACAATTATTTTTTTTTCCTTTTGAATAAAAAAATCATTCTCAGCAGTTAAAACTTTGATTTTTTTAAATGATAAAAGTTCATTTTTTTTCAAAAATAAATCATCGATAACAATTGAATTCTTATCTTCTTTAAAATTTAAGTTTCTAATTGTGATTGTGTCTTTTATTTTTTTTAGTTCTAAAGATAGATTTGCCTTAGAATTTTCAGGTTTTACATAGTTTATCATACTTAAATCTAGGCTATTTGTAAAATCTAGATTTAAAATTAAGTTCGTCAAATCATTATTTATTTTATTATCAAAATTAATTTTAAAAAAATCAGAATTATTAAATGAATATTTTCCTTGACCTAGAAAATTAATTTTTTTTGGTTTAAAATTTGTTGTAATTTGTAAATCTGAAAAATATACTTGTTTAATTTCCCCAACTAAAATTTTATTTTTAATAGGTTTTGAAAACTCAACCTTACCTTTGTCTATTGCTCCTGAAATATTATAACTAAAGTCATTTATTTTATAGGTACTGTCTAAGTCTATAGAAAAATTGTTATTAAAATCTGCTTTTAAGCTTTTAATATAGTTTATGAATTTATAATTATTTAAGAGTTTAGAATACTTATTTAAAATTAATTCATTAAAGTTCAACTTAGAGTTAAAATTTGATGAAAGTTTTATCCCTTTATCTAAGTTTAATTTTACATCCCCCTCAGATATCTTGACGTCTTCTAAGTCTCCAAAAATATTTTTAATTAAAATATCACTTTTATCCCCAAAAAAACTGAAACTCGCTTTTGAAAAATTTAAACCATTAAATAATTCAACTTTGAAATCTTTTACGGTTCCTTTAGCTATAAAATCTTTGAATACACCTCGCTCTGTTAAAAATATTTCGATTTCAGAGGCTAATTTTCCCTTTTTAATCTTGTTATTTATTAAGCTTTTAAAATTCGAAGGTTTTATTAATTTAGATAATTCATTTAATTGAGCTATATCTAATTCCTCTAAAATTATATTTATTTTTTTTATTTTTGGGTCTGACTTTAATAAAGAATTAAAATCTATATATGCTTTAATATTTTGAACTGGTACTAAAATATTTTTATATATAATTTTTGGATTTCTTGTTTCTATAAATAAATCTAATTGTTTTAAATTAATTTTAAACTTTATTGTATCTAAATCTACTTTAATATTTTTTTTTTGCGATGTTTTATCAATTATAAATTTATTAAATTTATTTGTTTCAATACCTTTAGTTGATAATAATGCTATTAAAACAATCAATAAAATAATTATTAACAATAAAGATTTATTAATTATTTTTTTCATATTTTATTTTTAATTCCTTCTTCAATGAATTGATCAAGGTTTCCGTCTAAAACACTTTGAGGGTTAGTGCTTTCTGTTTTATTTCTTAAATCTTTTACTAGCTGATATGGTTGTAATACATATGATCTTATTTGATGACCCCATCCTATGTCAGTTTTAGAATTTAATTCTTTTTGATTTTCTTTCTCTTTTTTTTGCATTTCATGTTCGTAAAGTCTTGCTTTTAACATTTTGTAACAAGTTTCCTTATTTTTATGTTGCGATCTTTCATTTTGACATTGAACAACAATTTTTGTGGGAAGATGAGTTATTCTAACTGCACTATCTGTTGTATTAACATGTTGTCCTCCAGCTCCACTTGAACGATAAGTATCTATTCTAAGATCCTTTTCATCAATCTTTATATTAATATCATCCTCTATAGCTGGATAAATCCAAATACTCGCAAAACTAGTGTGTCTCCTTGCCCCGCTATCAAATGGGGAAATTCTTACTAATCTATGAACACCTGACTCGGATTTCATCAATCCATATAAATAATCACCAGAAACTTTTATTGTAGAAGATTTTATTCCAGCTTCTTCGCCTTTGTGTTCACTTATAATTTCATACTGAAATTTTTTTTTATCAAACCACTTCATGTACATTCTGCGAAGCATATCTGCCCAATCCTGGCTTTCTGTTCCTCCGGCGCCAGCATGAATTTCGAGATAAATATTGTAGTCATCATTTTCGCCCGATAAAAAACAATTGATTTCTCTCTTTTTAATTTCAACTAAAATTTGCTCAATTTTTTTGTTACAATCTAAAATTGTTTCATCATCTTTTTCTTGGTTAGCTAATGAATATAAATCCTTTAAATTACTTAAATCTGTTTGTAATTTCTTATAAGAATTGAGAATATCTTCAAAAATTTTTTTTTGTTTAACAGTTTTTTTTGCTAAATTTTTGTCTTTCCAAAAATTTTCTTTTAAAGATATTTTCTCTAGTTCTATTATTTTGGACTCGATATTCTCGCTATCAAAGATACCCCCTAATATTATTAAGAGATTTTTCTGCTAAAATTATTATTGATTCAAAATTTTCCATTAATAAAATTGTCTAAATTTTACTATTTTATCACTACCACTGGTCAAGATTAAGTTATTATTATCTATATTGTTAATATCTTTTAATTTTAAAGCTTCTATAATTACATTTTTTTCGCCAGCAGCTGACTTTGACCCTGTATCGTAATTTATTGAGGTTAAGTATATGTTTTCTGGTACTTGAAATTCATTAAAGTCATCTTTAAAGAGAACCTTCTCTACAAAATCTTTAAAAATTGGTAAAGCTACTTTTGAACCAGTTTCATATTTACCGAGTGTTTTTGGGGTGTCGTATCCAACATAAACTCCAATTACTAAATTGGAGGAAAATCCAATGAACCATGCATCATAATTATCGTTAGTAGTTCCTGTTTTTCCAGCTAATGGAACTTTTAAAGATTTTAATTTTTTTGCTGTACCTCTCTCAACAGCTCCCTGTAAAATAGATGTCATTTGATAGGCGGTTTCTTCGCTTATAACTTTTATATTGCTATTCTCAATACTTGGAAACTCAACACCTTCATTGATAAATTTATCACAGCCAATACATTTTCGACTTTTTTCAAAAAAAATTGTTTTACCTCTTCTATCTTGAATTCTTGTAATTAGTTTAGGTTCAATTTTCATTCCTCCATTAACAAACGGAGCATATGCAGATGTAAGATTTAGTAAAGTAGTCTCAGCAGCACCTAATGAAACAGATAGCAACTCAGGTATCTCGTCATAAATATCAAGTTGTTTTGATAAATTTAAAATTTCCTCTAAACCCAAAATTTTTGCAATTCTAACTGTCATTAAATTTCTTGAATACTCTATACCTTTTCTGAAAGTTGAAGGACCATAAAATTTTTTACCGTAATTTTCAGGTTTCCAATTTTTAAGACCAACACCCTGGCTCTCTACAAATGGCGCATCAAGAATTATTGAATTAGGTGCAAAGCCTTTTTCAAGTGCTGCGGCATATACAATTGGTTTAAAAGCTGAACCTGGTTGTCTGTTTGCTTGGGTAACTCTATTAAATTCACTTGTTTTAAAATTGAATCCTCCTACTAACGCAAGAACATTTCCATTGTGGGGATCTAAAACAACTATACCTCCATTAACCCTAGGATATTGTTTTAATTTCCAAAAATCATTAATCTTCTTTACAAAAATTATATCACCAACTTTGTGTACATCTTTTATCGTTTTTGTTTTTGGAATGGTCCATTTTAAATTTTTAAAAGTTATTTCTCCTCTTTTTTCCTTTTTATTTTTTTTTATTATTTTAAATTTAACTATTTCGTTATTTAAAGAAACAATTTCAGCTAATTGCCAATTTAAAGTGGGATCTAGTTTGTATCGAGAGGTGACTTTTTGCCAATTTTTATTTTTACTCTTATTTGTGATTGGGCCTCTCCACCCTCTTCTTCGATCATAATCCTCAATACCTTTTCTAAGCGATTTCAAAGCTTGGATTTGGTAATTTACTTTTAATGGTGTGCTTATACTTAATCCTTGTGAATAAAGTTTTTCAAAACTGTAAATATCTTTTACTGTTCTTCTTACTTCCTCTGTGTATGAGTTTGCTTCATTTACTATTTCAATTTTTCTACTTTTAAGTTTTAAATTTAAGTCTTTAAATTTTTTTAATTCTTTTTTTGATATAAAATTATTTTCTTCTAAGTTTTCAAGAACTAAATTTCTTCTAAATTTTGCAACATCGGGATATTTATAAGGATTATACTTACTTGGAGCTTTTGGTAAAGCTGCTAATAACGCAGCCTCTGGGTATACTAACTCTTTAACCGATTTGTTAAAATATTCTAAACTAGCTGCAGCGATACCGTATGTCCCTTGACCAAGGTAAATTTGATTTAAGTAAAGTTCCAAAATTCTCTCTTTGGAATAAGCTCTTTCTATACGAAAAGCTAATATAGCCTCTTTGACTTTTCTTTTAATTGAAACCTCATTTGTGAGTAGAAAATTCTTTGCAACTTGCTGGGTAATTGTCGAAGCGCCCTCTAATCTTTTATTTTGTGAAATATTTTTTATATTTTTAACTGTCGCTCTTAATATACCTTTTGCATCAATTCCAGGGTGTGTAAAAAAATTCTTATCCTCAGCTGATAAAAATGCATTAATAACTTTTTCAGGTATGGACTCGAAAGGTATGAACAGTCTTTTTTCAATAGCGTACTCAGCAATTAATTTTCTATCTTCGGAGTATACTCTGCTTGAAATCGGAGGTTGATAATTAGATAATTTTTTGTAGTCAGGTAAACCAATTGAAAAATACCATAATGTTGAAAATACAAAAAATATTACTGCAACCGAAAAAATGATCACAAATTTAACTGAAAAATTCAGAAATTTTAACATAGTTTTATTTATAGTAATGATTCTGACTTTCTTTAGGCACCAGAGAATTTAATCGTGTATTTATGCACAAAATTGTATAAAATAAACTTATGACAAATTTAGAAATATTAAATTTCAAACACTTAAAAGGAATTCTCTTAAAATGGAAAAAAACTTATATATCGATGGATCGCATCCTAATGAAACTCGTATTGTTCTTAAATCAGATCATTCAATTGAAGAATATGAATTTGAAGACAAAAATAATTTAAACTTCAAAAATAATATATATCTTGCAACAGTAAGTAGAGTTGAACCGTCTTTACAAGCAGCATTTGTGAATTTCGGTCGAGAAAGACATGGTTTTTTAGCGTTCAATGACATTCAATCTGATTATTACCAACTGCCTTCAGAGGATAAGGAAAAAATTAGAATAGCTGAGGAAAAAATTAGAGAGGATTTAAAAGACAAAAATCTAGATTCTAGTCAAGATAATTTACAAACTGAAAACCAAACTGAAAATAAAAATGATGAAAGTGAAAACCAAATTGAAAAGGAAAATAACAAACAAGCATATAGAGAAAAAGTAAAGTCTTCATTTGGTATTAAAAGATATAAGATACAAGAAGTTATTAAACCTGGTCAGGTAATTTTAATACAAGTTATAAAAGAAGAAAGAGGTCAAAAAGGAGCTGCATTAACAACATTTATTTCTTTAGCAGGTAAATATCTTGTATTGATGCCAAATACGCCTAAGGGTGGAGGTATATCTAGAAAAATTTTTAATTCATCTGATCGGCAAAAAATAAGAGTTATTTTAAATGAAATAGATATACCGAACAGTATGGGTGTTATTGTAAGAACAGCCGGAGCAAATAAAACAAAAAATGAAATAGAAAAAGATTTTCAAAATACATTGAAAACCTGGGAGGAAATTAAAGATAATGCCTTAAATTCTAATGCTCCATCTTTAGTATACGAAGAAGGGGATATAATTAAAAGAACATTAAGAGATACTTACGATAACGAAACAAAAAATGTTTATGTTGAGGGGAATGAAGCATATCAAAAAGCAAAAAAATTTATGAAAGAATTGATGCCTAAAAATGTAAAAAATATAAAAAAATATAGAGGAAAAATACCTTTGTTTTATGATGCAAATATAGAAAAAGAATTAAATAATATTTATGAGCCTACTGTAAAACTTAAATCCGGTGGCTATTTAGTTATTAACCCAACTGAAGCATTAGTAGCTATTGATATTAATTCTGGACAGTCAACAAAACAAATCAATATTGAAAAAACTGCTTTAAACACAAACTTGGAAGCAGCAGAGGAAATTGCTCATCAAATTAAATTAAGAGATCTATCTGGACTTATTGTAATTGATTTTATCGATATGATGAATTTTTATAATAGAAGAATAGTTGAAAAAAAAATGAGAGAAAGCATACGAAAAGATCGAGCCAGAATACAAATAGGAAGAATAAGTAATTTTGGCCTTCTTGAAATGACGAGACAAAGATTACGTGAAGGTTCAATCAAATGGGAAACGCAATTATCGTTATCATCATTTTCACAAAAAATACTAAAAAAAACTCAACATTTAGCTTTCACTGAAAAAGTAAAAATCATAAATACTTATGTTCCTGAGAAGATAAAATTATTTATAGAACAAAATTTATTAGATGAATTAAAATTTTTCCAAAAAAAATATTCTTTTGAAATTAGAATTCTCTCAGATGAAAAATTTGTAATTCCAGAATATAAGATTGACCTTTTGAACAAATCAAAAAAACTAATAAATACTTTTGAAAATGTGAACTCAATAGTTCAATTTAAAAAAGTAAAAAGTGTTTCAAAAATACCCAAAAAAGAAAAAAATAAGACTAAAGAGAAAGAGTCTATTAAAACTAAAAATAAAATTAAAAAAACTAAATCAAAGAAAAAAATAAGAACTCTTTGGGTAAGAAGAAAAAAGAAATTAAATTAGTCCTTTAATCGGTGAGCTTGGTGAGGCAAAATAATTTTTTTTCATCCTGCCTGCTAGAAATGAGTTTCTTCCAGAAATAACTGCATCTTTAAAAGCTTTTGCCATTAAAATTGGTTTTTTAGCATTTGCTATTGCACTATTAATCAAAACACCATCACAACCTAATTCCATTGCAATTGTCGCGTCTGATGCTGTGCCTATCCCGGCATCAACTATAACCGGTACTTTTGATTGTTTAATAATAATAGAAATATTAATTTTATTTTGCAAACCTAATCCTGATCCTATTGGGGAGGCTAACGGCATGATAGCTGAGACACCGCTATCTTCTAATTGTTTTGCTAATAAAGGATCATCTGTGCAATAAACCATTACTTTAAAACCCTCTTTTACTAAAGTCTTAGTTGATTTAATAGTTTCTATCATATTTGGATAAAGAGTTTTTTTATCACCTAATACTTCTAATTTAACTAATTTCCATCCCCCCATTTCTCTTGCCAATCTTAAAGTTCTAAGCGCTTCTTCAGAAGTAAAGCAGCCAGCAGTGTTAGGTAAAAAAATTATTTTTTTTGGGTTAAGATAATCTGTTAATATAGGTTTTTTTTTATCTAAAATATTAACTCTTCTTACTGCAACTGTCACCATATCTGCTCCCGAAGCTTGTACTGATTTTGCTGTTTCTAAAAAACTTTTGTATTTGCCTGTACCAACAATAAGTCTAGACTTTAATGATTTGCCAGCAACTTTTAGTATATCTTTTTTCAAACTAGCCTCCACCGATAAAATGTACTATTTCTATTCTATCGTTATTTTTTAAATTTTTTTTCTTATAATTAATTTTTGAGATAATTTCTCCATTAAATTCAATTGCTATTTTTTTATTGGTTAGTTTGTATTTCTTTAAAAGATCAAATAGAGATAAATTTGATTTTATATCAACCTTTTTTCCATTTAATTGTATTTTTGCCATAATTAAGTTATTTAATATTTGAAATTTATGCATAAAATTATAATTCTTAATGGACCAAATCTCAACCTTTTAGGTGAAAGAGAACAAAATCATTATGGAAGTTTTACATTAGAAGAAATAGAAAAAAATTGTAATGATTATTCAAGTAAAAATGATATCAATCTTTCTTTTTTTCAATCAAATATTGAGGGCGTGCTTATAGATAAGATTCAAGCTTCTAGAAATAATTTTGACGGTTTAATAATTAATGCCGGAGGTTATACTCATACCTCAGTAGCTATTTATGATGCTTTGAAAATATTAAAGATTCCAATTATTGAATTGCATATTACAAATATATATAATAGAGAAGAATTCAGGCATAAATCCCTAATTAGTAAAGTTGCTAGAGGAGTTATTTGTGGCTTTGGGGTAGACGGTTACATAATGTCTTTAGAAGCAATAAAAAAAATTTTAAAAAATGAAAATTGATAAAAAATTAATTAAAGAACTTGTAGATAATCTCAAAGAATTCGAATTAACTGAATTAGAATATCAAGAAGGTCAAACAAAAATAAAAGTTTCGAAAGCCTCTAGAGGAATTGAGCAGGTTAAAACAAGTGCTGTAACTCCACAAAATAAAGCTGTTTTAAAATCTTCTGATGATAGCGATGGAATTAGGGTCAAATCTCCAATTATAGGAACAGCATATTTAGCTCCAGAACCAGGCGCAAAAAAATTTGTTGAGGTTGGAGATAAAATCAAAAAAGGACAAACTGTAATGATTGTAGAAGCGATGAAAACGATGAATCATGTTCCATCAACTTCAGATGGTGAAGTTAAAAAAATTTTAGTAGAGGATGGCCAACCTGTCGAGTTTGGACAAACTTTAATTATTCTTAAATAAATAATAATGTTCAAAAAAGTTTTAATAGCTAATAGAGGGGAAATTGCTGTTAGAGTTATTAGAGCTTGCAAAGAATGGGGAATAAAAACTGTAGCTGTTCATTCTGATGTTGACGCAGAGGCAATGCATGTAAGACTAGCTGACGAAAGTGTTTGCATAGGATCTCATCAACCTCAAAATAGTTATTTGAATATTTCATCCATAATGTCTGCGGTAGATTTAACTGGCGCGGAAGCTATTCATCCTGGTTATGGTTTTTTATCAGAAAATGCAAAATTTTCTGAGATAGTAAATAAACATGGCATAAAATTTATTGGTCCAAGTGCAGAAATAATTTCAAAAATGGGAGATAAAATTCAAGCAAAGAGAATTGCAAAAAAATTTGGTTTACCTGTAATCGAAGGTTCTGAAGGAGGTGTAAAGTCTTTTGCTGAGGCTAAATCAATTAGTAAAAATATTGGCTACCCTGTTTTAATAAAAGCAGCCGGTGGTGGTGGTGGAAAAGGGATGAAGGTTGTAGAGGAGGAAAGTCAGTTAGAAAATTTATTTCTTACAGCTAAATCTGAAGCAAAAAAATTTTTTAATAACGATGAATTATATATAGAAAAGTATTTTAAAAATCCAAGACATATCGAAGTTCAAGTTATGTCAGGAAAAAACAAAACTGTACATTTAGCTGAAAGAGATTGTTCTGTACAAAGAAGACATCAAAAATTAATTGAAGAAACACCTAGTCCTGTTTTAAATGATGAGTTAAGAAAAGAACTTTTTGAAAAAACTGTAAAAATGGTTGAGCAAATAAATTACGAAGGTGCTGGTACTGTTGAATTTATTTATGAAAATGGAAAATTTTATTTTTTAGAGATGAATACTAGAGTTCAAGTTGAGCATCCTGTTACAGAGGTTCAAACAGGTATTGACATAGTTAAAGAGCAGCTTTGGATTGCTTTCACAGGAGATACTGCGCTTAAACAAAGTGATATTAATCCTAGAGGTCATACTATTGAGTGTAGAATTAACGCTGAAAACCCAGCTTTAAATTTTCAACCCAGTCCTGGAATAATTAATGTTTGCCACCAACCATCTGGCTTTAGGACAAGAGTAGATGGATCTATATTTCAAGGTTGTAAAATTACTCCTTACTACGACAGTCTTATTGCTAAAGTTATTTGCAAAGGAAGAAATAGAACCGAGGCTATTCAAAGAACTCTAAGATCCTTAGACGAGTTTGTTCTAGAAGGAATTACTACCACAATTGATTTACATAAGAAGATATTAAATCATAAAAAATTTATTAATTCGAACTTTGACACTAATTGGCTCGGTAAAGAAAAGTTTTATTAAGCATTGTTACAATTGAGCAATTGTAAGTCATAGATTGCGTGATCAAACGGAGTAAGACTTGGATCTGAAGCAAATGTCCAACCATTAAATATAAATACTTGTTCATTTTCATTTTTTGTTAAATCTTTAACTTGCATGTACGCAACACTATCAATTATATTATTTACTCTAACTTTACCGCATTTCAGAATTTTAATCTCCAGGGGTCCAAATTTTTTAATTTCATTTAAGTTGACAATTAATTCAGATGATTTAGCTGTAATTTTGTCAAGACCGATCAATATTGCTTGAGAAGATTTTAAAGTAGTAGTATCATTTTTTTCTTTCAGATTTTGACTCTTGGAAATACTTTCATTTTCTGACACAGGCTCTTCAAAACTTGGAGTAATTTTCTCAATATTTAATAATGGTGTGGTGGTAATTTTTTCTTCAGCAATCAAAATATTTAAGGATAATAGAAAAAAAATGAGAATTGATATTAATTTATTTCCAAGTCTCATATTTTTTCTTAATTTCATTTTTTTTAATTTTGACAGGTTTAAAACTGTTTGGAGTTCCAGTTTGATTTTCTAAGTGTTTTTTTTGCCAAGAATGCTTTGAGTCTTTAATATCAGGTATCTTATCTATTGTATGGTGCATCCATAAATACCATTCTGAGGTAATTTTAGTTGCCTCAATATTTCTAGCATAAACAACCCATCGCTCATTTTTTTTGCTTTGATAATATTTGTTGCCATAACTATCAACTCCTACATATTTTCCAAAAAATAAAGTCTTTAGAAAAGTTCCAAGAGTTTGTTTATTCCACCAAGTAAAAATCATTCTAAAGTCTATATAAGAAATTATAAATCCACACAATTACTAATTGTATCATTAAGTAATAGACACATTATACAATTAATATATATCTAAATAAAGGGATTCCATATATTTATGAAAAAATACGTTGTTGAAACTTATTATACTTGCACTTTTAAAACCGTTCACACTCTTAACAATTTAGATGATAAAGAGCTCTCTCAAATTGATCAAAGATCTGATGGTGAAGTTGAGGTAATAGATGTAAAGTTAAATAACCGAAAAACTAAAAAAATAGGCGGTAAAAAAGACGATAAACCGAATACTTCAAAAATAAATAAGACTTTCACAGATAATTTTTCTAATCAAATAAAAGAAACAAAAAAAGCCGGTGAGACAGATAAAGTAAATTTAAAAATGAAAAATAATGCAAGATTTAAAATGCCTGATAGACGTAAAGGGTACATTCAAAAAGCTCAAATTGGCGATCATAAGGTTTATCTTCACACTGGAGAGTATGATGATGGAAAAATTGGAGAAATTTTTATAGATACAAATAAAGAAGGTGAACTAGTTAAAGCAATGATGAATAATTTTGCGATAGCTATATCGTTAGGATTACAATACGGAGTTCCTCTTGAAGAGTACGTAGATGCCTTTATTGACACTAAATTTGAACCATCAGGTAATGTCATTGGAAATGATAGAATACTAAGTGCCTCTTCAATACTTGATTATGTTTTTAGGGAGTTGGCTATTTCTTACTTAGGTAAGGAGGATTTAGCTCATACACCATCAATCGCAAACGCAAAAAGTATTGAGTCTGAAAATGGAGACGATAAATTTCTTAAAATCGTCAAAAATATAACTTCTAAGGGGTTCGTTAGAAGTAATTATGAGGAAAAGTTAGTAGATCTCTCAGATGTTAGAATTAATTTAAAAACAAAAAACTAATTTTTTTTAATATCTTTTTTTATACTAAGCTCTTTCAACTGCTTTTCATCTACCTCTGAAGGAGCTTGCATCATTAAATCTTGGGCATTCTGATTCATTGGAAACAAAGTTACCTCTCTAATATTTTCTTTGCCAGCAAGCAACATAACAATTCTATCGATACCAGGAGCTATGCCTCCATGTGGTGGCGCCCCATAACTGAAAGCATTAATCATTCCACTAAATTTGTCATTAACTTGTTTCTCGTTATAACCTGCTATAGAAAATAGCTTATACATTAATTCTGGTATATGATTTCTTATTGCACCAGAGGAAAGTTCTATGCCGTTACATACAATATCATATTGATAAGCTTTCATTTCTAAGGGTTTATTAAAATCTAATTCTTCAATTTTACCCTGCGGCATAGAGAATGGATTGTGGCTAAAAATTATTTTTTTTGAATTTTCGTCAAATTCATACATCGGATAATCAACAATCCAACAAAAAGCAAATTTTTCTTTATCAATAATATCTAAATCTTTTGCAATTTTTTCTCTAGCTAAAGATAAAATTTTTGTAATTTCTTTCTCCTGGCCACATGCAAAAAAGATGCTATCTCCTATTTCAGCGTTACAAATCTTTATAATTTCTTTCAAAGACTCTTCGCTAAAAAATTTACCCACCGGTCCTTTACCTGTAAGATTTTTATCCTTTTCAAATGTAAAATATGCAAGTCCAGAGGCACCCTGCTCTTTTGCCCATTTATCTATGTTATCAAAAAAACTTCTTGGTTTATCTTTAGTTTTTTTGGTTACTATTGCTCTAACTATTGATCCTGATTTAACTAATTTTTTAAAAATATCAAATTTTACATCTTCTCTTTTAAATATCTCTGTAAGATCTTGAATAACCAATGGATTTCTTAAGTCTGGTTTATCCGTACCATATTTTTTCATTGTTTCCGTGTAAGAAATTCTTGGAAACTTATCATGTAGAATTTTTTTTGATGAAAAGTTTTTGAATAAATTTACCATGAGTTTTTCTACAACATTAAAAATATCTTCTTGTTCAACAAAGGACATTTCTAGATCTAATTGATAGAATTCACCAGGACTTCTATCTGCTCTTGCATCCTCATCTCTAAAGCAAGGTGCAATTTGAAAATATTTATCAAAACCTGAAACCATAATTAATTGTTTAAACTGCTGGGGCGCTTGAGG
>MDSV01207788.1_pt1 | contig 16886 bp, 12 predicted proteins | sample 810851 | NCBI WGS metagenome assembly MDSV01 (sample SAMN05326640, study PRJNA326480) | marine metagenome | isolation source: seawater | place: Atlantic Ocean: North East | collected 2012 | reverse complement strand
GTTGGATTTAGGGGTGGCGGCTGGTATCGTTGATAAATCTGGGGCATGGATTTCTTACAATGGCCAGCGAATTGGACAAGGCCGTGAAAATGCAAAAACATTTCTTCGCGAGAACCTGGAACTAGCAAATGAAATCGAAAGCTTGATCAGGCAGAATGCAGGCCTTGTTGGGGATCAGTTGCTTGATAACTCAATCGCTGATAGTGAAGCCGCACAAGTGCCTGATTCACCTGATATACCAGAATAAAGGTTTTGTAAAAAGGGTTGGATCTACCATTTTGACGAAATATAGATTCCTGGATATTTGATATAAGAGCCAGTGCATGAATACCGGACTGTCCCTTTTTCTGCGCGTCATTTTCATGAAACATGCCGCAAATAATCGACTTTTCCTTGTTAAGGACGCTTTTACAACCAAGTGCACCATAAAAAGCTTTGCTGATGGCGAAACTTCATCTGGACATAGCCCCCCTGTGGCGGGTAGATAATGGCGAATATGATAAAATTGGATTATTAAGTCTAAGTAGCTAAGAACGGTTAAAAATCGTTTGCGTCTTAGCGTTACTGAAAAGACGATGATATATAATATTATCCGTTTAACAGATGCTTTGTTAGGGGCAGTCTTATGTCGAGTGTGAATGATATTCGTGCCACTTTTTTGGAGTATTTTGAGAAGAACGGGCATCAGATTGTAGCTTCCAGTCCGCTTGTTCCACAAAATGATCCTACCCTGATGTTTGCCAATTCTGGCATGGTTCAGTTTAAGAATCTTTTCACCGGTTCGGAAACTAGGGATTATGTTAGGGCATCGACGTCACAGAAATGTGTACGGGCAGGCGGTAAGCACAATGATCTCGAAAATGTTGGATACACCGCTCGACACCACACATTTTTCGAAATGTTGGGTAATTTTTCTTTTGGTGATTATTTTAAGGCGAATGCTATTGAACTTGCGTGGAATTTGATTACCAAGGAATATGGCCTTGAAGCAAAAAAGCTGCTGGTAACGGTTTATTACGAAGACGAAGAGGCCGCAAATTTATGGAAAAAGATTGCCGGTCTTGGCGATGATCGCATTATCCGGATTGCAACCTCGGATAATTTCTGGGCGATGGGCGATACAGGCCCTTGCGGTCCCTGTTCGGAAATTTTTTATGATCATGGCGAACATATTCCGGGTGGGCCGCCTGGCTCACCCGATGAAGATGGGGATCGTTTTATCGAAATCTGGAATTTGGTCTTTATGCAGTTTGAACAGATGTCTGATAAACGCATTGATTTACCAAAACCGTCAATTGATACAGGGATGGGCTTGGAACGGATTGCTGCAGTTCTGCAAGGTAAGCATGATAATTATGATATTGACTTAATGCGGACGTTAATCGAGTCTTCAGCCGAAGCTTCAGGCACCGCAGCTGATGGCGACCATAATATATCGCACCGCGTGGTGTCCGATCACCTACGAGCATCATCTTTCCTCATCGCCGATGGCGTTCTGCCGTCTAATGAAGGCCGTGGTTATGTGTTGCGGCGCATTATGCGGCGGGCGATGCGGCATATCCATCAGATGGGGTGCATTGATCCGACAATGCATCGGCTGGTGCCAGCGCTCGTCGCGGAAATGGGCGAACACTATAGTGAACTTCGCCGGGCGCAATCGTTGATCACAGAAACGCTGAAACTAGAAGAGTTTCGGTTTAAGGAAACACTAGGCCGGGGCTTACGTATCTTAAACGACGAGGTGTCTGGTAAAACGTCAGGTGGTACACTAGCCGGGGACACGGCGTTCAAACTTTATGATACGTTTGGCTTTCCGCTTGATCTGACCCAGGATTTTATGCGCGGCTATGGTTGGCAGGTTGATATTGACGGGTTTGACACTGCGATGGCCGAACAAAAGGCGACTGCGCGGCGTGCTTGGAGTGGTTCGGGCGATAGTGCAACCGATACCATCTGGCTTGACTTGTCGCAAACGCTAGAGCCTACCGAATTTCTTGGCTACAGCGCAGATACTGCCGAAGCGGTGGTAACCACACTTGTTGTTGACAATGCTGAAATTGAATCCATTGGCAAAGGCGGGAATGTCAGCATGTTGGTTAATCAAACGCCATTTTACGCAGAATCAGGTGGTCAAATCGGTGATATTGGGACGGTTAGTTGGGATGGGGGTTTGGCGCGAATTACAGATACGCAAAAAACCCTATCGGGACTATTTATTCATCAGATTGATATTGATGCTGGAACGCTCAGAAAAGGTCAAGATATTCGCCTGCAAATTGATGTGGAGCGTCGCCTAAGGTTAAGGGCCAACCATTCGGCAACACACTTGTTACATGAGGCGTTGCGCCTTGTTCTCGGTGATCATGTTGCGCAAAAAGGTTCGCTGGTCAGTCCTGATCGCTTACGCTTTGATTTTTCTCACCAGAAAGCTGTCTCACCTGATGAACTGAGTCGGGTGCAGCAAATTGTGAACGAACGGATCCGGATGAACTCGGATGTAACAACCCGCATCATGACACCTGATGCTGCGATTGAGCTGGGGGCACTTGCGCTTTTTGGCGAAAAATATGGTGATGAAGTGCGGGTTGTTCAAATGGGTGGCATGGCTGATAATGATCAAAACAAGGCCTGGTCGATTGAATTATGTGGTGGCACGCATGTGGAACGCACCGGCGATATTAGCCTGCTAAAAATTCTTTCGGAGTCAGCTGTTGCTGGCGGCGTGCGGCGGGTCGAGGCTGTAACCCACCAAGGCGCGGTTGCGTGGATTGAGGCTCGTGATGCTATTCTGACAAAGACTGCTGATTTGTTAAAGGTTGCTCCAGAACAGCTTACTGAACGCGTGGCTCAACTGGTTGAGGATCGTAAAAAAGCTGACCGCGACATGAGCCAGTTGCGGCGGAAAATCCTGACTGCTGGTGCTAGTAACGGATCTGTTTTGGGAACCGGGGTTGGCGGCGATGTTATCAATGGTATTACCTTTGTTGGGCGCTTGCTTGAAGACACACCGGCGCGCGAGTTAAAATCAATGGCGGATGAAATAAAATCAACGCTTGAAAAAGCTGTTATCTGTCTTGTAGCTACCGATGCTGGCAAGGCGTCAATTGTGGTGGCCGTTACTGCTGATATAACCGACCAGAAAAATGCCATTGATCTTGTAAAAATTGGTTCGACTGCGCTTGGCGGTGGCGGTGGTGGTGGTCGCCCTGATATGGCGCAGGCTGGCGGCCCGAATGCCAATAAGGCGGCGGACGCACTAAAGGCTGTTTCGGCCGCACTGTAATTAATTCAACGATTGCCCAGACTGCTGATTAGCCGGACTTTTAGTTACGCCCGAATCCACAGGGTGGCATTTAAATAGCAAAGGGAAAAAAGGCATAAGATATGGCAGACAAATTGAACCCTGATCTTATTTATACCAAGGTTGACGAAGCGCCAGAACTCGCCAGCGCGTCACTTTTGCCAATCATTAACTGCTTCCTCCAGCCGGCCGGATTGACAGTTGATCGCCGTGATATTTCCCTTGCCGGACGAGTAATTGCCGCATTTCCAGATTATCTCACTGAGGCTCAACGTCAGCCGGATGATCTTGCCAAACTTGGTGAATGGGTAAAAATGCCCAAGGCTAATGTGATTAAGCTGCCGAATATTTCAGCGTCGATTCCGCAACTTGTCGCCTGTATTAGAGAATTACAGGCGCAAGGTTACTGCCTACCTGACTACCCTGTCGCACCGGTAAATGACGAGGAGCGGGTCATTGCTTCGCGGTATGATGCGATCAAGGGAAGTGCGGTTAACCCGGTTCTGCGTGAGGGTAATTCTGACCGGCGCAGCGCGCAGGCTGTCAAAATTTATGCCCAAAACAACCCGCATTCAATGGGGGAGTGGCGTTCAAACTCAAAAACCCATGTATCGGCGATGTCATCAGGAGATTTTATCTCGAACGAGAAATCAGCAACATTGACTGACGCCGAAGCTGGTGTGGCCAGAATTGAGTTTGAAAATAAGAATGGTAAAATCACCATTTTGAAAGATGGTCTGAACTTAAAAGCTGGGACGGTTGTTGATGCATCCTTTATGAGTGTTGGCGCATTAAGGACGTTTTTGCGTGAACAACTGGTCGAAGCTAAAGAAATGGACATGTTGTTTTCAGTACATCTGAAAGCAACTATGATGAAGGTATCTGACCCGATTATTTTTGGCCACGCGGTTGCCATTTTATTGGAAAATTTCGCTGCAAAACATGGCGCAATATTGGATGAGTTGGGTATGGATTATAACCTTGGTCTTAGCGATCTCGAGGCTCGAATTGCCACCCTGCCAGTTACCAAGCGCAGCGAATTGGAGGCGGATCTGGCCGACTGTTTTGTTGAAAATCCGGCGCTTTATATGGTCAATTCTGATAAAGGCCTTAGCAATTTTCATGTTTCATCCGATGTGATCATAGATGCCTCGATGCCAGCCCTAATCCGAGCCGGGGGGAAGGGCTGGGGACCAGATGGCTGCCCGCAGGATTGCAAATGCGTCATTCCCGACAGTTCTTATGCACCGATTTATGATGAAACTATAAAATTCTTCAAAGAAAATGGGGAGTTAGATCCAAAAACTGTGGGGTCTGTTTCCAATGTTGGTCTAATGGCTCAAAAGGCCGAGGAATATGGATCTCACCCCACAACTTTTCAGATGTTTGATGATGGTGTGGTTCGCTACATTTTGGCAAATGGTGATATTCTGCATGAACACGATGTTGAAAAGGGTGATATTTGGCGGTCATCCAGTACTAACCAGGCACCTATTGAAGATTGGGTTCGACTGGGGCTCGCTCGACAGAAGGCAACAGGGGCAGAAGCTGTTTTCTGGTTAAATGAAGACCGTCCACATGATACCCAAATCATCGCGTATGTTAAGGCCGTGCTGAGCCAGCTCAAAGTAGCCGAGTCATCAGTCAAAATCATGACCCCGCGTGCGGCAACACGGTTTTCGCTTGAAACCATTACTGCGGGCAAGGATTGTATTTCGATCACTGGCAATGTACTTCGTGATTACTTGACTGACCTGTTCCCAATTCTGGAACTTGGGACTTCGGCAAAGATGTTATCTGTTGTCAAGCTGATGAATGGTGGTGGTATGTTTGAAACAGGGGCAGGTGGGTCTGCACCAAAGCATGTTCAGCAACTGATTGAAGAGGGGCATTTGCGATGGGACTCGCTTGGTGAATTTTGTGCACTCGGCGAGTCCTTAAGTTTCATTGCTGACTCAACAGGCAACAAAAAAGCTGGTGTGCTTGGTAAGGCTGTTGATGAGGCTAATCAACTGGTACTAGAAAATGATAAATCGCCGGCTCGCGGTGTGGGGCAAACCGATACCCGTGACAGCCATTTCTACTTTGCCCTTTATTGGGCGCAAGCTTTAGCCTTGCAAACTGAAGATAAGGAACTGGCACACCACTTCAGCAAATTGGAGGCAGCTCTTCGTGAAAATGAGAGCACGATTATTTCTGAACTTGGTGCAACTCAGGGCAAGCCATGCGATCTAGGTGGGTATTATCATGCCGCTGAAGATAAAGTGGAAAATGTGATGCGCCCTAGTTCGACGCTAAACAGCATTATCGGCTAAAGCACACCAGCGAGAGTTTAGCTATCCAACTAAAAAAATGCGGCTCTAAAAAAATCGTTTTTGAGGACACTCGACCTTTGGAATGACAGATGTTTAGAACCTGTTTTGCCGAGGGGCAATATCTGTTCTTTTCAATAATGTTTTATTTATCAATTTTTTGGAAATAGGTGCCGTCCAATTATGCTGAGGCCTGATCACTTCTAAAAATGAAATCTAGTTTATCCATCAGACTGTCTAGATCATCAACCTGATCAAAATGGCCGGTATGGCCATGATGCATAAAACCCTGATCGATAATGTTCTGGAACATGATCAACATTGTATCCCAATAGCCGTTCAGATTAACAATGATGATTGGCTTTTGATGCAGACCCAACTGCCTCCAAGTGATAATTTCCATGGCTTCGTCCAGAGTTCCAAGCCCACCTGGAAAAATGACAAAAGCATCGGCGGTATCGTACATCATCGCCTTTCTCTCATGCATTGAGTCAATGATATGCAAGTCGGTCACTCCTTTATGGCCAACTTCAACATTATTTAGAAATTGCGGAATAATGCCGGTTACCTTGCCATTGGCTGCCAGCATACCATCAGCCACGGCGCCCATAAGACCCATCTTTCCGCCACCATAAATGAGGCCAAGCCCGCGTGATGCGATCATCTGACCCATTTGATATGCTGCGTCTTTATAAAGTGGATTTAGGCCAGACGAGGCACCGGTAAAAACACAAACTTTCTTCATCAAAAACCCCTTATTCATATTTAATTCATTAGGCCAACTATTCCCACCATTGAACCTTAACTCAATAAGCACTAGTCTGTTAACTATCATTCATTGTGGAACAGGAAGCCAGGCCAGTGCGCACGATACTTTATATCTTATTTGCAGTGGGCGGGATCCTTGTTGTGCTAGCACTTTCGATGGTTTTTTTGGATGACGAGGTGGCGCAATTGAAGCCCCAAAGCCAAGCCATTGAGCTTGCAACACCAGAGATAGTTCAAGGTGTTACGGACACCAGTGACCAATTGACAGCCAAGTCAGGATCGCCGGCTGTTCAGCAAGGTACCGATGCCTCAAGCTCACTTAAAATAGATATAGCTCGGGTAAAGCCCGATGGGGCGGCTGTTTTTGCTGGAACGGCAGCAGGTAACGCATCAATCCGTATTTTTGAAGGCAAAGTCCTCCTAGGCAATACTGTCGCTAATTCAGCAGGTGAGTGGGTAATTGTTCTGGAGAGGTCATTGGCTGTTGGCCAGCATCTCATTTCTATAGTAATGGAACGTGAGGACGGATCAACTGCCTTTTCTGATTTAAGCTTGGCTGTTGAAATATATGAGGATTCTGAAACCAAACCATTGGTTGCCTTGTTGCCAGAAACCTCAACTGAAGTGCCCGTTCTGATCCAGTCACCTGATGATGGCAGTTTGGCAACGTCAAACACATCAGGAACGGGCATGCGCAGCAGTAGTGAAAGACAGCAGGTAAACGCTGGCTCTGCAAAAACAACTAATGATTCTGGTGGTGGTAGCGTTGATCGAACCAAGCCTACTAATCAAGTTAAGTCTCGAAGCGTCCTTGCGGCAATTGCCCCAATTGCAATTGTTTGGCGGGATGCCGAGCACATTTTAATTTCTGGAACCTCACAGGGGGGAGTGCGGGTGATTGCAAATGATACGAATGACCCGTTTGGTGAGGCGCTTGTTCTTGCGGATGGTACATGGCAAATTGCGGGCAGCCTCAATTTGGAAAAGATCAAACACTACCTGAAATTTGCGTTGATGAATGATAGCGATAAAGTCATTGCAATTTATACGCTTCCTCTTACGTCGCGTGACCTTGCGAAGGGGCAGAATGGATCGCCACTTGTCATTGTTAACAAAGGAGATGCGTTATGGCGTATCGCCTATCGTCAGTTTGGAGACGGCATAAGGTATGTAGATATTGTTCGGCGTAATCAGCAAGATATTGTGGATCCAGATTTGATTTATCCAAAACAGATTTTTGCTGTTCCAAAATCCACAAAAGATGCGATAAATTAGAATTAGCAATCCCTTATTGGGTGTATTGAAAAGTTTGGTTAAAGATTACTGCGTTGATAGCAAATGAGATCAAATCATGATTTTGGGACCGAATTGGAACATTGCTGATGATGGCTGGCCGGTTCTGGCGTTGGCTGGAATTCTCACGATTTTAACAAGTATTATCTTTTTACCGCTTGGCTGTTTCCTTCTTGGCATGATGGTTTGGTTGGCGCATTTGTTGCGGGTGCCAGATCGCTACACCAATGTCGATGATCAAACTATTTATGCGCCATGTGATGGTATCGTTCTTGAAATAGAGTCAGACATATTTCCTGGTGGGCTTGACAATGACTTACAACCAGCCACGCGTGTCACGATTCAAACTCGGTTAAATGATACGCAATTGCAAACTAGTCCAATTACCGGCCATATTGTTGATAATAACCTAATGCCTGGCTTATTCACAAAATGGGGTGAACATCCAGCCAGTTGGCAAGCGGCACGATTAGTTAATGAGCGGCGCGAAATTCGTTTTCGTGATCAGTTTGAACGTGACGTTGTTTTGGTTCAGATGGGCAGTAAAACAGCACGCCAACTGGTTTGTCGGTTGTTGGAGGGAAAATTTGTGCAGGCTGGCAGTCCGATTGGGATGGCTCGAATCGCTGGGGTGGCGGATCTTTATATACCTGCGGGTTGCAAGATCTTAAGCGCGGCTGGCCAGCATATGATTGCCGGGGAAACAGCGCTGGCTCTATTTGCCCCGAAGCGTTCTGCGAAACAGAAACTCAGTTTAAATCAGGATTAAAGATATTGTTTGACGCGCAAATCCGTCCCTTTATGGACCGGTTATTAGATCCGGTTGGTCGCGGGCTAGCTGCCTGCGGGGTAAAAGCAAACCATGTTACCATTGTTGGTGTGCTTTTTGGCTTGTCTGCGGCTGCATGCGTTGCGTTTCAAATGTTTGGTATTGCATTCTGGCTTATTTTATTGAACCGCGTCGCTGACGGTTTGGATGGTGCTGTTGCTCGTGCAAGTGGATCCACTGATTTTGGAGGCTATCTGGATATTGTTTGTGATTTTGTGTTTTACAGCGCTATTCCATTCGCCTTTGCGGTTGCCCAGCAGGAAAATGCGTTAGCTTCAGCGTTTCTTATTTTTAGCTTTATCGGCACTGCGAGCAGTTTTCTAGCCTTTGCGATCCTCGCCGAAAAGTATCATATTTCAACCGAAATTCGGGGGAAAAAAACTTTTTACTATCTTGGTGGGCTAACCGAAGGGACTGAAACCATAATTCTCCTTCTTGCAATGGTCATCTGGCCTAGCTATTTCATCTTAATGGCATTTGGATTTGGGTTTTTATGCTGGGTCACAACAATAACTCGCATTTATGCGACATACCGCCAATTTAGTGACTAGATATAGTTGCTGCTTACTTGAAGTAGAATGGTGATCTTGAGCTGTGAGTGCAGGTGTGTCTATATAAAGAGAGGCATTTAAAAAGTTATGAGATTTGGAATTGGACAATCGGCTGCTCGTGTTGAAGACCGACGGTTGCTGATTGGAGAGGGCTTTTACAGTGATGATGTGGCGCCAGGTGAGGGATTGCGCGTTGCGTTTCTGCGCGCCCCCCATGCACATGCACGGATGCAAAATCTCGATGTTAATGCCGCACTAAAATTGCCGGGCGTTTGCCTTGTTGCAACCCAGGCCGACCTTGATGCTGATAATATTGGTGATATTGAGTGTCAATTTCGTCCACCTTTGATTGATGGTAGTGAGATGCGGCTGGTAAGTAAACCTGCAATGGTGCGCGATATCAATCGCCATGCCGGTGATATTATTGCCATGGTGGCTGCTGAAACCCAGGACATTGCCGAGACTGCAATCGAATTGATCGAGGTTGAATACCAGTTATTGTCTGTCGTCACTGATATTTCCGCTGCAATGGCGGATGATGCACCGCAATTATATGAGTGTTACCGAAACAATATTGCTTTTGAATGGGGAACTGGCAATGCTGATGGCGCTGATCAGGCGATAAAAGCCGCGATTGCCGATGGCCATAAAATTGTTGAGATCGATGTGTTAAATAACCGTGTTGTGATTAATTCAATTGAAACCCGGCCAATGGTTGCGGCACCGGGTAAGAGGCCCGGATCGCTCGATATCTGGTGTGGCACGCAGGGCGTGGTTGGGATTGCTGAACAGATTGCCAAATCCCTGTCAATGGACCGAGCCGATGTTCATGTTCAAACCGGTGATGTTGGTGGCAGCTTTGGCTTTAAAATATTCCTACACCCGGAACAAATCTGCATTGCCTGGGCGGCGCGTACTCTTGGGGTAATGGTGCGGTGGCAGCAAAGCCGGTCTGATTGTTTTTTATCGGATTTGCATGGACGTGATAACCGGTCGCAAGCGCGCGCAGCGATTGATCAAACTGGCCGTATTCTTGGGCTTCAGGTCACCGTGCACGCCAATATGGGCGCGTGGCTTTCAAACTTTTCCACTTATATTCCCACCTTGTCGGGTTCTCGTACGCTGACCACCATCTATGATATCAAGGCGGCAAGTCTGCGGGTGATTGGAGTGATGACTAACACCCCTGCGGTAGACGCATATCGCGGTGCTGGACGGCCAGAAGCCAACTATCTGATGGAACGGCTGATGGATCACATCGCCATTGAAACAGGCCATAGTCGCTTAGATGTGCGCCGCGTCAATATGATCAAGGCAGATCAGATGCCTTATGAAATGGTATCGGGCGGCACCATTGATTCCGGTGAAATCCCCCAGCTGTTGGAAGTTGCTATCAAACAGTCAGATGTAGCCGGATTTGCCAGTCGATGCGCGCAATCAAATCGGCAAAACAAGCTTCGTGGCATTGGTTTTGGTATGTATCTTGAACAATGTGGTAGTGGTACGGATGGGGGGGTTGATATTGAATTTCAGGATGATGGCCAAGTCATCGTTTATGGCTCGCAGCAATGTAACGGGCAGGGACACCGTACTACAGTGACGCAAATCCTTTCAGATCGTTTAGGATATCATGCGGATTTGATTACCGTGCATCAAGGGGACTCGAACCGCAGTCCACGTGGGACAACCGGCGGGGCGCGCATGACCGCAGTTCTTGGGTCGGCAACGGCGAAGGCGGCAGCAAATATTATTGACACTGCGACGCCACTTGCTGCTGATTTGCTGGATTGTGATGTAAATGCACTCGTATTTTCCGATGGTTTGTTTCTTCTCCGGGACACAAATCGGTCATTAGCAATCGAAGACCTTGTCCGCCATCTTGCCCGGCCCGGCCAGGCGCACCAGTTGAACTGCGCTTTGTCTTATGAAACTGATGGAGCGACCTATCCTTATGGCTGTCATGTTGTTGAGGTTGAAATTGACAAAGGAACCTGTGCTGTAGAAATTGCGCGGTACAGCGTGGTGGATGATTTTGGCTTAGTGATCAACCCGATGACACTTGCCGGTCAAATTCATGGTGGCATTGCACAGGGTGTTGGGCAGGCATTGCTGGAAAATGTTTTTTATGATGAATCTGGCCAACTTCTGTCTGGATCATTTATGGATTATGCCTTACCGCGAGCCGATCATTTTCCCGGCTTTGTGATTGGCATGCGCAATACTCCATGTGCAAATAATCTGCTTGGCATTAAAGGGGCTGGCGAGGCTGGGGCAATTGGTGCTCCACAAGCCGTGATCTCGGCCGTTTGTGATGCGCTGCAAATTACCCATATCGATATGCCAGCAACACCGCTTAAAATATTCAATGTCATAAAGGCAAAACAAGGCAGAATCACGAATAATGAGAAGGCAAGAAAATGAGTGAAAAAATCATCAAAACTGATGTTGAATGGCGTGAGATCCTGACAGAGGAGCAGTTCCGTGTTGCCCGGAAACAGGGCACTGAACCCGCGTTCTCGGGTCGATTGGACAAGCATTGGGAAAAGGGCGTCTATCACTGTATATGCTGCGGCCTCCCCCTATTTTCATCAGGTGCGAAGTTTGATTCAGGATCTGGCTGGCCCAGTTTTTTTGCGCCAATTGATGCGGGTAATGTTGGAGAAACCGTTGATGCCAGCTTTTTCATGCGTCGCATTGAAGTGCACTGTGAACGGTGTGATGCGCATCTTGGTCATGTGTTTCCTGATGGACCGGAGCCAACCGGCCTTCGCTATTGCATCAATTCGGCATCTTTGGATTTTATCGAAGACGAATAGGCAAATTATTCTTGCCGGGGCTGGCGGGAGTACTCTTAGTACTTACGCTGCCACTTTGCATTTTGCACTAAAGTCTCTTGCCATGATGTTTATTTTTCAGCTTTGAAATTTCATTATCATCCAGCATTCCATCCCTATTGCGATCGATACGGTTGAACATCGCCACAAGAGGAGCGGTGAACTCAGCTTTGTCAATCTGGCCATCATCGTCGCGATCCATCTTTTGAAAGCGTATTTCTTGGCCACTTGTCAACTCTTCAAGACTAATAAAACCATCGTTATTGACATCCAGCTTTTTTGCTTTAAACACGCCTCGCTTGTGTGTGTTTTGACTCATGTCAGCATTAGCAAGCCCGACGATAAGGCTGCCTGATACCATCAGGCCAGCACCAATCATAAAAGGGGCAGTTCCAGAAGAACGGAATATAGAATAGAGGTAGCGATAATTCATAGTTTGTTCCTTTGCTGAAGTTTTCAATGGCATGACCATTCAGATACTCGGGTAACATCGGCACGTATCAAAAAAGTGGCTGAAAAATTAATACGCGCCAATGTTGCTATCGACACATTATTAAGAGAATAGGGGCAGAAAAGGGGCAGGGGTGTGATCATTTCTAGGTGATAAGTTGGCACTATCTAGACCACGTTCTGCGGTTGCTAGGCCAGAATGACTTGCTTTTAATCACCGCCGGACATAGGTTTGGCGCAGATTTTTATATGGCTGGTAACAAGTTACACCAATTCGACTTAAGAATAGTATTAACAGGGAACGACCCCATGTCCAAACCGCCAAAAACTAATACATTATCAGAAACCAAATCATTAAATACCATGCCATTTGTTAAGGGTACTACAAGAGTTTTTGGCGTGATCGCACACCCGGCAGATCATGTGCGTGCTCCGATTGTGTTTAACCCGCTTTTCGCGCAAGCTGGCCTGCCGCATGTGATGGTGCCGATTGATGCACCACCAGCCCATCTAGAGGCAATTATTGCTGGATTGCGTGCCATGCCGAATTTTGGTGGCTTGGCGGTAACGATCCCACATAAAATAGCATTGGCCAATATGTGTGACACGCTTGGAACTGCGGCGCAGGTTACCGGAGCGGTCAATGCCGTGCGTTTCGACTATGATGGCAGCATGCATGGTGAGAATTTTGACGGCGCTGGTTTTGTTGCAGGCTGCATTGGGAACAATTTTGATTTTGCGGGTAAAAACATTTTGCTGATTGGTGCTGGTGGGGCGGCACGTGCCATCGCGGTGGCGTTGTGTGAGGCGGGCATAAACCGGCTGCATATTTCCAATCGTAACCTTGAAAAGGCTCGAGACCTGGTTCAATTGATTGGCCAGAAAACTAGTTTTACTGGTGCTGTGGCGGTTGCTCATGCCGATTGCGATGGTAGTGATGTTGATATGATTATCAATAGCACTAGCCTTGGCCTAAAAGAAGATGACCCGTTGCCGCTGGCATTGGGGAACTTACGGGCTGATACTGTCGTTGCTGACATCATAATGGTGCCCGCTGAAACAAAATGGCTGATCGCAGCCCAGGCTGCCGGTTTAAGGGTTCATTATGGGCGGCATATGCTGGATTATCAGATAGAACTGATTGGCAAATTTATTGGTGCCCTATAGGAAAAAGTCGGATTCGATGATTGAGTTAGGTTTGCCAGGTCGCTATAAAGGGAGGGTCAGCAATCGCGAAATTTGTGGAAACGAGGAAGTAGATGACTGAAAAGCCAAATGTTTGGACTGACGAACGTCTGGAAGAGTTAAAAAAACTATGGTCGGAAGGCCTATCAATTTCGCAAATTGGTGAGGCACTTGGTGTTTCACGCAATGCTATTGCAGGAAAAGCACACCGGATGGGTCTGCCAAAGCGCCCATCACCAATCAGCCGTTCAAAGGTCGAAAAGCCAAAAATTGTAGTGCCCGAAATGCCAAAAGAATTACCGCTACGCCTTGAATTGCGCCAGCTCGAATGGTCGCGTAATAAATGCTGTTGGCCAACTGGAGATCCAAAGAAAAATGGCTTTTTGTTTTGCGGTGAGATGATTGTTCCGGGTAAGCCCTATTGCCTAACACATTGCTATGAAGCCTATACAACATCTCGTGACTCTAACTGACCATCATGTTAAAACACCGTGAGGACTATACGCCGTCAGCATTTTTGGTAACTTCTGCTGATCTGAATATTGATATCCATGATCAACAGACAATCGTAACTACAAAACTTGCAATAGCACCAAATCCAAATGCAATCACGCCAGCCATTCTGCAGCTTGATGGACACTTTCTGCAGTTAAAATCTGTTACCGTTGATGGCGTCCAGCTTGAGGATGGTGCGTTTCAGATAAATGAAAATTATATTGAAATCAAAGGTTTGATTAGCAATCATATTGTTGAAACAGTTGCCCATTGCCACCCTGAAACGAATACCGCACTTGAAGGATTGTATCTGTCTGGCGGCATGTATTGCACGCAGTGCGAGCCCGAGGGCTTTCGACGGATTGGTTATTTTCCTGATCGTCCTGATGTGATGACTGTGTTCACAGTTCGTATCGAAGCGGATAAGCGATTTTTGCAATTGCTTTCAAACGGTAATCTTGTTGAGACCGGCGATTGTGATGATAACCGCCATTTCGCTATTTGGCACGACCCGCACCCAAAGCCAAGTTATCTGTTTGCTGTTGTCGTGGGGGATCTCGATTGCGCAATTGACCATTTTGTAACCATGTCCGGGCGCAAAGTTGATCTGCATATTTACGTCGAAAAAGGCAATGTTGCGCTGACCCAACATGCGATGGATTCGTTAAAACGTTCTATGCGCTGGGATGAAAAAACCTATGGTCTTGAATATGACCTTGACTTGTTCCAGATCGTTGCAGTTAGCCATTTTAATATGGGGGCGATGGAAAACAAGGGTCTGAATATTTTCAATAGCAAATTTGTACTGGCTGACCCGAGGACTGCCACCGACACTGATTTACACCGTGTTGAATCGATCATTGCGCATGAATATTTCCATAATTGGACGGGCAACCGGGTTACCTGCCGTGATTGGTTCCAGCTCACTCTGAAAGAGGGACTTACGGTTTTTCGGGATCAATGTTTTTCAGCCGATATGCATGATGCTGGAATTCAGCGTGCCAATGATGTTTCAATGCTTCGTGCGACACAATTTCCCGAAGATCGCAGCCCAACCGCCCATCCAATCCGCCCTGAGAGTTATCGGGAAATCAATAATTTCTATACGGCTACCGTATATGAAAAGGGTGCCGAGGTAATTCGCATGTTGGCCGGATATCTTGGTAAGGACGGGTTCCGGCGTGGCACGGACCTGTATTTTGAACGTCATGATGGTATGGCGGTTACTTGTGATGATTTTATTGCTGCTTTGGCTGATGCAAATGGGGTTGATTTATCCGCTTTTGAATGCTGGTACCAGCAGGCGGGAACACCGTTCCTGACCGCGGTCAGAGTGACGATTGGTGATGATGATAAGAGCTTTGGCATTGCCTTTGAGCAGACGGTTCCTGAAACAATGGCAAAAACTCCTCGATTACCGCTGCCGATACCGGTTCGCATGGGGTTTGTTGCGCCCAATGGGGTGCCAGTGTTGTTCCGACTCTCCCCGGGTGGGCAGCTTGCAGATGAACATGTCGTGCTGGTGACAGGCAAAACTCATATACAGCCAATTTACCCTGAAACTGTTGGCAAGATCGTGCCAAGCCTGCTTCGTAACTTTTCGGCACCGGTGTATCTGCAGGATGATTTAACACCATCTGAACGGATGCATTTGCTTGCCCATGATGCCGACATGTTTAATCGTTGGGATGCAGCGCAGACATTGCTTGCCGAGCAAATCCTGGCCATTGCGACTGATACGAACAGGACGATTGATGGAATGGAAATGGCGGCTTTAGGTAACGCTTTTGCCAATGCCCTGGCAAGTCCCGACCTGCTCGATATTTTCAAATCTGAATTACTGACATTGCCTACGATTTCCGTCCTTGAAAGCCGGATGAAGCCGGCAGATCCTGTTGCCCTGTTTCATAAACGCCGTAAAATCGAGGCCGAATTGGGGGGCTTGTTGGCTCCCAAAATTAGCGCGGTACTGGCGCGCCATGTTGATTTTGTAGACACACAATCGAAAACAGAGGCGCAGGATATGAGAAAAACGGCCGGCGGACGGGCTTTACTGAACCGTCTTTTATCGCTAGGGGTTGCTGCCGGTGATTCGAGGGCTATTGAATTTGCAGCGTTACAGGTGCAAGAGCAGAACATGACCCTATCGCAAGGTGCTATTGCTGCGTTAAATCATTGCGATCACCCGGCACGTGTAACAGCGTTACAAAATTTCCATGATCGCTGGGAGGATAACTCTCTTGTATTGGAAAAATGGTTTATGATGGAATCAATGTCAGTAGTGTCGGGAACGGTTAATCGGTTGAAAGAATTGATGAAACATCCAGCCTTTGATGCGAATAACCCAAACAAATTGCGCTCGGTTCTTGGAGCCTTTATGACAGGTAATCCCGTCCATTTCTATGCTGAAGACGGTTCTGGCTTTGCTTTTATTGCGGAGTGTCTGATTGACATTGATAAACGCAATCCGCAGCTTGCGGCTCGGATGGCTCTGCCACTAACTCGCATTGCGCAATATGCACCGCCACGACGCGCCCAAATGAGAGCAATATTGCAAATGGTGCAGAAAGAGGCAGAGTCAAACGATCTTCGCGAGGTTGTTGACAAGGCGTTGGCTGATGCGTCGACTAAAGGGTAAATTCAGCATATGACAATGGCCTAAAAATCACCATTTTAAACGCTACCAGAGGAGTTGTAAGGTGTGTAAGCTTTAGGTGATTGATTGTTATGCCTGCCTAGCGGCGCAGGAAGGCGGGAACATGACCCGTTTCAGCAAGGGTGTTTCCTGAACAATCTGGCGGTGATGGCAATTCATCATTGCGGTTTCTGTTTTTGTTTTTTGCAGTCGGTTTAGATTTTCCCGTAATG
>MDSV01049885.1_pt1 | contig 16887 bp, 14 predicted proteins | sample 810851 | NCBI WGS metagenome assembly MDSV01 (sample SAMN05326640, study PRJNA326480) | marine metagenome | isolation source: seawater | place: Atlantic Ocean: North East | collected 2012 | reverse complement strand
TATTTTATTTAAAAAAGGTTATAAAATAAAATCTTAATTTATTTATGAGTTCAGTTCTTGGCACATACGCAAGAAAACCCATTTCTTTTACTGAGGGAAAAGGTTGTTATCTTTTTACAGAAAATGGAGATAAATATCTTGATTTTGTTCAAGGTATTGCAACTAATATTTTGGGCCATTGTCACGAACATTTAGTTAAAACAATTCAATCTCAATCTAAAAGATTATGGCATGTTTCTAATGCATTTGTAATTCCAGAACAAGAAAGACTAGCCAAAAGGTTAACAGAAAATACGTTTGCTGATTATGTTTGTTTTCAAAATTCTGGAACTGAAGCGACTGAAGCTAGTATTAAAATTGCAAGAAGATATTTTTATAAAATTGGTAAACCTGAAAAAAATAGAATTATTACTTTTTCAGGTGCTTTTCATGGACGAACATTGGCAGCTTTATTTGCAGCAAATAATCCAAAACATATAGAAGGTTTTGGCCCAAAAATTGATGGCTTTGATCAGGTACCATTCGCTGATCATGATGCAGTAAAAAAAGCTATTAGTAAAAATACAGCAGCAATTATGGTTGAAACTATAATGGGAGAAGGAGGAATTAAAGTTATTCCAGATTTTTGTATAAAAGGTTTAAGAGATTTATGTGATAAACATGAAATACTTTTAATTTTGGATGAAGTACAATGCGCTTACAGAACAGGTAATTTTCTTGCTTTTGAACCTTCGGGAGTAAAACCAGATATAGTACCAATTGCCAAAGGAATAGGGGGAGGTTTCCCACTTGGTGCGTGCCTGGTAACAAAAAAAGTCTCAGTAGGAATGACCGCTGGAACACATGGGAGTACCTTTGGAGGCAACCCTTTAGCTATGGCCGTTGGTAATGCTGTCCTTGATATTCTTTTAGAAAAGGGTTTTTTACAAAATGTAAAAACAAAAGGATTATACTTTCATCAAGAATTATCTAAAATTCAAACAAAATACCCAAAGATTATCGGTGAAGTAAGAGGTACAGGTCTTATTATAGGCCTTAAAATGTTAGTTGATAACAATGAATTTATGGAAAAACTCATGAATCATAAAATGCTTACAGTTAAAGCTTCAGAAAATGTAATAAGACTTTTTCCTCCACTAACAGCAAAAAAAGAAGATTTGAATGAAGCTATTAAAAAAATTGAAAAAGTTTGTAAGGAAATGTGTTGAAGAACTTTATTAATATATCAGATGTTCCAAAAGAGGAATTGAGGTCTATTCTCAACAGTGCAAAATCAAGAAAAGAGAAAAGATCAAAAGTGAATAAAAACTCAGTAGATATAGACATACCATTAGATGGCAAAATTTTGGTTATGATTTTTGAAAAACCATCTACTAGAACAAGAATATCTTTTGATCTTGCAGTAAAACAATTGGGAGGAAAATCATTAACCTTAAACCCCGATGAAATACACTATGGAAGTGGCAATGAAAGTTTACATGATACAGCAAAAGTTTTATCTCAATATGCTGACATTGTAATGTTACGGACTCATATCCATAAAAAAGTTGTAGATTTTTCAAAGTATTTAAATATTCCTATTATTAATGGTCTAACTGATTTAAATCATCCATGTCAGATTATGTCCGACATTATGACTTTTGAAGAATTAAAAGGACCCATTAAAAATAAAAAAATAGCATGGCTTGGTGATGGAAATAATATAGTTTATTCTTTAATTGAAGCTGCTGTCCAGTTTGATTTTGAACTTTCTATAGCTTGTCCAAAAGGCTACGAACCAAATAAAAAAATTGTTGATTGGGCTAAAAAAAATAATTCCAAAATATTAATTACAAAAAATCCTTTAGCTGCTGCAAAAGATGCTGATTGCGTAATGACAGACAAATGGATTTCAATGGGAGACAAAATTAATATAAATAAAAAAAAAAGAGCTTTAAAACCTTACCAGGTAAATAAAAAAATTATGAAAATTGCAAAAAAAGACTCCATTTTTTTACATTGTCTTCCGGCAAATAGAGGAGATGAGGTCACTAATGATGTTATAGATGGAAAAAAATCAGCTGTTTGGTTAGCTTCTTTAAATAGGGTGCACGTTCAAAAAAGTATTATTGAATGGTGTCTTAAATAAAAATTTAATTTAGAGGCAAAGGATTATCAGTATTTTTATTCATAAATAAGATTACAGCAGCTCTATCTTTTTCACTTTTTAAACCAGCAAAAGCCATTTTAGTTCCTTTAATCCATTCTTTTGGTTTTAATAAAAAGCCGTTCATTTCTTCAACAGACCATGATTTTGCATACGCTACCATTGCTTTTGAATATTTATAATCAGTATAGCTACCCGCTTTTCTTCCTAGCACTCCCCATAAAGCTGGACCAATTTTGTTTCCACCGCCTTGAGCTATACTATGACAAGCAGCACATTTTTTAAAAACTTTCTCTCCATCTGTTATACTAGCGGAAGCAAATAATGCCATAATATCTCCTGACTCTGTTGCATCAGAACTCTTTTCATTAGCTGAGCTCGCAACTTCTGTTGTCCCATCAATTTGATATACAGATTTGTCCGGTTTATCGACATGATACACCATGTCAGAAATTTTATTAATTCCCAAAACAAGGATTATAGCCAATACAATTGAAACAAAAATTTTATTCATTTTATAAAAGTTAAGTTTAGTTAAACCTTAAACTAAGATATACCATGACTTGGATTAAAAAAATAAACTTATTAAAGTTTATTTTGCGACGGTTAGACGCATAATTTTATTGTTTATGAAAAACACCGCTATAATAATACCAACTCGATTAGGGGCAAAAAGATTTCCAGATAAACCCTTAGCAAAAATTAATGGTTTGCCGATGATAATTCATGTTCTTAATAGAGCAAAAGAATCAAATGTAGGACAAGTATACGTTGCCTCACCAGATCAATCTATAATTGATGTTGTAAAAAAAAATGGGGGTGAAGCAATTTTAACAAAAGATAGTCACCTTTCTGGTAGTGACAGAGTATATGAAGCGTACGCAGATAATTTAAAAGATGAAGTAGACTTAATAATTAATCTTCAAGGGGATATGCCTAATATTAATCCAGAAGCAATTTCAAAATTAGAAAAATTAATGAGAGAAAATAAAAGTGAAGTAGGAACGTTGGCTTCTCCAATAAAAAATGAAGAAGAAATAAATGATATTAATATTGTAAAAGTAAGAGTAGATAAAGACTTAGAAAATAACACTTTTTTAAATGCAATAGATTTTTTTCGTACTAAAGAAGATTTTATAAATGAAAAAATATATCATCATATAGGAATTTATGCCTTTACAAATGTTGCTTTAACGAAGTATGTAAAGCTTTCTAGATCTAAATTGGAAATTGAAAGAAACCTAGAACAAATGAGAATGATAGAGAATAATATTTTAATTAAAATTGCTTTAAGCGATTCAACCCCGTTGGGAGTTGATACAGAAGAAGATTTAAAAAAAGTAATTAAAGAAATGAATATTTTATGAAGGAAAAAACGAAAGTTGCATTTCAAGGAGAAAAAGGTGCTTATTCACATTTAGCAAGTTTAGAAGTTTTCCCGAATGCTGAAATAAAAACCTGTTCAACTTTTGAAGAAGCGTTTCAATTAGCTAAAAACAATTCTGATTTTAAAATAATTATTCCTATAGAAAATTCTTTAGTTGGCAGAGTTGCTGATATTCATTATTTGATACCAAAATATAAACTTCAAATTCATGCAGAACATTTTCAACATGTTAGTCATAATTTATTAGGTATTAAAGGGTCAAAGTTAAAAGATATTAAAACGGTTAGAAGTCATTCACAAGCAATTGGACAATGCAGCAAAATAATTAATGAAAATAATTTAAAAACTATAATTTCGGCAGATACAGCTGGCTCAGCAAAATTTATTTCCAAAAAGAAAGACAAAAGTGAATCTGCTATAGCGTCTTCTCTAGCAGCAGAAATTTATAACTTAGAAATATTAAAATCAAAAATAGAAGATGAACCAGGTAATGTAACTCGATTTTTAATTATGGGAAGAGATGCAAACCACCCTGAATTTAAAGATAAAAAGTATATTACTAGTTGCATATTTAAACTTAAGAGCACACCAGCAGCACTTTACAAATCTCTAGGTGGTTTTGCCACCAATGGAGTTAATTTATGTAAATTAGAAAGTTTTGCAGTTAAGAATACTTTTGATCAAGTTAACTTTTATATCGATATAGAAGGGCATATAGAAGACCCATCTCTTCAAAAAGCGCTTGAAGAACTTGGTTTTCATACTCAGAAATTAGACATTCTTGGGGTTTATGAAGCAAACAAATTTAGACAGAAAGCTTAATAAACAACTATAGGTATATTGTAGTTCCTAATTTTATACTGATATAATAATATAGGAGGCTGGCAACGGGTGGAATTTTTCGCACAACCCGGTCAGGACGGAAACGTAGCAGCCGTAACGAGGATATTTCAGGTTGTTGTTCAGTCTCCTAAAATAAATATGGAAAACGAAAATAAAAAAATTCTTGCATTAAAATATCGGCCACAGAAATTTTCTGAACTTTTAGGCCAAGATGTTATGGTGCAAACTATAAGCAATTCAATAAAATTAAATAAAATTCCAAATGCTTATCTCTTAACAGGAATACGAGGGGTTGGAAAAACAACAACCGCTCGAATTATTGCCAAGGCTTTAAACTGCAACAAGCATTTTGACCATGGCAGCAAAAAGGATAGTGATACGTTTTGTAATTGTGATGAGATTTTAAATTCTAGACATCTTGATGTTTTGGAAATGGACGCTGCATCCAAAACAGGAATTGATGATGTCAGAGAATTAATAGAATCTTCCAAATACAATCCTACTAGCGCAAAATATAAAGTAATTATTTTAGATGAAGTCCATATGCTCAGTAAGCAGGCGTTTAATGGTTTATTGAAAACTTTAGAAGAGCCACCTCCTCATCTTAAATTTATCTTTGCAACAACAGAGGTAAAAAAAATACCTGTGACTATTATTTCTAGATGTCAAAGATTTGATTTACATAGGGTGCCGATAGACACTTTGACAGAAAACTTGAAAAAGATATCAAGAATGGAAAATGGAAAAATTTCAGAAGCTGCTTTAAAATTGATTGCTAAAGCTGCTGAAGGCTCAGTCAGAGATTCCTTATCACTTTTGGATAGAGCTTTAGTAAGTGAAAATATACAGGGCAAGGAGGTAGACCAAGATTCTATAAAAAAAATGCTAGGGATTGCTGATAGATCTAGAATTTTAGAGCTGTTAAATTTTGTATTTTTAGGAGATAAAGAAAAATCAATTCATCATCTTAGACTAATGATTGATGATGGACTAGAACCTAATAATTTTTTAAATGATCTTCTGGAAATAATATATTTTATTTTGCAAAAAAAAAATCTTGGTACATTTGAATCTGATTTATCTATTTCAGAAGCTGAGCTAGAGACAATTAATTCCATTTCTAATAAAATAGAAACTACAACTCTTATAGTTTTCTGGCAATTTATCCTAAAAGGATTAGAAGAAATGGCTATAGTTAGTAATCAGATTTTATCAATTGAAATGTTGATTATAAGATTGATACATTTAAAGGGTATGCCATCATATGAAAGTTTATTAAACCTGGCTGACACAGATTCATCTGATGTTAAAAAAAATTTGATAAAGGAAGATGTTAAAAAAGAAGAATCTAACGAAGACAATAGCATAAATAAGATTTACAAAGATCAAATTAAAAATATTTCCCAAACTAAATTAGAATTAGATGCATTAAGCAATAAAGACTTAACAGAAGCAAAAGAAAAAAATATTTCATCTTTTCAGGATTTGATCAAATTATCTTCGGTAAACAAAGATATTGAATTAAAATATGATTTAGAAAAAAATGTAAATCTGATTAAATTTTCACAAGGTAAAATTGATATAGGGTTTAATGAAAATTTAAGTAAGAATTTTGTGAGAAATTTATCTGAAAGTTTACTGCAGTGGACTGGGAAAAGGTGGGTAATAACACTTACTAAAGAAAAGGGACAAAAAAGCTTTTCAGAGATGGAAGAAATTAAAGAAAAAGAGCTAGTAGAAAAAGAAAAAGAGTCTGAAACTTATAAAGAAATTAAGAGTTTTTTCCCCGATGTCGAATTAATAAAGGTTACCAAGGATTAAAATATGACAGATTTTTCAGACTTAATATCTCAAGCTAAAAAAATGCAGGAAAAAATGAAAGACGCTCAAGAAGCGCTTAAAAAAATTGAAGTTGAAGGTATGTCAGGTGGAAATGCAGTAAAAATAATTATGAATGGAGAGGGTGAATTAAAAAAAGTATCTTTAGACGAAAAAGTGATCAAAGAATCTAAAGAAATATTAGAAGACTTAATTGTTGCTGCGCATAATGATGCAAAATCAAAATTAAAAAAAAAAACAACTGATGAAATATCAAAAATGACAGGTGGAGTAAATTTACCACCAGGATTTAAACTTCCTTTTTAAACATGGCTAGTAATAATGTTAAAGAGATTGATGATTTGATTAAGTTAATAGCTAAATTACCTGGTTTGGGACCGAAATCAGCAAAAAGAATAGTATTGAAATTAATAAATAATAGAGAAGAGTTAATAAAACCTTTAACAAATACTCTAGCTCAAGTTTATAAAAATGTTGTTAGATGTAAAAGTTGTGGAAATCTTAAATCTTTAAATTCCAATTGTTCTTGCACAGATAAAAAATTTGATCAGATTTGTGTTGTAGAAAATATAGCTGATATGTGGACTATACAGAGCTCAGGTATATATAAAGGTCATTATCATATTTTAGGGGGAACACTACCTTCTTTTGAAAATAAAAAAGATGATGGATTATTAATTTCATCATTAGTTAACAGAGTAAAAAAGAGTTTGGTAAAAGAAGTTATTTTAGCAACAAGCGCAACAATCGAAGGACAAACAACCGCACATTATATTCAAGATGCTTTAAAAGAGGAAAATGTAAAAATTTCTAAACTTGCACAAGGTCTCCCAGTTGGTGGCGAAATAGAGTTTTTAGATGATGGAACTTTATTTTCAGCTTTTAAAAATAGAGGACCTTTAGCGAGTGATTAGATTTTTTTAAGCAATCTGTTTAAATGTAATATTGGTTCGGTGTAACCAGATGGTTGATTTCTACCATGAAAAACTAATTCGCAAGCCGCTTTAAAAGCAATCGACTTATCATAGTTATCAGACATTGTTTTGTAAGAGGCATAACCTTTTAAAGCTGGGTCTTTGATGTTTTGTTTATCAACTATTTTTGCCATTTTTTTCATAGTTTTTAATACTTGTTCTTTGCTACAGATGCCATGGTGTAACCAATTTGAGATATGCTGTGATGAAATTCTTAAAGTCGCTCTGTCTTCCATTAAACCTATATTGTTAATATCAGGAACTTTCGAGCACCCAACTCCTTGATCTATCCATCTTACAACATAACCCAAAATACTTTGTGCATTATTCTCTAACTCCTTAGCAATTTCTTTTTTTGACCAATGTGGACGTTCAGCAACAGGAATTTTGAGAATATTAATTAAATTTGCAGCTTTTCTATTCTTTAATTCTTTCTGTTTAGAAAAAACATCTATTTGATGATAATGTAAAGCATGAAGTGTTGCAGCAGTTGGAGAAGGAACCCAAGCACAATTAGCACCAGATTTTGGATGATTAATTTTTTGTTTTACCATATCTGCCATTTTATCTGGGGCAGCCCACATCCCTTTACCAATTTGCGCAATACCTGAAAATCCACAAGCTAAACCAACATCTACATTATTGTTCTCATAAGCAGAAATCCATTGTGAGGATTTCATATCTCCTTTCTTTATCATTGGCCCAGCTTCCATTGAGGTATGCATCTCATCACCAGTTCGGTCTAAGAATCCAGTGTTGATGAAAACAACTCTATTTTTTACAGCTCTCACACATTCTTTGAGGTTAACTGTAGTTCTTCTTTCCTCATCCATGATTCCAATTTTAATTGTATTTTTTTTTAGTCCCAAAACTTTTTCAACTTTTTCAAATATTAAATTAGTAAATTCAACTTCATCAGGACCATGCATTTTAGGTTTTACAATATAAAGCGAATTTGTTCTCGAATTTCCTTTGTTTTTAAAATCATGAAGTGCTGCAGCAGTTGTTATAAATGCATCCATTATTCCTTCTGGTATTTCTGATCCGTCTTTTAAAAGAATAGAGGGATTAGTCATTAGATGCCCTACATTTCTATTTAACATTAATGCTCTTCCATGTAGTTTAAATTTCTTTCCATTATGAGAGGTATATTCTCGGTCACTGTTCAACTTTCTATTAATTTTTTTTCCATTTTTTTCAATTTTTGCCTGTAGGTCACCCTTCATTAATCCTAACCAATTTTTATAACCTAGGACTTTATCTTCAGCATCAACAGCAGCAACAGAATCTTCATGGTCCATAATAGTAGTGATTGCTGATTCCAAAATTATGTCATATATGGCTGCTTTGTCCTGAAGTTCTCCAGCAGCTTTATCGCGAAGCCCTCCAAGCGTACGATTGGGATCAAATTTAACTTCAATATGAAGATTATTATTAATTAACAAAAGAGATGATAATTGATTTGATTTTTTAGTATAGCCAACAAATTGTTTTGGATTTTTAAGTTTTAAGCTTAAATTGTTATTTTCAATTTTTGGTATTTTAGATATTTTTTTCCAGCTGTTTTTATATAAAGGGACATTTTTATCTAAAAAATTACGAGCATAATTAATTACTTTTTCACCCCTTATATAGTTATATTTTTTCCCACGTTCTGCTCCATTCGATTCTGGAATGACGTCTGTTCCATACAGAGCATCATATAAACTTCCCCATCTAGCATTAGCTGCATTTAAAGCATATCTAGCATTCATTACTGGCACTACTAGTTGAGGTCCAGCGATAGTAGAAATTTCATTATCTACATTTTTAGTTTTAATTTTAAATTTCTTTCCTTCTTTTTTTAAATACCCAATTTCTTTTAAAAAATTTGAATAGTTTTTGAGGTCAATTTTTTTACTTTTTTTATTCCTGTGCCATATATCAATTTTTTTTTGTAAAATTTCTCTAAACTCTAGTATATTTTTATTTTTTAAAGCAAGCTCGTGTGCACATTTATCTAAACCTAACCAAAATTTTTTTTTGCTAATACCAGTACCTACTAGTAGCTCATTATTAACAAAATCCAACAATCTAGCGGCGATTGACAGATTTCCAAGAGATACATATTTTTTTGCCATATTTTTGTATATTATATATATATATATAGACAATATGAAAAGTTATTTAGAATTTGAAGGTGATATAAAAAATCTAGAAAAAGAGCTTGATAAGCTTAAAGATCCTTTTAATAGCGAAGGTTTATCAGAGGTGGATACTCAGAGAATCTCTCAAATACAAAGTGAGATTGATTCAAAATTAAAATCAGCATATGAAAACTTGAATGAATGGCAAGTGACGCAAGTAGCAAGACATGAGGAAAGACCAAAATCAAATTTTTTTATAAAAAATTTATTTACTAATTTTATTAATCTTTCTGGAGATAGAAGATTTTCTGAAGACGAGTCAGTATTAGCTGGTTTTGCACTTTTTGAAGGAAAGTCTGTGCTAATTATTGGCCAAGAAAAAGGAGAGGATTTAGAAAGTAGATTAAAAAGAAATTTTGGAATGATGAAACCTGAGGGTTATAGAAAATGTATCCGTTTGATGAATATTGCAAATAAATTTAATATACCTGTAGTGACATTAGTTGATACTCCAGGTGCGTACCCAGGAATTGGTGCAGAGCAAAGAGGGCAAGCTGAAGCGATAGCAAAGTCAATAGAGTGCTGCATGTCATTAAAGGTACCTTTAATTTCAATTATAATTGGAGAAGGTGGTTCTGGAGGCGCTATTGCTCTAGCATCGGCAAATAAAGTTTTGATGCTTGAAAATGCAATATATTCAGTTATTTCTCCAGAAGGGTGCGCGTCGATACTTTGGAGAGACCCCACCAAATCTTTAGAAGCTGCAAAGGCAATGAAATTGACAGCAAATCAACTTTTAAATATTGGCATTGTAGATCATGTAATAAAAGAACCGACTGGAGGGGCCCATAGAGATAAAGAAAGTACGATATCTAATGTAAGAGCTACACTAAAAACGTGTTTAGAAGGATTTGAGAATTTATCAAAAGAAGAAGTTTATGAACAAAGAAAGAATAAGTTTTTAAGCATTGGAAAACAAAAAAGCTTTAATGTTTTTACAAATAATAACGTTAGTATAGAAAAAGGATTAAACTTTATTAATTTTATTAAAAGAAAGATTTTAAGCAAAAAAGCAAAGTATGCTTTTATATTTTTTTTTATAATCCTATTAGCAGGAATAATTATAATTTAATTTTATAAAGCTCCGTGGCAGTGTTTATATTTTTTATTTGATCCACAAAAGCATGGTTCATTCCTTTTCATTTTTTTTCTAGGAACTTCTATAGTATTTTCTTTTTGTTTAGGATTATCATTCTCCCTTTTTTCTTGTTTAACGACCTCAAGATTATTTAAAAAAGTAATAAAATCAATTTTAATTTTATTTAATAAACCCTCAAATAGTTTAAATCCTTCTTTTTTGAATTCTTCCAAAGGATCTTTTTGAGCATACCCTCGCAAGCCCACTACTTGTCTTAAGTGTTCTAGATATTGTAAATGTGATCTCCATAAAAAATCAACAGTTTGTAAGAATATCCTTTTTTCAAGCTCAATATTAGCAGATTCAGAAAGTATTTTATTTCTGTTTTCTCTCAACTCATCGAATTTTTTCTTAAAATAATCTACGAATTTTTCTTTCTTTAAAATTATAATTTTATTTAATTCTTCTTCATTAAATGAACGACCTAATATCGGTTTAATTTTAGTTTTAAATGATCCAATCTGATTTTCTTTTTGGTAGATTTCTTTTTCAATATAAAAATTTGATATAATTTCTTTGTTAAAGGAGTTTATAATATCATTAATATTATTAGAATTTAATATTTCCCTTCGTTGTTCAAAAATTACCTGTCTTTGGTCATTCATTACGTCATCAAATTTAAGTAAAGTTTTTCTTATATCAAAGTTTCTAGCTTCCACTCTTTTTTGCGCTCTTTCTAAAGCTTTATTTATCCATGGGTGATCTATAGATTCTCCTTCCTTTAAGCCAAATTTTTTCATTATACTATCAATAGATTCCGAACCAAAAATTCTCATTAGATCATCTTCTAAACTAATATAGAATATAGATTTTCCTTCATCTCCTTGTCTCCCAGATCTTCCTCTTAATTGGTTATCTATTCTTCTACTTTCGTGTCTTTCAGTTCCGATAACAAACAATCCACCATTTTTTATTACTTCTTTTTTTTCCACTTTTAGGTTTTTTTCTTTTTCATCATTGATATCTTTTTTTTCTAAAATATTACGGTTGCCACCGAGTTGAATGTCTGTTCCTCTCCCCGCCATATTGGTTGCTATAGTCACTGAATCTAGCATCCCTGCTTTAGCAATAATTTGAGCTTCTTCTTCATGATGTTTAGCATTTAAAACATTATGTGGTATTTTTTTTTCTTCAAGCAATAAAGAAATTTTTTCAGATTTTTCTATACTTGTGGTTCCAACTAAAACTGGTTGGCGGTTTTTTTTACATTCAGAAATTTTTTCAATTATAGCATTATACTTTTCTTTTTCAGTTCTAAATATTTGGTCATTATAATCTACTCTGATCATTTTTTGGTTTGTTGGTATAGATATAGTTTTTAAATTATAAATATCATAAAATTCGTCAGCTTCTGTTAATGCAGTTCCTGTCATACCTGACAATTTTTTATAAAGTCTAAAATAGTTTTGATAAGTTATAGATGCTAAGGTTTGATTTTCACTTTGAATGTCTACATTTTCCTTAGCTTCAAGAGCTTGATGTAGACCATCTGAAAATCTTCTGCCTTCCAAAACTCTTCCGGTAAATTCATCTATAATTTGAACTTTATTATCTCTCACTATATAATCAGTATCTTTAGAGAATAGTAAATTTGCTTTTAAGGCTTGGTTAATGTGATGTACTAAATTAATATTCTGTGGGTCAAAAAAATTGTTATTTTTTAAAAGGCCATAAGTTTGTGATAATTTTTCTATTTTATCTATCCCAACCTCAGAAAGCATTACATTTTTATTTTTTTCATCTATTTCATAATCAGGTTTTTCAAGCTTTTTTATAAATTTATCACTTACAAAATATTGTTCCGATCTATCTTCTGTGCCTCCAGAAATTACCAAAGGTGTTCTAGCTTCGTCTATAAGAATACTATCAACTTCATCAACAATACAAAAAAAATGTTCTCTTTGAACCATTTCTTTTATGTTATATTTCATATTGTCTCTCAGGTAATCAAATCCAAACTCACTATTAGTTCCATAGGTAACATCGCAGTTGTAATTTTCTTTTCTCTTCACATCATCCATAGCATTTGTTATGCATCCAGTAGAAATTCCCAAAAGCTTATAAACTTGGCCCATCCATTCCGAGTCTCTTTTTGCCAAGTAGTCATTAACGGTTACCACATGAACTCCCCTACCAGTTAGAGAATTTAAATAAACAGGCAGAGTAGAAACAAGAGTTTTTCCTTCTCCAGTTTTCATTTCAGCAATTTTACCTTGGTGAAGTATAATTCCACCCATTAGTTGCACATCGTAATGTCTTTCACCCAAAGCTCTTTTTGCAGCTTCTCTTACGCAAGCAAATGTTTCTGGAATTAATTCATTTAAATTCATCCCATCTTTAATTTTAGTTTTGAACTCTTTTGTTTTTGATTGAAAATCATCACTTGAAAAAGCACTAAATTTAGACTCAAGATCATTTATTTTTCCAACAAACAGTTTTAATTGATCAAGCTCTCGTTGGCTTGAGTTTTTTATTATTTTACCTAGGAATTTGCTAAAATTTAGCATAATTAATTATATTTTTCTTTGCAAAGTAGTTTAAATTATATTAGTTCAATTAGAGTTTATATAAGCAATAATAATAAAATTAAAACATTTATGACCATAAACTTGAAAAATTTTTTAAACCCCAAGATCAAAATGTCAAAAATGGGGGAATTTCAAGAATTAAAATCCATAGCTGGGCTTGAAATTTCATCAATATCAGCCGATCTTTATGGGGATGGCAGAGATGATCTCACTTTGTTTTATTTTAGAGAAGGAGCAAATTTTGCTGCTGTATACACTACATCCAAAGTAACATCAGCTAGTGTAAATTGGAATTTAAAAATCAAAAGACATTTTGTAAAAGCACTACTAGTTAATACAAAAAATGCTAACACTTTCACTGGTATTAAAGGGGCACAAGGACTTAAAGAAATTGCTCAAGCTTTGGCTAAATCACTTACATTAAAATCTTCGCAAACTGAAAAAGGAGTAGGTGAAACTGTTAAAATAACAGATTTATTATTTGCTTCCACAGGAGTTATTGGAGAAGAATTTCCTTACATCAAAATTAGAAATAGAATTCCAGAATTAGTAAAAAAATTACGATTAGAATTTAATAAGTATGTCTGGTTTAAAGCTGCTAGCGCGATAATGACTACTGATACAAGACCAAAATTAGCTTATGAAGAATGTAAAATTGGAAATAAAATAGTAAGAATTTCTGGCATTGCTAAAGGCTCGGGTATGATTGCACCTAACATGGCAACCATGTTGTCTTTCATATTTACGGACGCAAACATTCCATCAGTTTTTTTAAAAGCAATACTTAAAAAAGTTATGGTAACTACATTTAATGCTATTACTGTAGACAGTGACACTTCAACAAATGATATGGTTGGTCTTTTTGCAACTGGAAAAGCAAAAAATTCAAAAATATATAATGTTATGGATCCAAAACTTGAAGAATTTGAAAAATCTCTCCACAGAGTTTGTTTAAATCTTGCTAAACAGGTCGTTGTTGATGGCGAGGGAGCTAAAAAATTTATTACAGTAAAAGTGATTGGAGCAAAATCTATCAATATGGCAAAAAATGTTGCCTTTTCTGTAGCGAACTCTCCATTAGTAAAAACTGCTATCGCAGGTGAGGATCCTAATTGGGGTAGAATAGCTATGGCTGTAGGTAAAGCAGGGGAAAATATTATTCAAAATAAACTTCAAATTAAAATAGGTAAAATGTTAATCACAGATCAAAGTAAAGTTGTTTTAGAATATAAAGAAAAGGATGTAAAAGAGTATATGAAATCAGCTTCTATTGAGATCGAAATTAATTTAAATTTAGGATCTGGCTCTTTTGAAGTTTATACCTGCGATTTAACAAAGGAATATATTAATATTAATGCTGATTATAGAAATTAATACTTGTCATTTCCAAAAAAAACTAAATAATATAAATTAAATGATTAAATACAATCTAACTTGTGTATGCAAGAAAACATTTGAAAGTTGGTTTTCAAGTTCAGTGGAGTTTGATCTACTAAAAAAAAGAAAACTCATTAATTGTATTTATTGCAATTCATCATTGGTGCGTAAATCAATTATGGCACCAAACTTGTCTAAAATAACGAAAAAGAGTTTAGAAAAAATAAAAAATGAAAAAAAATTTAAAAAACAACTTATCGAGATTAGACAATATATAGAAAAAAATTGTAAAAATGTTGGCGATAATTTTCCTCAAGAGGCAAGGAGCATTCACTATGATAAAAAAAGTTCTAAAGGAATTTATGGTAAAGCTACACCTGAGGAAACTAAAGAATTAATGGAAGAGGGTATAGATGTTACGACTTTTCCATGGATAAAAAGTTCAGATAACTAATTTTTAAAAAAAGTTGAAATATAATTTACAGATGAATCTTCACTTTTTTGCCATTTCTTTGAAAAAATATTGTATTTCATTCCCACAACTTCATCGACAATTAAACTGTTCTCAGTAGCAATAGTTTCTAATTCTTGTGGAGTTAAAAACTTTTCCCACTCATGTGTTCCAATAGGTAACCATCTCAAAATATATTCAGCACCCAAGATTGCAAATAAATAAGATTTAAGATTCTTATTAATAGTTGCAACAAACAAAATTCCATTTTTTTTAGTCAAGTTTGAACAATTTTTAATAAATAGATTAACATCCAGAACATGTTCAACCACTTCCATATTTAAAACAATATCAAAATTTTTATCTAACTTTAATTTTTCGGGAGAGCAATGAATATAGTTGATATCCAAGTCCATTTTTTTTGCATGCAATTTTGCAGTCTCAATATTATTTTTAGAAGCATCTATTCCAGTTATATTTGCGCCCAAACGTTTTAAAGGTTCACATAGCAACCCACCCCCACATCCAATATCTAATATATTAATTTTTTTAAGTGGTTCTTTTGCATCACGATTTAATCCATAATGGGAAATTATTTTATCTTTTATAAAACTAATTCTAGCAGGATTGAAAAGGTGTAATGGTTTAAATTTACCATTAGGATCCCACCAATCCTTGGCTAATTTGGAAAATTTTTCTACTTCTTTTTTATCTATTGTTGTCAAAATAATAACCCCCTAGATATACTTGTGCATTTTTATAATAAAGAGTATTTATTAATAAATAATATATTAAAGTAAATAAAATAATTTATCATGCAAAGAATAGTACTTAAATTTGGCGGAACATCTGTTGGAAATATAGAAAAAATTAAAAAAGTTGCCAATATAATTAAAAAAAAAAGAGACAAAGGGAATGAGGTCATAGTTGTAGTATCAGCTATGTCAGGGGTAACTAACGATCTAAAAAAAAAATCTGAATTAATTAGTAAAAATTTTGATCAAAAAGAATTAGATGTTTTACTTTCTGCAGGTGAACAAATATCAAGCTCACTTTTAGCAGGAGCTTTGATTAATGAAGGCCTCAAGGCTAGATCGTGGTTAGGCTGGCAAATTCCAATTGTTACAAATGATAACCACACTTCATCACATATAACAAACATTAGAACTGATGAAGTTTTGAAATTTATATCAGAGGGTGGTGTGGCTGTGGTTGCCGGTTTTCAAGGATTAACAAAAAAGGATAGAATAACTACTTTAGGTAGAGGAGGATCAGATTTATCTGCGGTAGTAATTGCGAAATTTTTTAAAACAGACTATTGTGAGATTTACACAGATGTTGAGGGTGTTTTAACAACAGATCCTTCCATAAATAAAAAAGCAAAAAAAATTGAAAAAATATCTTATGAAGAAATGTTGGAGATGGCATCCTTGGGAGCAAAAGTTATGCAACCTAATTCGGTACAAGCTTCTATGATATACGATATTCCTATTCATGTAAGATCTACTTTTTCTGAAAATCAGGGGACTAAAATAATTTCTGAAAATGAAATTGATTATAAAAAGGTAGTTACTGGTATAGCTTATTCAAAAAATGATGCTAAAGTAACACTGGTAGGTGTTATTGATAAGCCTGGTGTTGCTGCAGATATATTTGAGCCGCTTGGTAGTAATAATATTAATGTGGATATGGTAATCCAGAACACATCATCTGATGGTAAAAAAACTGATGTAACTTTTACTATTAAAAGAGAAGATTTAGAAAGAACTTTAAAATTAATTGAAAAAAAAAATAAGAACTTGAATTATAGTAAAATAACACATGATAATAAAGTTTCAAAAGTTTCAATCATTGGAGCGGGCATGATAACTAATCCAGGTGTAACTCATAAAATGTTTAGATCGTTAGCAAATAATAAAATAAATATATTAGCAATCTCAACATCAGAAATAAAAATTTCTATATTAGTTCATGAAGGTTACACTCAACAGGCAGTAAAAATATTGCACAAAACTTTT
>MDSV01216218.1_pt1 | contig 16891 bp, 13 predicted proteins | sample 810851 | NCBI WGS metagenome assembly MDSV01 (sample SAMN05326640, study PRJNA326480) | marine metagenome | isolation source: seawater | place: Atlantic Ocean: North East | collected 2012 | reverse complement strand
GATGAGCTAAGTCATCTATATAGCCTTTTACCATTGTTATTATTTCCTTCATGTTTATTCTCCATTAGTTAACAAAAAAGGGTTTTCTACCCTATATATAAATATCATATATATTAACCAAAAGTTAAAAATTTAAATATTTATATATAACACACTTCTATAAACAATCAAGAGGTAAAAAATGGCAAATAACTATGAAATATTTGAAGGTAAGTCATTATCAGACTTATTTGAAGATATATATACTAATACACAAGAAAATAAAAAGCAGCTTGAAGTCCTTATGAAAGAAGTTGTTGGTTTTATTAAAGACGGTGATACTGCTGTTCAAATCATTCCGATGTTAAAAGAGTATTTAGAAATAAATGTTAAAAATGACGACCAATTAGTAAAGATTGCCGCTATAGTACAACGTATGATAGCTGCTGAAGCTAAAGGTGGTTCAGAAGATGAGTTTGGATTATCCGAAGCTGAAAAAGAACAATTAATGTCAGCAGTAGAAGAAGTTGCTGCTGATGTGCAAAAGCACTCGGATAAAATAACTGAAGAAGAAAAAAACGTATTTGAGAATTAAATATGCAACCTGGATATAGAAAAAAAACTAAATTTGTTCCAACTGTAAGAGACAAAACTGGTTTTGTTACTTTAAATAATGTAGTCGATACTATCAAAGACTTAACCTCGTCCGAAGAGTTCTATGAAATAGAACCTGCTAAAGTTTTAAAAGTTTATATGGATGATGAAGATTCTATGTTTCCTTATTATTATAAAGATGGAGTTAAAATACCAGACCGTACTTATTTAGGAGCTATAACTGTTAGATTATTGTATTCACAAGAAGAAGGAGAGTATATTGATGAAATAATAAGACCATTATCTCCACATATTGTATCATATCCAATAAGAGGAGAAATAGTAAATATTGCTAATTATAACGGCAAACTTTATTATTTTAATCCACTAAATAACTATGGTAGAGTTAATATGAATAGGCCTAAAGTTAAAGATTCAGATAATATAGTTTTACATAAATATACAAAATATAATAGACCTGTAGCTCCAGAGCAAGGCGACACAGTAATTCAAGGTCGATTTGGCCAATCCATACATTTTGGAAGTGATGACAATTATGTTAAACCTTATATAAAATTTAGTGTTGGTCAAAATAATCCAAATTTAGATGGCGTTCACAGTATGCCGGATATTAACAAAATACAAGACGAAACTTATCCACATAAAGAAGATATAAATTTAGATGAGTCTAGTATTTTCATTACAACTAATCAGCATGTACCTTTACAAATATCTGCTAAGAGTAAAACATTACAAGAAAATTTGGGTGGACATAATCGTTCAGCCATAGTTCTTAATTCAGATTGTATAACTTTTAACGCTAAGGATAAAAATGGTGATGTTTCTATGTTTGCGCAGCGAAATATTAATTTGTCAGCTAATACTCAAATAAATTTAGAAACTGAATTTGGTAAGATTTTTCTTGGTGATGTTGACAGTAATAATGGCGTGGTTAAAGGACGGGAACTTACTGACTTTTTTAGAGAATTAACCAATTATATAAAATACTTTGCAAAAGATATGAACAAATCTAACTTAAATGCGGAACAACAAAAAGCTTGTGACACACTTGTAGAAGATTTAGAAGGACTAGCAGATTTTTATTTAGGAGATGCTCAGCCGTATACAAGTCGAAGAGTCTTTGTAACTGAGAGAGAATACGAAGAACAAGAATTAATAGATATGGATAGTGTTTGGGGTGAAAGCGATTGGCATAAGATAGACGCGTATGTTGAACCAAAATCAAAAGGAAGAACATCAGGTCCTTTGAGAACAGGAGGTGAAGAAGTATAATGGGGTTAGGAGATAGAATAAGAGCCTTTATATCAGATAGCATAGATGGTGAACTCAGCGATTTAAAAGGCAACGTTAGAAAAATAACTTCGGCAATGCGTCAAGGTGGCGGTGATACAAAAGAAATGGATGATGTAATTAAAAAATTAGATCAACTTGAAAAAACAAAAGAAACTTTATCAAACTTAGGAACTCAGGTAGAAGGATTTTTAGATAGAGCTAAGACTGCTAAAGCTAGTGCGGAAAAACTTAGAGAAGCTAATGTTATTGCTTCTGCTTTAAATCCAGCAGCCGCAGCAATAACATTGGTTCAAGAAAAATTAATAGGTAAGTCGGATGAGGAAATAACAGATTTAGGAAGTGCTGTAGGTGGCGTGGGTCCTACAGTAGATAAAGTTGATAACGAAGTAACAGTTATGAAAAAAGATTTAGATGATGCAAAAAAAGACCAAGAAGATAAGAAAGCTAGGAAAGCTGACAGAGATAGGATGCTTGGAAGAGGTTAATTTAAATAGTTTATATTTATATAAAAACAGGAGGCTATAATGGCTAAATCAACAAATAAGATAGTAAGTTTAATTAGAGAAATAGTTAAACAAGAAGTACAAAAAGAGGTTAGGAATATATTTATTAAAGAAGGTATACAATCCATGTCTCAAAAAGTATTTACACAAAAAGATACAGTTATGGAAGTACTACCTAAACCTAACCCTAAACCAAAGAAAAAAGTTTCGTATACCAAAAATCCTGTGTTGAATGATATTTTAAATGAAACGGCTAGGGCTGGAGAAATGGATGACTATCCAACAATGAGTGGTGGAACTTTTGATAGTTCAAGAATGGCTGAGGCTATGGGATATGGAAATATGATGGGTAGTGAAGAGGATAAAAGAAAAGCAGCTGCTGTTTCAACAGCACAGTCTGTTGGAGTAGACCCTAATAATCCAGCAGTAGAAAATGTGATGAACGCGTTAACAAAAGATTACAGAGGTGTAATGAAAGCTTTAGATAAAAAACAAGGTAAATAATGTCAGTAATTGAAAAAGATTTAAATCCAGATACCTATATTGGAATTGCTTTGCCACTACGGCACGGTAATGAGGGATTTTTTAGCAAAACAAAAACAACACTTGAACAATTAAAATATGATATCAAAAATCTTTTACTAACAGTCAGAGGTGAACGTTTGGGTAATCCTACATTTGGTAGTGATTTGAGAAGGATTCTTTTTGAACCTAATACGGATGATATAGATAGTGCTATTGAAGAAAGTATTAGATCTTCAATGTCCGAATGGCTTCCCTCAGTTAATGTTAGTAATATTGAAATAACTAAACCTGAAGCCAATCCTCATTTAGTGAATGTTAGATTATTATTTACAGTAGACGTATCAGCAGAAGAAGCTGAGGTCAAATTGGATTTAAATAGTAATTCCTAAACGGAGAAAATAGATGCCATATAGTCAAAATAAAAAATCAAAAAAAGAAGTTAGATATTTAAATAAGGACTTTTCTTCATTCAAAGCTAATCTAATAGAATTTGCTAAAGTTTATTATCCTAATACATACAATGATTTTAATGAATCATCGCCTGGTATGATGTTTATTGAAATGGCCGCATATGTCGGTGACGTTTTATCTTATTATGTTGACAATCAATTTAAAGAGTCTTTACTAGCATTTGCTGAAGAAAAGAAAACAGTATACAATATGGCTCAATCATTTGGATATAAACCTAAATTAGCATCACCTTCATATGGAATAATAGATATGTATCAAACAGTTCCAGCGCTTACATCAGGTACAGGAGCTAGTTTTATAAGTAAGCCAGATTTAAATTATGCTATGAAAGTTGGTACGGGATTACAATTACAATCTGATAATGGAATAACTTTTAGAACCACCGAAGATGTTAATTTTAAATTTTCAAGCTCTTACGACCCAATGAATATAACTGTATATGAAAGTTCTAATAATATTCCTGTTAGTTATTTACTTAAAAAAACAGCAAAAATTGAAAGTGGTGAGGTAACGACTGAAAGATTTAGTTTTAATGACGCGGTAAAATATGATAGAATTGCTTTAGCAGCTGAAAATGTTACGGAAATTATCTCTTGTACAGATGATGATGGTAATAATTGGTATGAGGTTGATTTTCTAGCGCAGGATACTGTTTTTGAAGATACTGAAAATTTAAATACGGAAGGTAATGAAGATTATGAAAACGCCGACCAAGCACCATATTTGTTAAAATTATTAAAAACCACAAGAAGATTTAGAAGTTTTATAAGGCCTGATGGAAGAACTGAATTAAGATTTGGAGCTGGTACTTCTGATTCTCCTGATGAAGAAATAGTACCTAATCCAGATAGTGTAGGTTCTACTTTACCTGGCTCACCATCACAATTAGGTGTAGCTTTTGATCCCTCTAATTTTTTGAATACAAGAACTTATGGCCAAGCACCATCTAATACCACATTGGTTATTACTTACAGACACGGTGGTGGCGTAGACCATAATGTTAGGTCTAGAGCAATAAGTGCTATTACTGACATTAGTATAACATTAGATGAAACTGGATTAAGTTCGTCATTGGTTAGTACTAGTAAAGGTTCTTTAGTAGTATTAAATCCAGAACCTACTTCTGGTGGTAAGGGTGCTGAAAGTGTTGTTGAAGTTAAAAACAATACACTAGCTTATTTTCAAGCTCAACAAAGAATAGTGACTAAACAAGATTATATAGGTAGAGTTTATGCGCTTCCCGCAAGATATGGTAATGTGGCTAAAGCATATATTGTTCAAGACACACAAATAGATCCCGCTACGTTAAGCACTTCAAAAAAGAAAAAGAAAAAAAGAGGTGGTGGAAAAGGTTCGACTCCACCAGAACCACCAAGACCAAGCATTATACCAAACCCATTAGCTATGAATCTTTATGTTTTGGGGTTTGATGCTAATAAAAAATTAACAACTGTAAACAATACAGTAAAGGAAAATTTACAAACTTACTTAACACAGTTTAGAATGATTACGGATGCTGTCAATATAAAAGATGCTTATGTAATTAATATAGGAGTTAAATTTAATATTTTAACAAAAGCTGGTTATAATAAAGAACAAATAGTTTTACAAGCTATAGATAGAGTTAGAGCATTCTTTGATATAGAAAAGTGGCAAGTAGGGCAACCAATAGTTTTAGCTGATTTAGCTTATCAAATATCTTTGACAGACGGCGTTTCAGCAGTTGTTCCGCCAGAGGATGTGGATGAAAATGATAGTGCTAATGACAGACCACCTGTTACAATTGTAAATAAGGCTTCGGAGGCTAGTGGATATTCAGGAAATTTATACGATATAGCTAGTGCTACTAAAGAAGGTGTAATTTATCCAGCAGCAGACCCAAGCATATTTGAATTAAAATTTCCGTCAATTGATATTGAAGGTAGAGTTGTTGGCGACTCTGCTGGTGGAGGTAACTAATGCATTATTTTATTTTTCCAGATATAGATACAACATTATATTCTGCTTCTGGCAGTAAGAATACGGGTTTAGATGAAATACTAGAAGTAAGAAAAGATACTAAAACTGATGGTACTAATGTTAAGGCTTCACGTATTTTAATGAAATTTGATTTGTCTTACATATCACAATCTATAGTTCGTGGTTTAATATCAACAGATGCGAAATACTATATAAATATGTATGACGCAAATCCAATGGAGCTTGGGTACAGTCAATCTTTATGGGCTTATCCTGTGAGTCAAAGTTGGGTTGAAGGTGAAGGGTATGATTCAGATAATCCTACCACAACTCAAGGTGCTAGTTGGGATTACAAGACCGGCATTAATGAAGAAGATTGGTGGAATCCAAACTCTCAATCAACTTCGTCTGAACAAGGTGGAACTTGGCATGATGAGGTATACGCTTCACAATCTTTTACTTGGGGAACTAGTGATATGAGAATGGATGTCACTCCAATTGTAAATAAGTGGTTAGATGAAACTTACTCTAATGAAGGATTTATAATTAAAAGAAGTGGTAGTCTTGAATTGGTAGAGAATGGTGTAATTACGAGAAGTGGTTCTGGCGCAGAAGGTAATACTGATTTATTGGGTAGTTTTTCTTTCTTTTCAAGACAAACCAATACTATATATCCACCAAAGTTAGAAGTAGAGTGGTATGATACTGCGTGGAATACAGGCTCACTAGACCCACTATCTTCTACTGAATTAGAAGATTTAGTATTTTATATGAAGAGTTTAAGAACTGAATATAAGGAAAAATCAAAAGTAAAATTTAGAGTAATTGGTAGAGGTAGATATCCTACTAAATCATATTCTAATACTGCTTCTGAGTACTTAACAGCAAAATATTTACCAAGTGGTAGTAAAGAAAAAATCGGAGAAGATGGAGCTTATTATTCTGTAATAGATGATGAAAGTGGAGATGTGGTTATACCATTTGGCTCGGGCTCTTTAATTAGTTGTGATGGAACAGGAAACTATTTTAATGTTTGGATGGATGGTTTTCAGGCAGAGAGATATTATAAATTTGAGTTCAAAGTTGTTAGCGGAAGCGGAACATCAGATGAAACAATACAATATTTTGATGACGAATTTACTTTTAAAGTCGTTAGGTAAAAAATGCCATATACAAAAGAAGAACTGAAAGAGTTACCTTTCTATCAAAATCTTCTCAACGAAGATGAACAGAATTACTTGTCTGAGAGAGAACGTTTAAAACAAGTACAATTAGAGAAAGGGGAAGCTTATTCTGGTGATTTATTAGTAAGGGATGAAGGTGGTGTTATAAAAGTTTTTGAAAACCCATATACGGGAGAATTGTATGAAGATGAATCTGCCCAACTTTATCATTCAATTGTAGTCGACCAAATGAAAGACGATGATTCTATAAATGAAATATTAGACAGAGAGATAAGGGAGTTATAATGTCAAGTCAGTTAACACAGCAAGATAGACAAAGACTACTTAGAGGTATAACTAAAAAAGTTGGCCAAAAACCTTATGAGGCTGGTTTATTTGGAGACCAGGGTGGTCGTGATTTTGTTTTGGTTGAACTGTACGATTCGCTTGGAAACTTTATTGAGTATAAAGATTTAAGTATAGGTGATGCTAATATAGAAATAGATGACAATTATATAAAATTATTTCCTGGAACGCATTTAAAATCTTTTGGATATGAAGCTGGGTTATTTAATATAAGATATAGATTTTTAAGAAGCTTGGCTGGAAGCGAAAATCCTGTTTTATTAAGAACTAGAGTTGGTTTTGAAAGTCAAGTTCATCCTCTTAGTGCAAATGCTGATAATATTTATATAGATGATATGGGCAAAATATTTAGAGGTACTAAAGAACAATACGACCAAAATCCTCAAGTAGCTGAACAACTTTTGCTTACAAATTATAAGTATAATGTTAATGCGATTTCACCGACAAGAACAGAAATAAGATTAAGTGCAAAAAATATAGACGATGGTGGTTATATACCAGATTTTGAGAAACTGCAAGAATCGGTAAAAACAAACAGCGGTGATGGTAATATAACATTTATTAAAACTCTAAACCTTACAGACCCAGCTCCAGGATTTAGTGCTAATTCACCACCGCCTGAACCACAGTTAAATGCTGCTAGAGACTTAGAAATAACTCCAGGTGACGGCGAATTTAGATTTACATCAAATATGGTTGGTGGAACTTTAACCATTCCGAATGTTTTTAAAGTTGGTACGGAGATTGTTGATGTACGAACTGATATTAATATAGTTAGAAACTCAGGTTTTGAAGATATAGAGATAGATACGAATACTGCTCAACCAGCTATTATAGATGCTGGGTGGGACCCAAGTGTACATAGTGATGCTGTTAAGTTAGTAGATTGGTCGTCAGGATTTAATCAATTAGATGCGGGTATTCATGCTGGTAGTGCTCCTATTGGATATCACGCAAAATTTGTTAGAAATGAAGGATTGAGCGGTGGTAATTGTTTAAAATTTATAGATCAAAATAATTTATATATAGATTATGATTTATGGCCTACAATCGATGGACACAGAGAATTATCTGTAGTACAACGTTTCGCAGAAATACAATCTCTTGGAGCTTCAACCGGCGACCAAATAAATGTTCAATTTGATATGAAAAGCACAAAAGCTGGAAAGGGTGTTGAAATTGAAGTTCAATATCCAGGTGAAATTTTCATAGAAAACCAACCAAATGTTCCACCAGAGGGATATTTTGATCCTTTTAATCCATATCAACCTACTGAACAAATACCTTCAAGTCCTCCCGATGGATTTATAGCTAATACTCCTGGAAATGCAAGTACAATTGAAGACCAACCACCAAGTAAAACTACGGATATAATAACTTTGTATGGGTTAGAATTTTTTATACCAGACCAAGATGTAACAACAACTGCAGAATGGGGTGGTGAAGGAGCTTGGATAGTAACAAACATACAAGGTAATACAATTACTTGGAGTCCAAACTTAGGAAATGAAACTTATTCAAAGATAGAAACATTAAGTCAAGACGGAGAATGGAAATGGGATGGTTTAGGTTCGTGGGTACCTGTAATAGCAGGAGGCGCACCTAGCGCTCCAGCTGGAGTTGCGAGTCCTGAAGATTTTAATAATTTAGCAAACGCACATCCATATCAACTTCCAGGCCAAGGGATATCACAATTTCAACGAAATAATATGCCAGGTGAAAATGCTGGATGGCAAACTGGTACGATAGTAGGACAAGATAAAATTATTTTAATTAAAGACGATTTGATATGGTTACTTAAACAATCATTTACTGCTAATTACAATGATGTGGAAGTTTTTAAATTTGATGAATGGTTTCCATCCGTAAGAAATTTTGTAATTGAAGAATCAGGTAAAACACTCTATGAAGATATGTTTGAAAATGGTTATATACAAAGTATAACAAGAACACGAAAAACTAATGATACTGGAATTCGTAGTGATTATTATTTAGTATATTACACCAATGGTTCAGGAGAAGATGATTGTAACAGAGCATTTATGGTAGAAAAAGGTTCTGAAGAAATAGGTGGCGGTGGTGTTGATGATGGTTTGAAAAAATGGTCTGAAATAGATGGCGATTTTAATAACGTACTTAATGAAAATGGTGGCCAATTTGAAACAATGTTTTACAAAGACGGAAGTAAATGGAAACATTATTTTGCTATAAAGGGCTCTAATCAGTATTGGAGAATGGGTGATGGCGATGGAGATTTCTTTGAAGAAGGCAGTGGTGGTACATTTTTTGATGAAGAGTATCCAGCGCCATTTGATGGAACTGAAGAAGATAAAGGATTTATAGGACTACCATCTGAATGGGATGTTGCTTTTTCAAGAGCTGCTTATAGTGGTCATTGGTCTAATTGGTCTTGTATAGTAGGTGATACATACTATAAAATGAAAAGTAAACCTTGGAACGATGGTGTAGATAGTTCAAAAAGTATTGACTCATTTGCATATGGGGCTGGTGAAGTTGGAACTGGCGGGCAAGAATTGTCATTTGGTGTTAGAAACCCAGCTGCTGATAACTATGGTTACGCTCCTCCTGATAATCCTGAGGGTAGGGTTGGAGATAGTAGTGGTTTTAAAGGATTAGCTGCTCCTATTTACGATGATGGTACTGAAATACTTTCATTTGATACTAACCCTAAAAAAATAGGAGCTCGGAGTTCAGGATTACAATGGGAATGGGATGGTGATATATGGAACAATTTAAGTGGGCCTCCTGTTTATAACTATACCTCATTAAAACAACAAGTTTACACTACTGAAGCTACAGCTTGGGGTGCGTATGAAGTAGGATTTGTAATTCCTAATGATTGGAATCCTGTAGCTGAATGGTATATGAAAATAAATGGACATAATGCGTGGGATGGTAGTTTAAGTGCTGATACGGCGTATGGTATAACTTGGGTTGATAATTTATTCGCTGATTTTACTTTAACATCACAGCAAGCAGAAGTTGATACACTAAAGTCTTTTAGTGCTAAAGTAACAAATGTTAGAGATGATGGTAAAATAATCACAGTAGATAAAAGTTTTGAAGATGTAGCAAATTCTTTTGGAGACAATTCTTTTGAAAGTTATTTGGATGGTAATAATACTGGAACATATCCAGAATTTAGTGTATCTTATTTGGTGTATAATCCTTATGATTTAAGAACTTATTTAAAATTTGGAAATAGATTATTTTTAACAACAAATTTTAAAAGAGATGTAGTGAGTAATCCGTTTCCATATTCTGTTACTTATAAATTATACGAACCTTTACCAAGCGATATAGAAAGATTAGATGAATGTATTGTTGTTAAGGAAATGGCCAACACAATAAATGAAAATGTTGAGATAGTTGAATTTATAGATACAGATCCAGGAGATGTGGTATTGAAGTCTCCTGATATTATGAATGTGGAAAGTCCTATACAAAGAAGAACTTTAGATTATAAAAATCAAGGAGATATTTTAAGTAGCAGTCCTTTAATTTCAGACTCTTTACAGAATGAATTTTTAAGTCAGAGTATGGATAGTGTTGATATAAATATAGACCATAGCGCTTTTACTAATTTTATAAACTTTTCCTCTGCGCAAAAAAGAATTGAAAATTTTAAATATAAATTACAACAAATTGAAAATTTTGAAACAGTAAGTTCTTCATATATTGGTGTTAGTGGTTCTAGTGCTGATAAAGAACTTTATCATACTAAAATACATCAAGTAAAAAATGGATTTGATAAATTTGAAAAGTATATGTATGAAGAAAGCTCTTCTTATGTCACAAGTTCTTTAGGAGAATTTTTTGATAATGCTTGGCCAAAGACAAGCGGCGATGGAACTTTAATTAGTGAATACGTTTTAGCACCTACTACATCATCTACTGCTACAGATTGGTATAACGAACAAATACAAAGTGCTTCCCTGTATGATAAAGAAAACTTTAATAAACTAAGTAATGTTTTGCCAGAACACATAAAATTTGATGAGGAAAATGAAACTTATTTAAGACTTGTAGATATGATGGGCCACCATTTTGACAGTATATGGGTTTACATAAAAGCTTTGGGAGATACATACGATAGACGTGAAAAATTAACAGAGGGAATTTCAAAAGATTTATTTATGAGTGTTGCTGAATCTCTTGGTTGGAAATTAAATGATGGAAAAGATACAATTTCTTTAGCTAGATATGCTTTAGGAAAAGAAGTTACTGGCTCAGCTTATTCAGATTACTCAACCATATCTGAACGTGATGTTTCTAGAGAAATATGGAGTAGAATTATAAACAATATGCCATATTTCTTAAAACATAAAGGAACTATTAAAGCTATAAAAGGTTTGATAAGTGCTTATGGTATACCTTCTACTATTCTAAGAGTTAAAGAATATGGTGGTCCTGATTTGCCAGATAACGCTACACCACAATTTGAAATCGCTAGAAAATTTACAAAAGCCTTAGATTTTAAAAATAACCAATATGTAAAAACTGTTTGGACTACAGATGATTCTTCTAATAGAATGCCGGATACTATAGAGTTTAGGTTTAGGGCTGCTACTGGTTCAAATCAAATATTAGTTGAAAAAGAACCAACAAGTCCTGATGTATCTTCTAGTTTTTATATAAGATTAAAAGACAATGCTTCCGTAGATGATTATGGTTATGTTTCTTTTCAGTTAAGTGGCTCTGATGGGCTGAAGGAAATTTCATCATCTAATTTTCCTGTATATGATGGAGACTTTTATTCCGTTATGCTTAGGAGAATGTCTGGTTCCGATTCTACAGCGGGTATCTCACAATCAATTGAGTTGCATGTCGGTCACTATGATGCTGGTAGAAGTAAAATAGACAAATATTCATCTACAATTATGAATTTAGATGTTGCTACTTCTTCATCCTATGTAACAGCTTTTAAAAATGCTGGTCAGGTTTATATTGGCGGTAAAGCAGACGACCCATTAGTGGGTGTACAATTTAGTGGTTCAATTATGGAATATAGACATTGGACAGAAACATTAAATACTGGTTCATTTAGAAATCATATTGGTAATCCAAAAGCCTTTGATGGAAATACTATATCATCTTCGTATAATAATTTAGTATTACGTTATTCCTTTGATGATAATAAAGATTTAAGCTCAGACACAGATGGAATTCGTGATGTTAGTGCTAATCAAACTGCTACTTACTCAGGCTCGCACGATGGATTTACAGGAAATTTTTACAGAAGTGTCGTTGACGAAACAAAAACATTTATACCAAGCATAGGTGCTTTGCGTAGAGTTACAAATAAAATTAGAATTGAAGATAACCCTTTAAAACCTGGATATATTTTAAACCATAACGAAAGAGCTACGAAAAGTGCTTATGATACGGCGCCAGTCGATTCAAATAAAGTTGGAGTATTTTTTGCTCCTACGGATGTTATTAATAATGATATAATAAATTCTGTTGCTAATTTAAACTTTGATAATTATTTGGGTGATCCAAGAGATAGGTTAAAGTTAGATTACAGAGGATTGAAAATAGCATCCGACCATTATTGGAAAAAATATACTTCGCCAAATAATTTTTGGGATTACATCAGACTAATAAAATATTACGACCAATCTTTGTTTCCACAAATTAGAAAACTGATACCAGCAAGAGCTAAACCAAATTTAGGTATACTTGTTGAACCTAACATATTTGAAAGACCTAAAACTATAATAGGAAGAACTCCAGAGGTTACGACTCCATATTACAGTCAGTCTATAGATGTTCAAAATGAAGTATTAGTTATAACGGGCTCATACAATGCTGAGAGTTGGACTGTAAGCAGTTACAGTCAACAAGTTGGCGAAATAAAAATGTACGGATATCACGAAACAGGTTCATTTCAAGTATCATCAAGCGGAGAGTTTATTCTTAAAGAGGCTACTGGTTCTGAAGCTCGTGATAATTTTGTAAACAGGTCTATTTGGCAAACATTAAAGCAGCCAGGCGATTACTCAAATGTTACAATGTCATTTGGCGATTTTAATTATAATGAATTTGAACAGCCCTCTATAAGTGGGTCTAGAATACACAACCGTAATCAAAAGGAAATGAAATTTTTCTCAACAGCGGCTAGTGCTTCGATAGGAAATTCATTCTCATCATCTTTCTACTATGTAGATATTGATAATTTAAACAGCGATTCATTAGCTAAATTTAATTCTTTTTATGGTGGTGTTTTGAATACAAAACTTACAACACAAGACGGTGGTCCTCCAGTAGAAATAACAATTACATCACCAACAAAATTGGTAACAAAGGATGAGGGAGAATCTTCATTAGATACTGGCGAAGGCGTTATTTCCAAATTTAAACCTAAGAAAAGAAAAAGAAAGGGTGGATTACGCAAAAGAAGAGGCTCTTTCTTTAAAAAGATTTTTAATGCGGAAGATGCTATAAAAAGAGCTGAAGATGTAAAAGGTGATTTTTTAACTTTAGAGGAAACCCAAAAAGAATTAGAAAATTTTAAGAAAAAGAATAAAATTAAAAAACCAAGACGGAAGAAAAAGAGAAAAAGAAAGGGTGCAGTACCTACACGTATGTCGGTTAGCCTTCCAAACCTTAGTCAGTTTAACGTAACGCCTCCTGACATAGGTAGTAAAAAGAAGAAAAGAAAAAAGAAAGCAAAGCGTAAAAGAAGAAGATAAATAATTTTTTAATAAAAAGTAAAAACATTTATATTTATATATGAATCAAATTATACAATCCAACACACAAATTAGGAGTTTTTTATGGGATTTCTAAATAACACTACAGTTACCGTAGATGCTATTTTAACTAAAAAGGGTCGAGAGTTATTAGCTCAGGGAACTAACGCATTTAATATAACAAAATTTGCTCTTTCAGACGATGAAATTGATTATCGTTTGTGGGATACTGCTCACCCTAACGGTACAGATTTTTACGGCACAGTAATTGAAAATATGCCATTATTAGAAGCTTTTTCTGATGAAAATCACGTTATGAGATATAAATTGGTAACACTACCAAAAAATACTCAAAAAATGCCAGTACTGAATGTACAACCGGCATCGGTAACATTTACAAAGGGTGGTGGTTTAAATCAACCACCTATAGTTGTTACACCAACTACTGCTAATGTATCAGACCAATCATATACTTTTATCATACACGACCAAAGTATAGCTAATATGGTTGTTGCTGTAGCAGGTGGTGGACAAGGCGGTGGTGGTGCTACGACTCCTTTCTTTTTAGGTGATGATGATGTACCTAATAGTAAAACCGTAGTTGCGAAGTCAGTTCGACTTTCTGCTAAACCATTATCAGCTTCAAGCACATTATCTGGTAAATCAACACAATTAACAATTGTAGGTAATGATACAGGTGCTACATCATCAATAACAGTAACCAACAAAGTAATACTTTTGTCTAGTGTCTTATAGGGAGTAAAATATGTCAATATATAAAGAATTTAATTTTCAACCTCCTGAAAGTCCTGAATCAGGTGATGTAATAACTAATGTCAAAGACACCGTATCATCTGGAATGTGGGCAAACGGTGCTGGTTCTATTACATCATTTTTTACATCTTCCGTACAATCCAGTAGCTTGTCTGAACATTTTTTAGACGTTTATGCTGCTGATCCCGCTTCCGATTCAACTGCTAAAGCACAATTTTCAGTTACATTTGGACACTTTCACGGAAGTGGTTCTGCTGGTGAAACAGGTGTGGTTGGTAATAGAGCTTCTGCTGGTATATATAGACAATTATCACAGACTCTTTTAGGTCCTAACGAAGATAAATTTACATTTGCTGGAACAGGCGACCATATTACACCAGCATATGTTTACGCACTTTCTATTTCTAGAACTCAACTTCGTGAAAAAATGGATCCAGGCAATTGGGAATTACATTTGAGTGGAAGTAACAATAAGGGTGTTATGAAACTTATTGACGATAGTGGAGCTACTTCTAATCCAGAAGTTAATCAAGGTGGTAGAGTATTCAATGTTGTTAGTGGTTCTATTTCTAGTGGAACTGCTGAAATAAACACAACTGCTACTGCACAGCCGGGTGGTGGTCTTGGATTGTTTTATCCAGATGTTGGTATAGTAGTTCTTAATGGACCTGTTCTTGCTTCACCTGAATCTGCTTCATTATCAGCTTCAATCGATTCAAATACTGAAGGCGGTAATGTTGGTAAATTCTACGAAAAAATTAAAATGGCTGACTATTTTGCTGCTCGTAGAGAAGAGGTGATTACTTCACAACATTACTTCTGTAGAATACCTAATAAAGAATTTAATTTTAGTGCCAATCCATCATTTGCTACGGCTTCAGATGGTTCGTTTACACAATCTACATTCTTTAAAAATCCAAAGACATTCATAACTCAAGTTGGTTTGTATAATGATGATGGTGAACTACTGGCAGTTGCTAAACTGAGTAAACCATTGTTAAAATCATATTCAAGAGAAGCAATTGTCAAAGTAAAATTAGATTTCTAATTTTAGGAGAGACAGGTCATGTTTAAAAGACTAGACCCAAGTGACGTTGATAAAACTCCCTTTAAAGTATATAAAGAATTTACCGTTACGAATGAAGATAGCGGAAGTTTTGTATATAATTTTAGAGCCATAAGCGGGAGTTCTGCAGAACGTAATTCATTTAACAAAGATACTGCTGAAAAAACAGAATTTCAGTCTGCTAGTTTTTTCCATATGCCTGCTTGGTTTATGGTAAATAACAGATACTACAGACAAGAAAGTTCTGGAATAAGAAGAGCTACTGATGGTAGTACAGCATTAAATCCGTACAATAATTTTGGATCTAATTCAGCAAAGCAATATAGGTTATTACAAGCATCTGCTTCTATAATATCAGTACCCAAAGATTTATACGGTGAAAGAATCAAACCCAAATCGATAACTTTAACAGATGATAGCACTGCTTCAACTGTAAAAATGGTTGATGATGGTGAAGGTAATCTATACGATACAGATTTATCTCAAAGCTTTGCGAGGTTTGCAAGTCATAGTTTTAATAATGATTATATAACAGATAGTACTGCTAGTTTTGCTGGTAATGTTTTTTATGAAGAAGGAATTATTGCAATAACAAATACTGGATCTAAGTTTATAGATGTAGGTACTGGTAGAGGTTCTGATGGATATTCATTAGAATATAAAGCACAAGTAACTATAAATGAATATTCTTATTTCTGTGTTATAGGTGAAAATGAATTTAACAGTACAACAAATATATCAGCAACACAAGATAAAAGCGGAAGCTTAAGCGTTTCAGGTTCTGATGCTTGGAGATTTTTTCCACCTGGCGATGCTAAATATCAATCTGGATCTTATAAACATTTTTATGAACAAGCTACTAGATATCAAGCATTCACCACACATTCTGAATTTAGACCATATGTAACTAAAATTGGCTTATACAATGATTTTGATGAATTGCTTGCAGTAGGACAGTTATCTGCACCTATAAAAAATGAAAAAGATTTAGCTCTTGGATTTGTAGTGAGGTTTGACGCGTAATGGGTAAATTTAAGAAAATGATGAAACATTCTTTTTTGTTAGAAAGAGTAGATTATATGGACACTGCTAAAGAATTAGTAAATCAGTATGGTTTGAAATCTAAAATAAAAATGGGTACTGGTAAAAACTTTGGTGAGTATATTCCTGAAACGGATACTATAACATTAAGAACATCTTACAAATCAGTAAGAGAATTTCTTATGACTATACTGCATGAAATAAAACACGCACTTGATGCTAAAAGATTAGGTAAGAAAAAATTTATAAAAAAATACACTCAAGCAGGTACAATGGCTGCTTACGATGGATTAGATCCACACGATGATAATAAATGGGAAGAAAAGGCAGAAAAGTTTGCTAAACAACAATTATCTAAATGGATGTAAAATAAATTTGTATTTGAGATAATTTCTTTATATATATTAGTAATGTTAACAT
>MDSV01223748.1_pt1 | contig 16894 bp, 14 predicted proteins | sample 810851 | NCBI WGS metagenome assembly MDSV01 (sample SAMN05326640, study PRJNA326480) | marine metagenome | isolation source: seawater | place: Atlantic Ocean: North East | collected 2012 | reverse complement strand
CTCCGATACTCCTGGCTCCCATGAGGTTGTGAAAAACGACAACTTCACCCTCGGGTACCTTAACGATTCTGCTGGTAACCCGATGCAATTCTTCAGGGGTACGATAAAGGACTTGAAGGTGTCGGTACCGAGCAACCGTCGACCGAGATGCTACGCCAATGGCGGTAAGATTGTCATGCTCTGCAGGCACGGCGACGACGGCGCCGGCGGCACAGGCTATCGCATGGCGTATGTGTATGGTCCAAACCGTGGAAGTAACCTTGGGAATTGTAACCATAATGCAGACACTAACGCTGGCTACACCGGGCTGTGTTACCGACCCTGGATTCGGCCCAGCTGCGTAGCACACAATGGTGCCGCCTTCGTGAAGTGTACCAACAACACCTGGCGAAGCCTGTATGTGTCCAGATATGGATCAAGCCCAAACCTGCCAGACGCCGTGGGTAATTGCAATAATTCGATGAACTGGAGGAATGATTACTGTCATCCGAGGTTTAAGCTGAACGGTTCGCAAGCCGTTTGTCGTGATAGAACCGGGGCCACAGATTGTGTCTGGGAGCCGCGTCAAGTCTAGCTCTGGCAGGCGTGGTTACTGAGTACCTCAGCGGGCATGATCATGGTAGGTCGCGACGGGTGTAGGGTTAGGAGGGGCAAGGAGGCCCAGTCGGGAGGACAGATACAGGACACCGAAGAAGGTGATTGTCGTTGCTCCTACCGCGACGCGATTTTCCGCGAGCCATCCCGAGAGCGGCGCCCCGTCGTGCTCAGTGCGCTTCGGCTTTCGCTTGTGTGCGCGCGGCTCCTTTTTCGGCTCCTTTTCCGGCTCCTCGTAGAGAGCGCGGCGGGTGTGCGCCATCACCGAACCGGTGGAGTGTGTGGGGAACTGGAACGGTACCTTCGCGTCACCGAGGCGTAAGATCTTAAACTCGATGTGATGGTCGAGGTCACTCTCGTAGGCGACGCCGAGGTTGTCGACGAGACGCACCTGGAGAAAGTGGAGGCTCACCGGGTCGAAGAGCGCGGGCGTGAATCCGCCCTTGTTCTCGTAGAAGACATAGCTGTCCTGTTGTAGCGTTTGGGACGCGCTGGTCGACTCGTAGACGTGGCGGGCGGAGGATAGGTGGACGCGCGCGACGGTGCCACGTACATGGTTTTGATTGTTCGTGATTGATGTGTGTGGGATGTTCTCGACGACGATGTCGACATACCGCCTGGGGTTCAGATTGATTGGGGCGAATTGCAGGAAGAAGACGTGGAGATCGCTGGTGCCGGCGGCAACGTCGCCCTGGGGGATGATCGTGTTCGAGGTGGGGTCGACGGACGATGAGTACCGTGTCATCGGAAAGATCTGTGCAGCGCCGCGCAGGCCCAGTTGGCTGAGCGCGTCGAAACCGTACTTGGTGGGCTCGCGGGTCAAGAACATGGCGTGGCCACCGGCGACGACGGCGGAGGTCGGACTGCAATACTGGAGCATCCAGCTTCCGTTGGCCTCCCTGACAGCCGACCAGCCGGTGGTGGCGGCGGCGCCGGAGGCGTTGGTGATGAAGAGGTTGTCGTCGAGCGCAGTCGCCGGCGGGATCATGGACTCGAAGCTGTCAAAGAGTTCTCTGATCATTTGATCGTGCGTCGGGTAGAAGCCGGGCTTAAGAAGGACGCGGTGGTTCTCGCACGCGGTTAGGGCGAGGTCGAGTGGGAAGGTGGGCGTCACCCATTCGGTCGACTGCGTGGTGGCGAGTAGGCACCAGTTGTCGCCGGCACGCGTGCTGCCGGGCGTCTCCTGGTCTGAGATGAGGAGGACGTTCTGCTCGTGCAGCGAGCGCAAGAAGGTACCGCTGGCCCCGAGGGTGAGCTCCACGTTCCGTGCCGCGAAGTAGGCTATGAGTGACGCCATGTCTGAGATGGTGGTCGCGGCGCCAGTGGCGGTGGCGGTGCGCACGCCAACGTGGAGGTTGACGATGTTGATGCCGGGGAGGATGTTGTCGTGCATGGTCGGCAGGCTCGCGCGCTCGACGCCGACGCTGACAACGTCTTTGATGCGTTCCGCAGTACGCGAATCGTTCGGGTTGAAGAACACGCGGTAACGGTAGGGTGACTGGCCGTTCCTGCGGAAGGCGCTATCCGCATGTACGGAAACGGCCTGTACGTCACGGGGGATGTTGCGATCCATTACTCTTGTCGTTTAAATTTATTGCGGATTAAAGGGAAGATTTTTTAACGGACGTCATCCTAAGACGATGGACGACCTATTGGACCCCCTGAAGTGCAAGCGTCAGCCGGTTTATTCGACGGAAGTCTACGCGATCGACCTGCTCAAGTTCGATGTCAATCCGGTAGTGAGGAACTTCCAGGTCGCGGTCGTGACGACGAAGAAGAACTGCAAACAGGTCGACGTTGAGCAGATGTTCAGAGCGATCACCGAGTTTGTTCAGAACACGAGCGAGGAGAATCCGTGCTACGTCCTGATCGACGTGACGAAGACGGATGCCTTCACACTGGAGCAGTTGAAGTTTGCGGCTTCCGCGTTCAAAGCCGTGCGGTCCTTCTTGGAGACGCGCCTTGTCGGCTCGATGGTGAAGGTTTCGGACGACGCGTACGAGGATACCTATCTCTCACAGGCGTTCCGTAAGCTATACACGCCGGTGAGGCCGGTGTGCTGGTGGCGTAAGAATGGTGACTTCAAGGCATTCGTGGAGGAGTGGGAGGCGAAATTGCAGTAGGTTTTTTTTCGGTTCCTATCTTAGTACCGGATGGACCGAAACCGAAACCGCAATAGTAAAAGAATACTCAAACACATATCCCACCTTGAAGAGCCCCTGGTGACCGAGATCATGGAGACGACGAACAAGGGCGTCCCAAGGACGATATCTCCCTACGCGTTCGCCACGCCACATGGCGTGAAGGCCAATTGTTATGCCTTCTTCCTGACTCTGCCGCCGTCGCAGTGGAAGGACCGTCACGCGAAGACACAGCCGGGGGACGCGTGTCCGATGAAACACGCGACGAAGCCGCTACAGTTCATGAACCGTGACCTCGTCCAGAGGCAGCTCGTTCGGCGTGTCCTGTGCGACAACGAGAACGTCGTGCACTTTCTCAAGCCGCGTGGTGCATACACGCGAGAAATACTGACGATGAAACTTCCGGATGGCTACGTACTTGGCGTGTGCATCGTAGGCAACTCGGACTACCACTTCTGCAGGCGCGAAAGCATTGGGAACGTGCTAAACAATCCGGTCTTCAGGAAGATTTGGAGTCAAGGCAACGGGAAGGGCGTCCGTCAGCAACTCGCCAATTTGCAGAAGGACCGACACGAATACTGCTGGTCGCATGTGGCCGGTTGGTCAGGACGAGTCAAGCTTGTGGATGCCGATGGAAGGGTGATCACCAACCCGGTGGATGCACAGACGACATCTAAGAACGCGGTAGAGTTCCAGCCGGACGGGTGTAATCACAACTACCACAAAAGTGGGTTACACTACAACACGCTCGTGGGATTCTTCATCATACGCGCACGTGCCGCCACGCTCAATCCGGAAAGGCAGTTCAATAGAGACGAGAACCTGGTGAAGGCACGTCTCCGCAACTTAACCGGCTCGTCGATCGCCTCGCTCCCTAACCGCCCTAGACTTCCTCGCGCCCCCAGATTGTAGCAACAAAGGATGTGGTGTATTCCATGACGTCTAAGGACGGAAAGCGTGTTAGGGACTTGACGGCCCTTGTCGTCACCTCCATGGCCATGTCTGCGAGGGCGGCAGCCGCATTGAGCGAGACGGTCATCGGCGATGTATCCTCCATCTTCGGGTACTCGTCCATGAAACGGTCGTACTGTGTGAGGAAGGGTTTCTCTTCACCACCTTCCTTTATGGTGTACTTTTGCAGCTCTTTCACGGGGAACTTGATGATGTAGTATCCACAATCAATTTTCCGAGCCTCCCCTGCCGACGTGGGCGCCGCCGCCGCCGCTAGGGGCGCCTTCGCTCGAGCCTGACGCCAGAAAGCGTCCGATTCTGCGAAGGACGGAGCTTTTGTCATCTTCTCATGAGTGCACATAATTTGACGTACACCACATGGCGAATAGATTGGAAGCGAATGCGGTAGGGTCGGCATAGCCGGGCGCGGGGCGATAGCCATTCCCCCGCCTACGGACGTCGGTTACTAGACTTGCGTTCCCGCGCCCGCTCGGCATTAGGGTTAGGGTCGAGTTGTTGGTATTCGTACGAGCCGTACGCGACTCCTCTGCCGGCCAGGTCGCTCCGAGTCCGCTCGCGGCCGCCACGAGGTCGCGATATGCAAGGAGGAACACCCCGAGTCGAGATCCTCGGCGCCGCCCGGCCCGGCAGCACCGTCGCCGAGGCTGCCGCCGCCGGGCTGCCGCTGCTCTCCACGGTGGTGGTGCCGCCGCCTTTGCTGCCACTCCCTTCGCCCGACAACATTGTGTTCACTGCTGCGAGAAGCCTTCTCGCGGCCTCGTACTGGGCTTACAAGCCTCACAAAATCTACACTTCCATCTCTTCCGGTGCGCTGCTCATAAACAATAAACACGCCCCTCTCAACTTGGGCATCGTGCAAAACGTCAAGTACTCCTTCGTGGGCAGCCCCTTGGAGATCTCTGGTGGTCCTCACAACATCAAACCGGTCCGCGCGGAGGAGCTCTTCATCGCGAGCGACCGCGAATCCGTCCTCGTCGGAGCAAACTATGGTGCGCCCGGCCGCGCCCCATCTGGCATCCTCTGTCTCGCACCACCAAACAGAGATCTCCTCAAGAGAGTCTATGCTGATCTGCAGAAGATGGTGATGATCATCTCGCGCATGCAACCATTCTACACAGTTCAGACAGCTTATGGTCACACGGGTGTGTTACATGGTATCCTCGACTCGGATGCGTACGAGATCGCCTTCAGGATGTACGAGATGCTGAGCAAGATGATGCCGTGCACATTGCCGATCCACGTGCAACCGCTCCCCGACCCTGTACTACAATGGGGTGTATACGCCCATGGAGCGAACGCCGCGGGCGTCTTAGACAACCTGATGAACGTGATCAATACTTACGCGAAGAGGTTGGATTTCGTCATCGGTTCGACGGAAGCTCACGACGATGCGGTTCCCTTGCCGGTTCCTCACCCGTTCCTGGCGCCCCCGTTGCCGGACGATACGATGTTTCGAGGTTCCTACCAGGGGCTCGACAGACTCGGTGGGGACGGCGACCTTGTGTGGACCGATATCGGCCTGGAGGAGTCGCTCGAGCCCCTCGTGTCGCTTGCCTAGTAGACCACATCGACGAGGCCAAATCGGAGACAAGTCGCCGCGTCGAGCAACAGGTTGCGATTCAGCAGCGTCAAGAGATCATCCTCGGAACCACGGAAGGTGCGCTTGTAGACGCTGACGATCTGACGCATGAGGAGCTGGTCGTTCTTCATCGCGTCCACGAGCTCCTGGTAGGTCCCCTCGTGTTTTGAGGACAGCTGGTGTATCAGTAGGGACGAGTGTTGGGTGATAAACCTCTTTTCGCCAGAGACCGAGAGCAGCGTTGCTGCGCTTGCCGCGTATCCGTCGACATACGTGTGCACGGGCGTGGTCTTCGATATGTCCCGGATCAGGTCGGCGGTGTACAGCGCGGGGATGAGCTCACCACCAGAAGACTGCAGGTGAAGATCGATCGTGTCCGTGGATGCTTCTGCGAGCTTGACGAGCGCGCCATTGAGCTCCATCAAAGCGGAGCCCTCAATCGGACCATAATACCGGATGCACCGGCTATTCTCCTCCGTGTCGCCAAAAGGCACCTCCGCCGCGTCCGCTTCGCACCAAGGCTGAGCCGCCCGATGTGCCGCCATCACTGAAAACGTGACGAGTGCGCGGCGAGAAAGCAACTTCAGCAACACAAACATCATCCTTTTATCTCGGGCTTCGATTATTTTGCAGCCAAAGAAACCGACGGTCGTTCACCAGCATTTTAAATGAGTCCGCACGGTAGAGAATGGCGCGATCGGTGGCGCTAGATTGGCTAGCCCACAACGAGTTGCCGGGCGTGTCCCAGATGATCTACAACCGATCGCCACGCCCGACGTGGTGGCTGCCATATTTCTATGCGGGTGGTGCCATCGCCCTCGCGTCTACAGGAGTTCTGCTCTCGGAGGCCTTCGTGTCGGCGCCCGCGCCCGCCACCGCCGCGCTCCAGTTTATTCTGTCGGTCTTTGTTGCGGAGATCCCGCTGAACATTGGACTCCACTGGCTTCACCACCAAAAAGAAGCGGAGCCCGCCACACCACGGCGCACGCCCCTAACGAAGGTGCTCGTCAACTACAACCTGAAGGCTCACGGCGTGACCGAAATAGAGACATGCTTTCAGAACGCGACCGCGGTGCTCGAGCTCTGTGATGTACACCTCTGTATCGTATCGACAACCACCGACACCATGCTGAGAAGCATGGAGAAATCGCTGGCGAGCACCATGAAACAGAAATACAAGGAACACTTCCACTATCTCTACCGGAGGTCTACCGTGTTACGGAAATGTGGCAACTACCAGGATCTGATCGCCTTCTGTGGGGGAAGCAATGACGCCGACACCCTGTTCAACTACGACGCGTCCACACCAAACATAAGACATCTCCAGTCGTTGAACATGCAATACACACTTGTTATGGATTCGGACAACGTCATCACGAAGGACTCGTTGCGCGCGCTTGTCGAAACCGCCGAGCGAGAGTTTGAATACTGCATCTTCCAACCACGCATCCAGCTCATCAACGAACGAACCTTCTACCAGCACATCCAAGCCACAATCCACAACCTTCACATTCACTCAATCTGTGGAGTATTCGATGCCTTTCGCCACGCCCCCTTCTTCGGGAAGGGACTGATTCGCAACGTACCATACTTCGAAAAGGTCATCGAACCATGCAAAATCCCCACGTTCGCGTTGAGTCACGACACCATCGAATCCGCGCTGCTGCCCACATACTTCGTTGGCCACGCCTCACTCTACGAGAGCGTACCCCGCTCGCACGTCGACTGGTCGATACGAGAGGAACGATGGAACGCGGGCGACATCATCGCGTGCGTGTACCTATTGCATCCGCGGAGGGCCCTTGAGAACAGATTCCAGCGACTGTTCTTCGCCACTGCCGCTACCAGAGTGCTGGTCTGTCGGCCGATACTGCTTGCGTTTCTCCTACTAGGCCTTGAGTGCGACTCTGCCGGTACCCTCGCGGCTCTAGTTCTCTGCTTTACGACCGTCCTTCTGACAACCCTGGTCGCATTGCTCGCGACGAACGCGCAACACAAGCTGTACACAAGTCGGCGCGTGATCGCCGCTTTCGCGTGTGCACAAATCTTCCACGCCACGGAGCCAATCACGGGTTCCATGAGGCTTCTGCGATCGTTGTGGAGAGCCGGCTCCGTGATCACGAAGACGCCCACCACCCACTGGATTCCCTCCAGTCTCATCGAGGAACGCATCAGGGAAATGGGCGATTTCAAATCCGCGCTCAACGAGTTCTGGCTGTCATCGGTTCTTGCTCTTGTCGTCCTCTATCATTTCCACGGGTCTGTCGGCGCGTGCATTTTTGCCGGCGCCACGCTCGTGCTGCCTTTCACAACATGGGTGACAACATACACCAAATATCCAGCACTTGTTTGTACCGAACTCGGAGACGAATTGCGCGTGTAGCGCATACGAGGGCCACCTACCCAAAAAAACTCTTCGCTTCACCTAAGACATGGAAAGTAACGAAAGTATGCTGATCGCCGTCATCATAATCTTATTCTTAGCATTGGCACTAGAACTTGTAATGGACCTATCAGGGCTTCAACTCATTGAATCGACCTTCGGAGCATCGGTCACCAAGATCGAGGCACGACAGACGAATTATGTCGCTGAAACCATGGGCGATGATCTCTCCGTGCCCATAGGCGCGACTACCACGACCACTCCAAACGGCACGCCCAACCCCACCTCCGGCCCCACCACGCCCGGCCCGACCACGTCCGCCGGCCCGACCACTCCAGGCGCCACCACGACCAGCTCCACCACGACCAGCTCCACCACCGCCATAGCAGGCGGCACGCCCTTAGGCGGAGGCACGCCCACGTTCACGCCCACGCCCATATCCACGCTCACGCCCATGCCCACGCTCACGCCCACGCCCGCCCCGACGCCCGTTGATTTTTGTCCAACATCGAACGATCAAACATGTCGTATGGCTTGTCCAGAACCTCAATGTCCTTCTGGACAGTGTGCAATGAGAGTTGGAAATTGTTGTGAACATACATGTATAATCGCAGCCCCGACGCCCGCGCCGACACCCGCGCCCACGCCCTCGCCGACGCCCGCGCCCACGCCCGCGCCCACGCCCGCGCCGACACCCGCGCCGACACCCGCGCCGACACCCGCGCCCACGCCCGCGCCCACGCCCGCGCCCACGCCCGCGCCCACACCCGCGCCCACGCCCGCGCCGACACCCGCGCCCACGCCCGCGCCCACGCCCGCGCCCCCCGAGTTATCTGAAATTGGAATCTTGCGATATGTTGATCATGGAACGGCACTCCTCCCTAACCCTATTGATCCCATCATCGCTGGTGAGTGTGGGCACATCCCCAGACTACAAAACCCTAACCATTATGGATCGGAGGAAAGTTGCCGGAATTGGTGTCGCGCCAATGAACAATGCACATTCTATTCGTACGGGCCCATGTGTCTGCATTATGCTGGTAATGAATGTAGGCCGGTAGGTGATTACTACAACCTACAGGCGACGGCCGAGATGACACCTTGCGTTGGTGGTGCCTGCGACTGTCATAGATGGGCTGCCTTACGCTCCGGCAGGAGCTGCGTATGGTCTGCCGTTTAGGGATTTTTTTTCGTGGTATCTTGTAGAGCGTTCGCGTATGAGCAAACATCATCTGTATCATGATGCCCTCCACAATCAATTACGGCTCGCACAGGGCATTCCTGCCGCCATTCCTGCACTTCCCCTGGCTACATCTACCCTCGAAGAGGTGATGCAAATAAACACGGACACGCTCTTCCACGTCAGTAGTCAGAGTGGTGATAAGGAAGGCGTACATTTGCTCGCGAGCTCTGACGTGGACGTTACCGTCTACGTGCAGGTCGTACCAATGGCGCAAATTACCACGAACGGTACGCGCTCGCGATCCGTAGAATGGCCAGCAACCTCGAAAAGTATCCGCGTGCACGTCCCCGCATTCGCACCATGCCCTACGGTGCTTTTGCAAGGACACGTGATTCGTGGTGGCGCCGCCATCTCGTTACTGGCGGATGTGGCGGGTGCGCGGGCCTTCGGTTTTTATGTCTCGGCATGATCTCTCGCTCAATCTCCCGCTCCGTCAAACACATGAAAAGTCCAAATCACCCACAAAAAAGTCGCACAAAAATCGAAAAAATCACCTGCTGCAAACCCACGAGGTTCGGCGGCGCTATCATGGAATTCGGTGGCAGTGGCCGCGCTCTTTGGCCGCTACGCGTGGCGGACTCCACCCACGGCCGGCTCAAAGAGACCGGTACGGGGTTTTGGACGAACAAGTTCCCCCATCCGAGACGTCAGCGCCAGCGGCGGCGGCGGCGGCGATTCGGTGACATCATCGAACGCCGCCGCGAACGCCGCGCTCGCGGCAGCTCTCGAGCGCGCGACCGGGCTGACCGGTCCGATCGGCTCCTCCTTGCTAACTCTTCTCTGGCGCTCCATCATCCCGGGTGACGTGACCCCGGATACCTTTATAGTTTGGTGTGAGTTCATCGGGCACGACACCAAACTGTTGATTGATAAGTCCGAGATTTTATCTCCGATGACGAGATTGATGATCTTGGTCACCAGCACTGGGCCCTTCCCGCCTTCCCGACCGTGGGACCGCGCTCGCTGCGAGCGACCGTGCGCGCGCGGGCTTTGCAGATGCAGTCCACCTCGAGTGATGGAAAGTGCGAAGGACGTGGACATACACGGAAGAGAACTTCGTTCCTCTGCGGAGGAACGGAGGGGTCGCTAGCCACGGCTGCCGACGCCGCGCCGCCCGCCGCCAAGAGGCCAGCGCGTGTGCGGGTGATCGATGGCGCCACAAAAGATGAGATCAAGTGCATCCTCGCGAGATGCGGTCTTCCTAACGAATTGCCGGGGCTGGAGGCATGCTTCGAGGAACTCCACGACTGTGAGGATGCTCTCGCGCGCCTCCGCGGCGAGAAGATGCTGCGACTCACGTGAGCGCCTATGCCTCCGACTCGCACTCGATTCGATCGTACGTGTAACACACGCCACGGTCGTCACGATAAACCATGCCGCTTGATGGGAAGACCAGTATCACGGGAAACGTTTGTAGAAGGGTGCGTACCGTGACGTAGCCAAGCGAAAAGAATGTCACCCCCGCCAAAATCGCCATTACCATACGCGTCTATATTTCGGAATGCGTTTTATACTCACTTCTTGAGTTTTCTGAGTTTAACGATATTGTTCTCGGTCCTCAACGAAGGATTTAGCCTTGCTTCACGGAGTGTTGTTCGCGATACACTTTTTGCGTTCAAGGTCGGTCGGTTTACGTTCATCGTCGGATTCTGAACCCGGAGTTTGGCTTTTTGCAATGCGGCGTCGCGACGGTTGACCACAAATCGTGTTAACTGTCTTCTCTTGTTTCCGAATGCGGGGCCCGTCTTTGCGAGCGTCATCTGAGCCTTGTTCGCCTGATTCGGGCTGAGCAGCTTCCTGTTTTCTTTCTGCTTACCACCCAGCATCGACGGTAGCCAGCGCTTGCGTGAGAAGCGCCTTCCGAATACCTTGAAGGAGTTGAGTTTCTCCTGCAGTCGCGCGATCTCCTCCTCCACCTCCGTCCTAGTCTTATAGATCTTCTTTGCGGTCAGAAGGTGCTGGCGGATGATGGTCTTGAACTTGTCCTGATCCATGGGGCCCGCGTCACCGATGAGTCGAAGCTTGGTCGCCAACTCGTACACCTGCAACCTGGAATTGTGTGCGGCCATCCGCGCCTCCTGCTGTCTCAGCATCCTCAGCGCCTCTGGCCCGGTGTTTCCGATGTGAATGAAGAGGTAGTACTGCAAACACCGCATGATGTTATAGAGTTCGGGCTGGCGCAGAATCCTCTCGACAGCGCCGCCGTTAGTTAATTTGTTAAAGCTCGACCCTAACTTGGCCTTCAAACGCGCGTGCAAGTCGGCAAAGTGCGCGCCCTGTAGCACACCTCCGCTCACCAGAAGCGGCTTACATACGTTGTCCATGTAACGATCGCACAAGCCTGTAATCCCACTCGCCGCGTCTCGTTCGAAGTCCTCGCACATTTGCTTGCAGACGTTCTTCGCGGCATCGAATTTAGTAGCGTCGGGGTTGAGCGGCAGTATCAATGGCTTCACCTCCTTCGGCGGCGTATTCTTCGTGCTCTTCTCCTTAATCCCAAGGACTTCCGGTCTACCTTCCGTCAGCAGCCCTATGTCGTTCTTCGTATCCACCACAATGTCGCCATCCACCATCATGAAGTTTTCATCCAGCGTCACTGCGTCCGCGTACCGCTTCTTGCCTGATCTTCTTAATCCTCCGCCGACCTCGCCAAGCTTCTTCGAATTCATGTTCACCCGGAGAAGTTTTTTTTCGCCCTTGGCGATATTGGCGGCACGCTGCTTCCTATCTGGTGCCTGCTGATTAGCAAGGAGCTTTGTTATTGGGCTCAGCTTACCATTCTTCGCATTTGATCCCAAACGCTCATCGTTCACAACATCATTGATGATATCTTTGTAGTCGTCGTCGCTACCTCTCGCTTGCTCAATCCTGTCAAGCAAGGCGGTGTCGTTTAAGTCTCGTGCGGTCTTTATCTTCTCGAAGACATCCTTCGGACTCATGTCTTTCAACGAATCTTTGAAGACGGTTCTGATGTGCTGATAGCGCCCTTCGGTACCATTCCAGTCCGTGGACGCGAGGACCGTCGTGTAGATGTTGTTCTCAATGATCGCCATCAGCTTGCCTTTAGGCGCTCCCCATACGGGCTGTTGCGCGTTCGCGAACAATCGAGGATCGCCCCTTTTCAAGCTCGTCGATGGTGGCGCAAACCTGTCCCTGTAACACGCGAAAGGCAGCTGCTGAGTATGCGCATGGTTGTCTTTACAGAACCACGAACGCCCGAACCGGTGGTAGCTTCTGACCCAGTCTTCCCCTGGACGGTCTGGATGTCTACAGAAGTAGCCGTATGCGGTGACGCCAAGATTCGCCGTCAGCGTCTCCTGTGCGTCTCGCAGTAGCTCGCGCGCGGCGGTGTTCGTTTTTGGGGCGTTTTTCTTGCTGGCGTTGTTCTTGACGACGTTGTTGGTGTTCTTGACGACACCCCCTCGTTCCGTCAGCTTACGAACGTTCTCCATCCGTCGGGCGTCGTACAACTCTCGCACCATTTGCATCCAATACTTCAAGGGTCCGCCGAAGGATCTCAGTTTGGCGTCCCATGCGAGGTCCACTTCGGCCTTGTCAACAAAGATAGATTCGAAACGCGTCATAATCCTCCGTAACTCATCCTTCGTGCTATTGGGGTAGAGAGCAGATTGCAGCCTGTCCATAAAGGAGTGTTTCACGAGCCATCGTTTCATGAGACGATCGCCGTACTCGGTTCGAAAAGGAACGTGTTCCTCAGCCGAGCCAATAGACTTGTATATTGCTTTCACGTCGTTCGGCAGTCCCTTACCATTGGTGATTTCTCTTGTGATCACCGGGTCGTTCTTCCCCTTCCTGGCTTCTGCCACATTCGCATTCGCGGAGAAGACCTTCCCCGTGTTTGCCGTAGATTGAGCCTGAACGACGGTAGCGTTCTCAATTCTTTTGCTTATCGCACTGAGCCTGTCACTAAGGTGCTTTCTGAGCTCGTTAGCTCTCTTCCTCTTGTTCGCCGTGAAGCTGTTATTGATCTTGATCTTGTTACGAGTCCTAATGAGTTCCGTTTGCCTGTTCTGTAACATCTTGAGATTTGCCTGTTGTGACGTTGCGTTCGTTGCGTTCGTTGCGTTCGTTGCGTTCACACGGATACGCGTAGCAATCAGCGCGTCTTTCGCTTCTTTCGTCACAGACTTAAGAAGTTCATGATATGTTCGAAGATGCTCGAAGAGTGTTCGCGTGAGCAGCGTTTGCGTTTGGAGAGTGATGTCGTCAGAGAGGAGGTAGCGGAGAACAACTTCTTTCATGCGCAAGATGATGTCGTCGTACACAAAGTCCGCCATATGTGCAGTCGGCTCGACACGCGGCCGGTTCTTATTATAGCCGGCGTTGCCAGATCGCATATGCGAGACTCTGACTGCGTCGATTACACCCTCGCTGAGGATCAGTGGCTTGCCCAGAAAACCGAGCTGTGGTGCCAAAAAGTTGCTCACACGATTATTGGCGTTGATGTTCTTGAGCTGCGCATAATACGATTGGAGCTTCTTGTTAGTGTTGTTAGTAGTCATTATTAGTATTGACAGATTTTTTTACGAGCTACGGTTCGCCTTCCCTACTGCTGGGCAGTTGTCGTGTAATAATATCGCCTCATTGTCGCCACAATGACCAGCGCCAATATGATACCGAGAATGACCGGCTCTTTGCCTATCATTGGAGGATTTTCCAGGTTGCGATTCATCATTAGATACTCATCGATGGTCACGATCGGCTTCCCGAGGCGCCGGTTCACTTCATTATGGATGCGGTTCACCCACTCGATCAGCATCATGCGCGACGCAACAGCACGTTCGACAGGGTGTGCCTGTAACAGCGTCTTGTAATGTGCGGCGCACCCTGGACATGGTAGGAGCGATTGCAGGGATTCGTAAAATTGGCGCGCGTGCTCCATCTCGGATGGCGTCGGGTGATCCGCGTAAAAGTATGCAACCGTATGCATCGTGAACCAGAACCTGGATCCCCAATACCTCGGGTCCGGTAACGGCACAGGAGAATCTCGAATCTCGGTGTCCATCCTTTGTAGGATAGAACCGATTTTATTCACGCGCACATGCCCGCGGGCACGCAAAGGAAGGGGCGGAGCGCGCACCTTAATCTTACCTAATCTGGAAGGTCTGCGCTCGGAACCAAGCTTCCGAAACATTCTCGCCACGCTTGCGGTTGGTACCACTATGGCCCAGGGCTGGTACCAATTACGACCACGCTACTGAGGTGTCTACTGAGGTGCGCTCCCCTCACTTCGGTACCCCTCTCGCTCGCTTCCGTGGCACGCCGTAGCGGCCCGTGGGCAGCTCGTTTTCCCGCCAACCGCGACTCCCGGCCTGCCCGACATCCGCGCACGCTTACGCGGCATTACACGCTGCCGCCGCCGTCGCGCCGCTGTTGCCGCCGCCACTCATCTTTATCGGGCCCGCGCCCCTCGGCCCGCGCCCCTCGGCCCGCGCCCCTCGGCCCGCGCCCCCGGCCCGAGGCGCGCGGGCTCGCGCTCGGGCCCGCTCCCGGCATGCACATGACGAACAACGCCCCACTGCGTCGATTCTCAATTCCCCCCGTGGTTGTTGTGTGTCTCGTCCATAGTACCACACGTGCGGAAGCAATAAATCATGCAGAAGCAAGTGCAGAAGCAAGGGCTGCTCACCCTGCCCACCACCCATGATGAGCAACTGGCGGAGATCCAAGCGAAGCGCCATGAGCTCGAGAAGCAACGGGCGGAGATCCAGGCGAAGGGCGATGAGCTCATTGCGCTTCGCTTGGATATCCGCCAGTTGCTCACCCTGCCCACCGCCCATGATGAGCAACTGGCGGAGATCCAAACGAAGCGCCATGAGCTCGAGAAGCAACTGGCGGAGATCCAGGCGAAGCGCGATGAGCTCGAGAAGTACATCATGACGCTGTGCCACGAGCTTCGCACGCCACTCAATGGCATGCTCGGCATGCTCCAGGTTCTACAGTCCAAGTACCAGCAATTACCACAGTCCGTCATGACAGAGGGGTCGGAAGGGATGGAGGCCATGATCCAACATGTGGCGAAGACGGGCAACCCGGAGCCGATGCTCAGCATGATAAAGGATGTCTTTGGCAATCGGGGCGGGCCGCTCCACACCAAGATCACTGTCGACAAGCTGCTCGCGCTCGCCAACTTGCAGCTGGCCATCTGCGAGGACCTGCTCGACTATACACGCGCGCAGACCGGCAAGGGCACCAAGCGAGTGGCCGTGCAGTTCAACCTGTATGCGGCAATGGTGGAGGCAATGGACTGCGTCCAAGCCGCGCTGCCAAAGTCGGAATTCTTTGAGGCGAAGGTCGAATCTGACATGCGCGATATCGAGATGATCGGTGACAAGCGTCGCATCGTACAGGTGCTCATCAACCTACTGAGCAACGCCTTCAAGGCGACCAACACTGGCAGCGTCACATTGTCGGCGTACTCGTGCTCGTGCATTACCGGAGACAAGTTGCCGCCCGGTTGCAAGGTCTTCTGCTTCGAGGTGCGCGACACGGGCTGTGGTATGAGCAAGGGGTCCATTGGCAAGGACTTTGAGACGCCATTTGCCGCAGGCTCGAACGGCTCCAAAACCGGACTCGGGTTTGGCATCGTACACCACGTGGTAGAGCAGATCCTCGGAGGCAAGCTTCGAGTTGTGAGTGAAGAGGGCAAAGGCACGACGGTGCACGTGGCGCTGCCACTCAAGCCGGCCGAGCTCAGCACCCACAAGGGTGATGCGTGGACGCTTCATGGGCTCTCGCGTGTGAAGACGCCGCCCGAGCAGATCCCGATCCTCATTGTGGACGACCAGAAGCTGAACACGGACATGCTTCGCTCTCTGCTTGAGGCGGTGGGGTACACCCACAATGTGGACACAGCTGACGATGGCGACACTGCGCTCGCCATGATCGACGAGCGTTACAAGAAGGGTGAGCCGAAGTATGCCGTCGTCTTCATGGACGTGCAGATGAAGCGTCTCAATGGCGACGAAGCCACGCAGGAGCTGCGCCACACGGAGTTCAAGGAGGGCCGGTCGCGGACACACGTTATCGGCCTGTCGGCATACGCCAACGACACCACGCGCGAAAAGTGCCTGGCGATGGGGATGAACACCTACTGCTTCAAGCCGATGCAGATTTCCACGTTGCGTGACGTGCTGAGCTCGCTGCCCAACAACCAGCAGCCGCTCAGCGGGTGGGAGCCAGAGCTGCGCCACGTGAAGCACCGGCCCTCGCCCCAGGCGCCACCACCAACACGAGTCCCCAGTAACGAGAGCAACCTTACTGATGACGATAGCTCCGCGGTGGCCAAGCTTCTCGAGAAGGTCGACATTACTGATGACGATCGCTCCGCGGTGGCCAAGCAGGAGAAGGCATTCTTCCTTAGCGCGATCGACGCGGCCATGGCACGTGGCACGTTCGAGCAGCGTCAGGCAAGATTTGGTGGCCCACTGCCGGCCGACTTTGCGGAGGCCGACCACAATATCGTCAACCTCAAGGAGGCGTGGACGCAAGGCGTGCCGAACCGCGGAGCGATCATCACGGCCATGAACACCGTATACGCCATCAACCTGGACAAGGCGCAATCGCTGATGAAGACCCAGGAATGGGAGGAGCTCAAGAAGGAGGTGCATTGCATGGCCGGTTTGTGCACCCACATCCGCGCCTATCCATTAAGGGACGCGCTCCGGACGCTCGAGGAACAGGCGCGTGGTCTGCACAACTGCACCATACTCGAAGACAATGGCTTCTGTCACTCTCTGTTCACCGCGGCGCACGGGGAGCTGATGAGGGTCAAGACAGCGATCGCGCCCTTTCTGGAGAAGCGCGGTGTGATGCCAGTGGAGGTTGTTGCCACAGAGGCGAAGGCGGTCCTGACATTTGCCAGCCCTCCCTGCGTGTAGTAGGTGCGGGCTGTCGTGGCGGCCGGGGGGCGGGTGGTGTGTGTGGTAGTAGGTGCGGGCTGTCGTGGCGGCCGGGGGGGG